>ENA-UOUJ01000099-UOUJ01000099.1-activated-sludge-metagenome-genome-assembly--contig:-NODE-99-length-75423-cov-16.867198_pt1 | contig 75423 bp, 55 predicted proteins | sample MGYA00249839_ERZ747224 | MGnify/ENA primary metagenome ERZ747224 (study PRJEB28782, sample SAMN03220277) | activated sludge metagenome | biome: wastewater; feature: sewage sludge; material...
GTTCAACAACGCTTTCATTTTTCGTCCTTCGGACGCAACGAAAGCTTAGTTATTACCAGCAGTTATCTATGCAAGACCTTCTTCTTTTAATTTTTCTTCGATTTGATCCAGCGTAGTCCCTAAAAGAATTTGGCTTATAATTAATCCACGACGAACTCTATTCAATCTATCATTAGTTGCCTGTAAAGCCGCCTTATAATAAACATTTTGTGCAAATTTCAAATCTCCTGCTTGCGAATTAATTCCATCGAAAAAACCTTCTAAATTAGCAAGAACGTCTCCTGGCTGTAATTTGATGGCTTGTATATTCAAAGCTGAATCTAGTTCTATAAAAACTGAATATAAATCAGCTTTTCTCCAGATTCTTGATTTTGAATCAAAACCACATTCTTCAATAAAATCCATTACTCTCTGCAATCTTGCACTAATTTCATCTTTTAATGGAAAATCATCATTATATCTATCCAGCAATTCTTCAAATACTTCATCTCTATTAAAGTAACCTACCAAATAGGTTGCAATTATTGTTAAGCAATACCGTAAATCTCCCATGCGTTTGTAGTCTGCGGCATTAAATACATTATGCTTTTCAAAAAAATAATTTGAAGCAAAAGTTTCACTGGCTTTTTTTAATTCTCCGGCATAAACTGCGTTACTAATTTCTATGTCAAGTAATGAATATTTTGTCGCATTAAGTCTCTTAAAAACTTCTATTATTTGCTCTTTAGACACTGTGCCTAAATCTCTGACTGCAACATCATATTGCAAGAATTGCTGTTTTTCGTCTTTTCCCAATTCTTCATAACTAGGTACATTAAGCAACTTAAGCTCCTTATCGCCAGTGAAGTATTGAAACATCGTATTAACTCTTTGTAAACCATCGACAAGAAGCTGAGTTCCTTCACCTGTTTCTAAATTGATGTCTCCATCAGCCAAATAAATCTCAGGGAAAGGAAAACCTCTCAATATTGTGTCAATAAAATGATTTTTATCCTCTCTTGACCAAACTAGTCTTCTTTGAAATTCAGGACGTGGTATAACTTTCCCTTCTTTTACTAAAGTGATTATTTCCCGAATCTTTTTATTATTTGATGCCGTTTTCATTATTTTAGTTTTTCAATATTTATACATTCTAAAAGTGCTTTGCTTTGATAAGTTTTCAATTGCTCTAAGTTGTAAAATAGCCCACCTCTAATTCTTCGTCGACCTAATACCTGGCGAGAAGACAAATATCTGAAAGTATCCCACCAATCGTCGCATTTTCTTAGCCTAACTCTTTGAGGAAAAAAGTCAGGTCTGATCCAACCACAAACCAAATAATTCCCAAACTTATTCGACTGCCATGGATAATATGGTACGCTAAAGGAGTACTTCGACAACTCATTCCAAAGTATTTCGAAAATTGGAGTACAAATAATAGCCAAATCAATATCAGATTGAGGACTGAATTGTCTATATCTCGGAAGAACTGAATTGTCTATTTTATTCTTTTTTTCCGAAATCGAAAATCCAAGTTTCGCCGATCCAACAATAATCAAATTTATTGAATCGATAGGAACGTTGAATTTCTCTGAAAGACTTTTCCTAATTAGGTTTTGTTGATCTATTGTTACATGCTTAGCTTCATCGCTTAATAAAATGTCCGTCAAGATTGTGTCTAAGCTGTCGGTTATGATACGTTGTTTAAATTCTTCAGGCGTCATTCCGTATGGGACTTTAATTATTAGGGTGTTACTTAATTGCTGGTAACTCATCGCTTTACGCAACTTAGTTTATTTATAAATACTTATAAACGCTTGTAAGCACTTATAGTCGCTTTTAAGCGTTTACAAACGCCTAACAGGGATATCCCTTTATTATCCCGCTGAGTCAAAAATTATACAAATGGAATAAAACGGGTTGATTGCCGGGCGTTATAGCGGTGCGGATTGAAACCATTTCAAACCTATTCATTTTTTATCAAAAACTGCTATTTTTTTAGTATATGGTATAGATTGCCTCGCAGATGGCGGTTTTAGTGTGTTCCTGCGCATTACAGACCCCATGGGAGATGCCTGTACTACTTCGAATTCATTGAAGTACAGAACACGGCGGCCGGGACCCCGGAACTTATAACATCCCTATCTGCCGCGAAAGTCTTAAATTGCAGGGCAACTGTAAGAGGTAAAACACAAATTGTACTGCTTCAACGATTGATCACGCCATGCAACCTGCTTCCTGCTTCCGGTTTTACCTCATGCAATGCGCCTGTTAAAAAAAGAAGGAGTTGATATGTTAGGGTTTCATTTTTCACTATACGATCCGCGGCAAAACGGCAAAAGCCGGTTTGAACAATTGCTCGACCTGTTCATGCAATTGCTTACCTATACCAGCGGCGATGCGGGCGAAGCGCTGAACTGGCTTACGCAATTAGACAAACAATACCAGTTAACCGATGACGAATACGGTATGGGCGACTTTATTGACGAATTAAGAGATAAAGGGTATATTGACGAAAACAGGGAGAGCGGATCTATCAGCATTACACCCAAAACCGAAAAAGGGATACGCAAAAGGAGCTTAGAAGAAATTTTTGGTAAGCTTAAAAAAACCAAAAAAGGCAATCATCAGACTTTTAAACCGGGCCAGGGCGATGAGATCAATCCCGAAACCCGGCCTTTCCAGTTTGGTGATACGCTGGAGCAGATAGATTTTGTGAGCTCTATCCGCAACGCACAGATCAACCACGGCATAGACCAGTTGCAAATGGGGGAAGACGACCTGGAGATCAGGGAAACGGATTTTAAATCGCAAACTTCCACGGTGCTGATGATAGATATTTCGCATTCGATGATCCTGTATGGCGAAGACCGGATTACACCTGCCAAAAAAGTGGCGATGGCGCTCAGCGAGCTCATCACTACCAAATACCCGAAAGATACATTGGATATTGTAGTGTTTGGCAATGATGCATGGCCCATTGAAATTAAAGATATTCCTTACCTGCAGGTGGGTCCGTATCATACCAATACGGTAGCAGGACTGGAACTGGCGATGGATATTTTAAGGCGGCGCAAAAATCCCAATAAGCAGATATTCATGATCACCGACGGAAAACCAACCTGTCTTAAATTGGGCAAACGATACTATAAAAACAGCTTCGGGTTAGACCGTAAGATCATTAACCGCTGTATTAACCTTGCGGCCCAGTGCAAAAAAATAAAGATCCCCATCACTACTTTTATGATCGCCACGGATCCCTACCTGCAGCGCTTTGTAACGGAATTTACAGAAACCAATAATGGCAAAGCATTTTTTGCAGCATTGGATAACCTGGGTGCATTTGTATTCAGGGATTTTGAAAACGGGAAACAAAAAACGGTATATTAAAAAAGGAATGAACAAATGAGCAAAAACATATTACCCGCAACATTAGGCGAATTAAAAAAATCGGGATATAAAAGTAAGGGCATTAAAGATGAAGTAAGAAATAACCTCATCCGGAAGCTCCGGGAAGGTGATCCTACTTTTCCGGGTATTATAGGATACGATGAAAGCGTTATTCCCGATACGGAAAGAGCGCTCTTGTCGCGGCACAATATTTTATTCCTCGGCTTGCGCGGGCAGGCAAAAACGCGTATGGCCCGCCAGATGACGGAACTGCTGGACGAATATATACCGGTTGTTGCCGGCAGTGAAACCAACGACGATCCCCTCCAACCTCTTTCACGCTATGCGCAGGAGCTGATAGCCGAAAAAGGAGACGCGGCGCCGGTAGCCTGGCTGCACCGCAGCGAACGCTACGGGGAGAAATTAGCAACACCCGATGTAAGCGTTGCCGATCTTATAGGAGATGTGGATCCCATAAAGGCTGCCAACCTTAAGCTCACTTTTGCCGATGAAAGAGTTATTCATTATGGCATCATCCCCCGAAGCAACAGGGGTATTTTTGTAATCAATGAGCTGCCCGACCTGCAGGCGAGGATACAGGTAGCTTTGTTTAATATTTTACAGGAAGGCGATATACAGATCCGCGGGTTTAAGCTGCGGCTTCCCCTTGATATATTATTTGTATTTACAGCTAACCCCGAAGACTACACGAACCGGGGATCTATTGTAACGCCACTGAAAGACCGTATAGAAAGCCAGATATTAACGCATTACCCTAAAAATATTGAAGACTCCCTTACCATTACCGAACAGGAAGCGGATATACCGGAAGCCCAAACGGAAAAAGTAAAGATCAGCGACCTGGTAAAACGCCTCATTGAACAGGTGGCTTTTGAAGCCAGGGCAAGTGAAATGGTAGACCAGAAAAGCGGTGTTTCGGCCCGTTTACCCATTGCGGCATACGAAAACGCGGTAAGCGCCGCCGAAAGAAGAGCGATCATCAACAAAGAAAAGGAAACGCAGGTATGGATATCCGACCTTAGCGGCATCATTCCCTCGGTTACGGGCAAAGTAGAGCTGGTGTATGAAGGGGAGCAGGAAGGCCCTTACCAGGTAGCGTTTAATTTGCTGGGCAAAGCCATCCGCACGCAGTTTGTGCAGTATTTTCCCAACCCCGATACCCTGAAGAAAAGAAAGACACAGCAAAAAGAACCTGATAACCTTTACCGGCCTGTTATTAACTGGTTCGACAAGGGAAATACGTTAGACATCTTATTTAATGTAACCGATAAGGAAAAGATCCAGCTATTGTATAAGGTAGACGGCTTGTACAGCATTGTGAAAAAAACGTTTCCTCATGCCAATGAAAAAGAAGCTGCCCTGCTGATGGAGCTGATCCTGCACGGCCTGTCGTCGTACTCGCTGATCAGCAAAAAAGTATTAGACGGTAAAATTGAATTCAAAGACCTGATGGGCTCCATGCTCAATATGGGTAAGGAAGCTTCATCTTTTGAAGATGAAGACGGGTTTGAGCAGGAAGGATATTAAGACCGCTCACTTATGCAGTTTCACTTCCTCAATGGTATGATTCAGCCTGCTTCTTTCGGCGGCAAAGGCCATCAGGTGGCTTACAACCGAAACATCAATGGTTGAAGAAAGTATTTGTGCATCCTGGTGTCCCACGGCCTGCACCCAGTCCTGCACCAGCCGGTGATCGCCGCCGCCATGAAAATCCGTTTTTAAGCTCCAGGTGGTTTTTTGTCCTGTCCGGAAATCTGTGATGGTATAGGCTTCCATATCGCCAACAATATCGCCTTTTGTACCCATTATGCGGGTAGCCCTCCCTTCATAGGAAGTGAGCCCTTCCATAGAAAAGGCCGCGGTAATATTTTTACCAAAACGCATATTAACGGTGAGATGATCAGGCTGGTCGTTATCCATACGGTATACGCAGCGGCCATAATCGGTGGTCTTTAATTTTTTTAAGATAATATAATCCCAGTTACGGCGCTGTTCGGGCAAATCAAAAACATATAATCTTTTCCTGTCGCGGTAATAGATCTGCAGGGCAGAAAAAGGACAGGTTTCTTCCACTGGGCAATGATCTGTACACCTTTCTGTGCTTCCTGCCGGCGCGTTCTCTTCCTTAAATAAACGTAAACCTCCAAAGCATTGCACATCTTCCACAGGCTCATTAATTAGCCACCGTAAAATATCGGTATCATGACAGGACTTTGCCAGTATAATGGGTGAAGACTTGGTGCTGTTATGCCAGTTACCGCGCACATAAGAATGCGCCATATGATCGAACCCTATCGGTTCCATATGCTGCACGCTTACAATGTCGCCGATGGTGCCGGAAGTAATGATCTCTTTGAGTTGTTTGAAATATGGAGAATACCGTAATACATGACATACGCCAACGATGCGGCCTGTAGCTTTAGCCTTTTCGTGGATGAGCCTGCATTCGCTTTCCGTAAGCGCTATAGGCTTTTCCAGCAACACATCGTAACCCGCATCCAAGGCGCGCAGGCAGGGAGCCGTATGCAAAGCATCGGGTGTGGCGATAATTACGGCATCGGCAAATTTATCCCTTGCAAAAACATCTTCCCAATTATAAAAACGGTTCATGGCAGGAATATGGTGCTTTCGTGCAAACCTCCCGTTACGCACAGCATTCTGATCGGCAACACCAACCATTTTTAATTCATCGGGATGGATAAGCGCGTAATCGGCATAAATATTGCCCCGGTTACCTGCCCCGATTAATATAGCGCTTACGGGTTTGCCGAGCGGGCGGTGCAGCGGGTTTTTATAAATATCCTGCTTTAAGCCTAAGATCGCTGCAATTTCTTTCCAGGTAAAAATAATGGATTCTGTTGCCTGATTAAATGTTTCTACTGCAATGTTCCTGAATGAAAAATTTCTTAAAGGCATGGATATAGTTTTATATTCATCAACGGTGCTAACCCTCCTGTAAATGTAAAGATCATAAGGCAAACGGCAAACCCTGCCGCTGCATCTTCTGCATTGCACGGAAAAAACGGATACGGTAAGCAGCAATGCATTTTCACGATACGGGTGATAAGCAAAAATTGCTTACCTTAAATTTCAATTTATAAAAGTATACCGTATGTCGTCAAGAAGAAAATTCATCCAAACCTCTGCTATTGCTTTATCAGCCTCTTCCCTGTTGCCGTTTTCGGGCGCCGCAAATGTTGTTCGAAACAAAACAATGATAAAACAAGCGTTTTTACAAACAGGAATGGCAGGTTATTCTTTTGTTAATTACACTATAGATCAAACCATTGCCATCATGAACCGCGTGGGCATAAGTAACCTCTCTGTTAAAGACTTTCATCTCCCATTAAACAGCTCACAACAAACCATTGATGAAGTGCTGGCCCAATTTAAAGCCGGGGGCATACAGGTATATACCGTGGGCGTTATATATATGAAAACGGAAGCGGAGGTTGACCGCGCTTTTGATTATGCAAAACGGGTAGGTGTGAACCTGATCATTGGCGTTCCGGGTTACGACCTGCTGGCGTATACAGAAAAAAAAGTAAAAGAATATAATATCAGGATGGCCATTCATAATCACGGGCCGGAAGATAAATTGTACCCGGCTCCTAAGGACGTGTATGACCGCATCAGCAAAATGGACAAACGCATGGGGCTCTGTTTGGATATAGGACATGCTTTCCGTGCGGGGGCAAAGCCGGAAAATGCGGTTACAGATTATGCTTCAAGGATCTTTGATCTGCATATTAAAGATGTTACCGCTGCAAAAGCAGAAGGTAAAGCGATAGAGGCAGGACGTGGAGCCATTGATTTCCCCGCCCTGATAGCGGCATTACGCAACATAAAATATAGCGGGGTATGCAGTATAGAATTTGAAAAAGATATGAAAGACGCCCTGCCGGGAATTGCTGAATCGGCAGGGTATTTAAGGGGAGTGATGAGCTGACAAAAACAGGGAATCAGTTTTCTTTTAGCTTGTTTACAAGACTGATATATTCCTGCATAGCCGCATCTTTTGTTTTTCCTTTTATGCCCAGCCAGGCCTCGTATTTGGCCTTAGCAACAAAATCGAAAGGGTTAGACGGCGGTTCGGTATTATTATCGCCTTCTGTTGATTGCTTATACAACGAATACAATTGAAGCAGGGTTTCATTACTTGGCTTTTCAGACAGCGATTTGCTTTCTCCTGCAGCCTGTTCAAACAGCTTTTGTAATTCCATATATCCGTAATTTTGTGTGAAAATAACAAGTCTGTACCTAACAAAAGCATTTGGCCTGAATATTTATTAACCCTGCGCTTTTTTACATATGAATTTTTTTGAAACACTATACCATGAAGTGATTGGATTTTTGGGCATGGGTGAGCTCGTAAACATGTTCAGATCGGGCGATTACAGCCGGTTACTTACCCTGCAGGGTATCCTGGGCGCTATTTCGCCCTTTATCCCGCTGTTGCTGATTATTGAAATTATACGAAGCGCCGCTTATAAAAAATTTAAAGTTGAAGACTACAAAGTACCGTTCCTGATTTATGTTTTCAACCGTTTTGTATCGCGGTTCATATCTATAGCCGCCGTTGCGTTTTGTATAGGCCTGTTTGAAAAATATGCCCCTATCAAAACTTCGTTTACCTGGTACTGGCTGATTTACGGGTATATCATCTGGGAATTTTCACATTTCATTTATCATTTCCTGGCGCATAAGGTAAGAATATTATGGTGCCTGCATTCCACCCATCACGCACCGCAAACCATGAACCTGTCGGTTACATACACCCATTTTTTCTTAGAAGCTCCTTATGCCGATGTAATACGAACTTCGATCTGCATTCTGGCAGGCGTAAATCCGCCGCTGCTTTTCTTTATCATGTTTATTGATGGCACCTGGGGCGCTTTTATTCATGTGGGAGAAAATATTATGAAAGACGGCCGTATGGGATTTTTAAACAGGATCATTCTCACCCCGTCGCATCACCGGGTGCATCATGCCAGGAACCCGTTGTACATGGATACCAATTTCTGCAACCTGCTGAATATATGGGATAAAGCTTTTGGAACTTTTGAAAATGAACACAAGGAAATGCCTGTTGAATATGGCATTACCCGGCCCATGAATGCCAATAGTTTCATAGATGTAAATTTTGGAGAATTTGGCGCATTATGGCATGATATCCGCAAAGCGCCCGGCTTCAAAAATAAATTACTGTACCTTATCATGCCGCCGGGATGGAGCCACACCGGTGATCATAAAACAGCAAAGGTGGTGCGGCAGCAATACCTGCAAACGCATAACAAACCGCTCTAAACGGGCGTATTTCAATTTTTCGCTCCATGTACAACTTTCCGGTCGGTGAGACACCGACCGGTAGCGGGTTCGCCGCCCCGGTTGGTGTCCGCACCATAGCCGTCAACTTAAATAAAAAGAAGCCCTGGTGGTGGTACGTGAGACACGTACCACGGCGATTGCCCCGGCACGTGTCTCCACGTGCCGGAAGGTGAGATGCAGTTTCCTCCTCTAAAAAAACTTAAGTTGACGGACATAATGTCCGCACCAACTGGCGACAATTTGAAATGCGCCCCTCTAAACTCCCGCTTTAAATTGATAGTCAAAACACTTACCTTTGCCCGTTCAAAAAAATAAAAGGAGTTCCGCTTTAAAGGAACAGCGTACATGAAGCATATCCGGAATTTTTGTATAATAGCCCATATTGACCACGGTAAAAGCACGCTGGCCGACCGCTTATTACAGGTTACCAATACCATCAGTGACCGTGATATGATGGACCAGGTATTAGACGATATGGATCTTGAAAGAGAAAAAGGCATTACGATTAAAAGTCATGCCATTCAAATTGATTACACGCATTCCGATGGCGAAAAATATACGCTGAACCTGATTGATACACCCGGACATGTGGATTTCAGCTATGAAGTAAGCCGTGCGCTGGCCGCCTGCGAAGGCGCTTTACTACTGGTAGATGCCACACAGGGCATACAGGCGCAAACGATCAGCAACCTCTATCTGGCTATTGACAACGACCTGGAGATCATTCCGGTGATCAATAAAATAGATATGGATGGCGCCATGATCGAAGAAGTGAAGGATCAGATCATTGAGCTGATTGGCTGCAAGCCGGAAGAAATCCTGTTGGCCAGCGGCCGCACAGGTATAGGCATAGATGGCATCCTTGATGCCATTGTAAACAGGATACCTCCTCCCAAAGGAAATCCTACTGCCCCTTTACAGGCGCTGATCTTCGATAGTGTATTCAACAGCTTCAGGGGTATTATCGTGTATTACCGTATATTAAACGGTTCTATTAAAAAAGGTGATAAGGTAAAGTTCGTTTCCACCAACCAGGAGTACGAAGCAGATGAGATAGGCATCCTGAAGCTGAAGATGACCGAAAAGCAGGAAGTGAAATGCGGCGATGTGGGCTATATTATTACAGGTATCAAAAACGCGAAAGAAGTAAAAGTGGGTGATACGATCACCACCACGGTTAATCCCACGCAGGAAATCATTAAAGGATTCCAGGAAGTAAAGCCCATGGTATTTGCCGGTATTTTTCCGGTAAACACGGATGAGTTTGAGGAGCTGCGCGACTGTATGGATAAGCTGCAGTTGAATGACGCGTCTCTTACGTTTGAGCTGGAAACCTCGCAGGCCTTAGGGTTTGGTTTCCGCTGCGGCTTTTTAGGACTCCTGCATATGGAGATCATACAGGAACGCTTAGAAAGAGAATTTAACCAAACGGTTATTACCACGGTACCCAACGTAAGCTTTATAGCCTATACCACCAAAGGGGAAAAAGTGATTGTAAATAATCCTACCGAGTTTCCCGACCCGGTAAAAACGGAAAGGATTGAAGAACCTTATATTAAAGCGCAGATCATTACCAAACCGGAATATATCGGCAATATAATGACGTTATGCCTTGGTAAAAGAGGTATGCTCATTAACCAGAGCTACCTTACCACTACCCGTGTGGAGCTGGTATTTGAAATGCCGCTTACCGAAATTGTATTCGACTTTTACGATAAATTAAAAAGCCAGACGCGTGGCTATGCCTCATTTGATTATCATCCTATAGGTTACCGCGAAGCCGATATTGTGAAGATGGATATTTTATTAAATGGTGACAAAGTAGACGCGTTAAGCGCATTGATCCATCGCAGCAAAGGGCAGGATTTTGGCAGAAAGCTTTGCGAAAAATTAAAAGAGCTGGTGCCCCGCCAGCAATTTCAAATAGCCATACAGGCGGCTATTGGCGCAAAAATACTGGCCCGGGAAACGATCTCGGCTATGCGTAAAGATGTTACGGCAAAATGTTATGGCGGCGATATCAGCCGTAAACGCAAGCTATTGGAAAAGCAAAAAGAAGGAAAGAAACGCATGCGCCAGATCGGCAACGTAGAAATTCCGCAGGAAGCTTTCCTTGCCGTGCTGAAGCTGGAAGACTGACGGATTTGATGGAAATACAAAGCACCAAAATACAAATCACAAGAACCAAATAATATACAGATGCTTCGTTCCTTAGTATGACAGGCAATATTCAAATCCGAAGCAGAAAGTTTGAAATCCGAAGCGAAATGCAACCGTAAACGACAAACGACAAACTGTAAATTAAAAAATCCGAAGCCGTGAAATCCGAAATTCGATGGAAATACAAAGCACCAAAACACAAATCACAAGAACCAAATAATATACAGATGCTTCGTTCCTTAGCATGACAGGCAATATTCAAATCCGAAGCAGAAAGTTTGAAATCCGAAGCCAAATGCAACCGTAAACTATAAACAATAAACTGTAAATTAAAAAATCCGAAGCCGGAACTTCGAAATTCGAAGCAAAATGCAACCGTAAACTATAAACAATAAACTGTAAATTAAAAAAAACCGAAGCAGAAGAACCCAGCCTGTCATTAGCAGTAACTCCCCTGAAACCTGCAACCTGCAACCTGCAACCCGAATCCATTTCAAATCTTAAATATCAAATTTAAAATCTCATAGCGCCGACACCGCCGCAATGCCCGGCAATGTTTTTCCTTCAAAATATTCGAGCATGGCGCCGCCGCCCGTAGACACATAGCTCACCTTATCTGTAAATCCAAACTGGTTAACGGCTGCTACTGAATCTCCGCCGCCTACTAAAGAGTAAGCGCCATCTTCGGTAGCTTCAGCTACTGCTTCCGCAATGGCTTTGGTTCCTAACTGAAACTTTTCCATTTCAAAAACGCCCATCGGGCCGTTCCACAAAATGGTTTTTGATCTTTTGATCACGTTGGCAAATTCACTTCTCGCCAGCTCGCCGATATCCAATCCTAACCAGCCGTTGGGAATAGCATTACTGGGAGCAGAAGAAACATTTGCGCTGGCGTTAAACTGGTCTGCAATAATAGAATCGGAAGGCAAATGAATATTAACTCCCATGCCGGCTGCTTTCTTTAATAATTCATCGGCCATGTCTAAGCGGTCTTCTTCACATAGGGACTTGCCTATTTTACCACCCTGCGCCTTAATAAAGGTATAGGCCATTCCACCGCCGATAATGATATCGTTGGCTTTCTTTAATAAATTTTCTATGATCAGTATTTTATCGGATACTTTGGCGCCACCGATAATAGCAGTAAAGGGTTTTTCAGACTGGTGCAATACTTTTTCAGCACTCTTCACCTCTCCTTCCATCAGCAAACCGAACATCCTTTTTTCTACGGGAAAGAATTTAGCAATCACCGCGGTTGAAGCATGTGCCCGGTGGGCGGTACCAAAAGCGTCATTTACATAGATATCAGCAAGCCCCGCCAGCTTTTTCGCAAATGCTTCATCACCCTGTTCTTCCTCTTTATAAAAACGAAGATTTTCAAGAAGCAATACCTCTCCCGGCTTCATCATGCCAGCCGTTGTGTAAGCCTGCTCTCCTATACAGTCATTGGCAAATAAAACCGTTATGCCGTCCAAAAGACCGCTTAAATGTTTGATAAGCGGTTTTAAAGAGTATTTTTCTTCGGGACCGCCTTTTGGCCGGCCCAGGTGACTCATTAATATAACCATGCCGCCATCATCCAGTATTTTTTTTATGGTAGGCACTGCGGCACGCATACGGGTATCGTCTGTAATTTCAAGCTTGTCATTGAGCGGAACATTAAAATCAACCCGAACCAATGCTTTCTGATTTTTGAAATTACAGGAAGAGAATTTAGACATATTACAAACAATTTAAAGATACCAACCGGAAAGAGACGTTACCTGCTGCATATACCCGAACCTGACAGCATGATATCCGTATGCAGTTTATATAGCAGCATACGGATATAACAGGAGTCTATACTATTTCCATGGTATATAGTTTAAGGGTGCATTACAGAGATCCCGCCCTAAGAACGGGGTGCAATAAAACCGCTATTGATACCGGTAGCGGTAAATGAAATACTATTTGATCAGTTTGGCAAAATAATGAACGGTACGCACCAACTGGCTCACATAGCTCATTTCATTATCGTACCAGCTTACTGTTTTTACTAATTGGGTATCGCCAACCGATAATACTTTGGTTTGCGTAGCATCGAAAAGAGAACCATACGTTATTCCGATGATGTCACTGCTTACAATTTCATCTTCATTATAGCCATACGATTCGTTGGAAGCTGCTTTCATGGCGGCATTTACTTCCTCTGCCGTTACTTTTTTAGCAAGTATGCTGGTTAATTCGGTTAGTGAGCCGGTAAGAACGGGAACACGCTGCGCGGTGCCATCTAATTTCCCTTTCAGTTGAGGCAAAACCAAACCGATTGCTTTTGCAGCTCCGGTACTGTTGGGAACAATATTTTGTGCAGCGGCTCTTGCACGGCGAAGATCGCCTTTGGGATGAGGTGCATCCTGCGTGTTCTGATCGTTCGTGTAGGCGTGAATGGTAGTCATTAAGGCAGAAACGATGCCGAATTTTTTGTCTAAGGTATCGGCCATAGGCGCCAGGCAGTTGGTGGTGCAGGAAGCGCAGCTGATCACCGTTTCGCTGCCATCTAATATATTATGGTTAACATTAAATACCACGGTTTTAATATCGCCGGTAGCCGGTGCGGATATCACCACTTTTTTAGCACCTGCGGTAAGGTGTGCCGAAGCCTTGTCTTTATCGGCGAAGAAGCCGGTACATTCCAGCACCACATCTACCTGGTGCGTTCCCCAGGGAATCTGCGCCGGGTCTTTCTGAGCATATATTTTAATTTCATCGCCATTAACTGTGATCGAATTGTCGGTTGCCTTAACATCGGCGTTAAAGCGGCCCTGTGCGGTATCGTATTTTAATAAATGCGCCAGCACTGTAGGGCTGGTTAAATCATTGACAGCTACTACGTCAATGCCTTCCATATTATATATCTGGCGGTATACTAACCGTCCTATTCTTCCGAAACCATTAATTGCAACTTTTACTGTGCTCATTGTACAATTGTTTAGCTTTTTAAAATGAGATGCAAATTTACGACATCCAATCTATAAACAGGGAAGAAATGATTGAACAACCTTATATTATGCATGTAAAAAAGCCGTTTAGCCATGCCGGAAGCGGAATTGAAACTATTTATGAAAAAGTTTTGGAGGGATATGGCGGTAACTATATCTTTGCACTCCCAAAATTGATAATGGCCCGTTGGTCAAGGGGTTAAGACGCATCCCTTTCACGGATGAATCACGAGTTCGATTCTCGTACGGGCTACATTCCGGAGATTTTCAATAAAAAATTGAGAATCTCCGTTTTCATTTAAACCAGGCTATTGCGTATAGCGTGCCCGGCGAATCTTTCAGCGCCGGAGTGCCCCCCAACACACACTTCACTTAACAATAGTTTCCCTTATACATTTTACCTGCTTAATATTGTACAAAAAACTGCATGCCTGCTAAAATAAATATACCCGGATATATAACAGGGCTGAATGCAGCCCAGGTGGAAGCGGCACGAAAACAGTATGGCGCCAATCACCAGGTAATGCCCAACGCCAGGGCGTGGTGGCGGATATTATTAGAAATGCTGAAAGAGCCCATGCTTTTGCTGTTAATAGCGGTAACCATCATTTATCTTATCCTCGGAGAGTATGGCGAGGCCTATTTTATGCTGGCCGCCATTATCATTGTTTCAGGCATTTCATTTTACCAGGACAACCGCAGCCGCCGGGCGCTGGAAGCATTGGAAAAGATCAATCAGCCCCGGAGCAAAGTGATCAGGGACAGCCGAATGATCAGCATTCCCACCCGCGATATCGTAATGGGTGATATGCTGCTGGTGGCAGAAGGCGATACCATTAATGCAGATGGAAAAATTGTACACAGCAACGACTTTTCCGTTAATGAATCTATGCTCACGGGCGAGGCTTACTCCGTATTTAAATCTGCCGGCGCAAAAGATGACATGGTATACAGCGGCACATTGGTGGTATCAGGACTTGCCATATGCGAGGTACTGCACACAGGCAAGCAAACTAAAATCGGGCAAATCGGGGAATCTATATCGGGTATTCGTGAAGAAGCCACACCCCTGCAACGGCAAATTGAAAAATTTGTAAAGGGCATGGCAATAGCCGGCATCCTTGTTTTTTTATTGGTATGGCTTGTAAACTATTGGGAAAGCCGCAGCTTAACCGACAGCCTCCTAAAAGGGCTTACCCTTGCCATGAGCGTTTTACCCGAAGAGATACCTGTTGCTTTTACCACTTTTATGGCTTTGGGCTCCTGGCGGCTGATGCAGTTGGGCATCATCGTAAAAAAAATACGGATAGTGGAAACCCTGGGCAGCGCTACGGTTATATGTCTCGATAAAACGGGCACCATCACCCAAAACCAAATGAGCCTCCGGGCAGTATACGCCTGTGCCAGCCACAGCTTGTATGAAAACGATAAAGGATACGACAAAACCGCGGGGTTAGTTATACAATATGCCATGTGGGCAAGCGAACCCGTGCCTTTTGACCCGATGGAAAAAGCGTTGCACAAAGCCTACGAAAATAATACAGGCCATGATGAGCGCAGTGAATATACCATGCTACACGAATACCCGCTGGAGGGTACACCCCCCATGATGACACACCTGTTTGAAAACCGGGCAGGCAAACGTATAGTGGCGGCCAAGGGAGCGCCCGAAGCCATTATAGCTGTGAGCAAACTCACCGAAGCGGAAAGCACAGCCATGCTGCAGCAGGTAAACGCACTGGCGGAAAAGGGATACCGTGTGCTCGGTGTGGCATCTTCTTCTTTTGAGGATAACAACTTCCCGGCAAGGCAGCAGCAACTACCCTTTCAATTGCTGGGATTTGTGGCCTTTTACGATCCGCCAAAGCCCAATATCAGATCCGTATTTGAACAATTTTACCAGGCAGGTATCGCCGTTAAAATTATTACAGGCGATAATGAAGTTACCACAAGGGCCATAGCACAGCAGGCGGGCTTAAAAAATGCCGGATCATCCATGAACGGAGCGCAATTACTACAACTCACCGAAGCCGGAATGCAGGAAAAGCTGATGAACATCAACATATTTACCCGCATGTTTCCCGAAGCCAAGCTGGCTGCCGTAAATGCTTTAAAAAACAACCGGCAAATTGTAGCCATGACAGGCGATGGCGTAAATGACGCGCCCGCTTTAAAAGCCGCTCATATAGGTATCGCCATGGGTAATAAAGGAACGGAAATAGCCAAACAGGCGGCCGCGCTTATCCTTTCCAATGACGATTTGCTGGGAATGGTGGATGCCATAGCCATCGGCCGCAGAATTTATACCAATATTAAAAAGGCCGTGCAATACATCATATCTATTCACATACCTATTATACTCACGGTATCATTACCCCTTTTCCTGGGATGGGTATACCCGGCCATATTTACACCCGTTCATGTTATTTTCCTGGAGCTGATTATGGGACCTACCTGTTCGGTGGTATATGAAAATGAGCCCATGGAGCAAAACGCGATGCATGTTCCTCCCCGCCCGTTTACCGCTACTTTTTTATCGCTGAACGAAATGGCCATCAGCATTATCCAGGGGCTGGTTATTACAGCCGGCGTACTATTCATGTACCGGCATGGCGTACAAAACGGCTATGATGAATCCGGTGTAAGAAGCCTGGTTTTCACTACGCTGGTACTTGCCAATATTTTTCTTACCCTGTGCAACCGCTCTTTTTACTATTCGCTGCTATCTGAAATGCGTAACCACAATCCACTCATGGTATATATCATTTCAGCCACTATCCTGTTGCTAATGGTTATGCTCTACCTTCCTCCGGTAGCCACCTTCTTTACACTTATACCGCTTTCTCCGGTAGAATTACTGATTTGCAGCGCTGCCGCCGCCGTTTCTGTATTATGGTTTGAAATATGGAAATGGGCGAAGCGAAAAGGCATGATCGGCCGGAAATAGAACAGTATAGGCCATCTTTACCAACTGGTGAAACGTGAAATGAACTTGAAATAATTCCAGCAACTCTTGACTGGAAGCGGTTTCTAACAAAAAATTTCTTCCGCCTACTCCTGCATTATTTATCAATAAATTAATCGGAGTTTTATCAATAACATTTTGAATAATATTGATGCAGTAGTAGCACTAAGATGAGGATTTATTCGTCGCCCCCTGCTGACGCAAAACTGAATGTTGTACGAATACTCTTCTTCTCTGTCGTGTTGTGTCAACTTAATGGGGTATGTCCATTTAAACAAACACACTTTTAAATATGCGATTAAAAAAGGTAGTTAAGTAGGGGCGTATTTTGGTTTGGAGAGTAGTCAAAAATTATGATGTTTTGTGAACAAACGGCATAGGGGGAAATGATACAACGTAAAATTCTTTATACACAAAAAAGCCCCGACACATGCAGGGCCTTTATTTGATAAGTAAAATTTTATTGCTTTGCCGTTTCCGGACTAATCATTGTTACTACTTCACTAACCTTGTTGGCAGGAAACCCCGCTTTCTTAGCATGATCGAGGATTAGTTTTTCATTCTCTGCCTTGTAAACACAATAAATCTTGTTGCCGGTAACATAACTATGCATCCACTGGATTTTTGGCCCTATTTCAGTCAGAACCGTGCAGGAAGTCTGTGAAGCTCCTTTTAATTGTTCCGGCGTTAGCATTCCCGCTCCCGGCATTTCTCTTTCGATTACGTAGGTTTTCATTGTTTTAGATTCTGATTTTGTATTTTCGGTTTGAGCCTTGACAGCAGTAGAAGTCATAAATAGTATTGCAAATACCAGTGCGGTTATTTTGATTGTTGTTTTCATAAAAAAAAATTTAATGATTATTTGTTGTATAAAGATACTCCCACCGGGAAGTGCAAGCCTATAACAATTCGTTCAAAAAATAGTAATTCTAATGCGCCGGTAAATGAGCATAGGGCTTAATGAACTAAATCAATATATGCTTTTGGCAGGAGACCAAATTTCCTTTTAAAGCATTTGGTAAAATAAGATGGGCTTGTGAATCCGGAATCAAACGTAATTTGTGAAATGGAGTAACATTGTTTTTTCATCCGTTCTTTGGCTTGCTGAAGCCGGTATTCCATTAAGAATGTATTAAACGATAAGCCGGTTAACTTAATGATTTTTCTGTAAACCTGAGATTGACTCATAGCAAAAAAATGGCAATAATCTTTTATACCAAATTCCGATAGCTGCGATTGCTTCTCCAAAATTGAAAAAAGCGATTTAAGAAATTTTTCCTCAGGAGGAGCTAAATTCATCAGATTGTGCCTGTTCTTTTGATAGTGCTCATAGGATACTAATAGTTCTTTCACATTAGAAGATAATGCTATGTGGTGGTGATCAGTAATGGCACAGAGATGACTGGCAAATTGAATGGAGTCTCCAAAAAGTTTACTGTTGCTTTCAACAGGCTCCCCTCCACTAATGCTTATTCTGAACTCAAGTGCGTCTGTTTCCTGTGCTTGCACATCTTTTTGCATAGTTAAAGCACAATTAAGTGCCTGATAGGCTGAAGTAAACGATGCAATTAATCCATACCCACTATGTTCTGCTTCGCTACCTCCATGGACAGCTATATTTTTTCTCACTATTGCATTGTGAAGGCTAATCAGTTCATTAGTTTTTTCAACTCCTAATTGATGCTGTAAAAGAATTGGATCATTGATTTGTGTAATCATTAAGACACGAAAAGACGGATCAGAAAAAACCTTCAATCCGTTACTAAAAACGGCTGCATCATCAGGATCATGTATTCTGCCTAAAAAAGATTCTACTGCAGAACTGCTTACTTCAATAATTTTATTAGGTATAAGTCCATGCGATTTTTCATGTAACTTCGTTACCGCATCCATATCCGGCGCTTCAATTAAACAGAATGCAGAATTTCTACTTGGATCAAACCAGTAAGTCAGGCACTTGCAATCAAACTCAGGCTGATGCAGAAGATCGCTTTGATGTGCTTCGGCCACATCTTTTGCAGTTACGCTGGGAAGTGAGTGAGCATCCAGGTAAATCGGCATATACTAAATTTACTGACTGAAAGTTAATAATATTTTCCAGTTGGTTACTTTTTGCCTGTCGTAATCTGATATTTCTTCAGGTTTCGGATTTGTCGGCTTTAATAAGATACCGGTCGGTGATTTCGCATTGAAAGTCTTTTTCAAAAGGAACGAAAATTCGTTTTAGGGTTTCGTACAAAGCTTTGCTTTACGCAACAAAATTCATTTTCAAGTATTTATAAACGCTTAAAACGCTTCTAAGCGTTTACAAACGGCTTTGCTTCAACGGCACAGTCTTCATAGCAATATAAATGGATATTACGGTTCAGTTCTTATCCGTTAAATCATATACATGGAATTGGATGAGTTGGATATTGGTATTACATAGGGTGAAAACTGCAATGGTTATCAAACCTATTCATTTATTTCTTAAAAATTAAAAAAAATCCTGGGTCTGTAATGCAACTTCACTGCCATCTTCTTCCTAACGGGGGGCTTCACAGGCCGGCAATCGTGCAGAGGGTGACCCCGGCGCGAATTTAAATTTACCGTCTGCTTTCACCAGCAGGAATCCTGCACCTGGGTTTGTTTGCCAACCCAAATGGAGGAAATTTTCCTTGGTAAGACATACAAGGCGCATACATCGTTTTCAGGAAAGATATCCGGAAGTACATATAAGTCTGTTCCCAACGGGGTCTTCAAAGCCTGGCTATTGTGTGGGGCGCGAGACTCCGGCGAATGATTGCGCCAGGGTCTCATGGCCAGCACGCAGTGGCTTTTCATGAAGACCCCGGCGCGAACATACAGATATCATTTGATCGGCTTAACACCATGTTGCCTGTCAAAACTTTTGTTCGCAAGGGGGGCTTCACAGTCAGGCTAACGTGCATGCATACCCGGTGCCACATAAATACCTCTATGGATTTGCTACCGAACTATCCTTATCAACTCACTCTTTTATCGTTCAGCAGCTTATCTATCGCCTCATTAAAGGACCCCGCACGGGTCACTTCGCCTGCATTTACAAAAAATATTTCATCGGCATTGCGAATGGTGTTTAAACGATGCGCAATGATAATGCGGGTAGTATGGGGTGGCAGCTTGTTTAATATTTCCTCCAGCATTTGTTCCGTAACGGTATCAATATTGGCGGTGGCCTCGTCTAAAATAAGGATATCCGGGTTACGCAGCACGGCACGCATAAAAGCAATCAGTTGCTTCTGCCCGAGGCTGATGCTGTCGCCACCGGAAGATACAGTGGTGAGCAGCCCGTTCTCAAAGATGGTAAGCAAACTTTGCAGCCCGGCTTCTTTGATCACGTGTTCCAGTTGTTCATTATTGTAATGATGATATTGTTCATTGCCATATAAAATATTCTCCCTTACCGTTCCTGTAAATAAAAAAGGCTCCTGCAGTATAAATCCAACCTTTTTAGAAAGCGCTTCCGGCTGGTATGCACGCAGGTCCTTACCATTCAGCAGCACCGTACCCGAAACAGGATCGTATAATCTTGCGATCAATGATGCAGTAGTGGTTTTGCCTCCGCCTGTGGGACCCACAAAAGCATAGGTTTTACCTTTTTGGAGCTGCAGGCTGATATTGTGCAGTATTTCTTTCCCTTCCGCATAACCGAAATGTACGTTCCTGAATTCCACAACTGCTGCGGAGCCCGTTTCCGCGGGTATATCCTCAACTACTGCAAGGTTGGTATCTAAGGAAAGTATTTGCGCTATCCTGTCCCACCCGGCCATGGCTACCTGGAAGCTGGCCCATAACGTAGCAAGTTGTCGCAGCGGATTATAAAACTGCGTGGCATAGGCTAAATAGCTCACCAGCAGCCCGATGGAAAAACTACCGGCGGCAATCAGGTATATGCCATACAGCAATACAATCAGTTGCGCCAGTCCCGACAATAAACTATAAACCGGTAATAAAGTGTTACTGGCAAGCCCTGCGCCTATAGCGGTTGTATAGTTATGCCGGTTGGCTTCATCAAAGCGTTTCCGGAAATAATCGCGACGGTTAAAAGCAACGATCACCTTAAAATTATTAAGGCTTTCCTGTACCTGCGCGCTCATGCCCCCAACGGCCGACATATTAACGGCATTCTTTTTTTTGATCCACGGCGATACCAGCTTTGTAAATATTAAAATAAGCAATGCCGGTATAAGCGTGGCTGCGCCGAGCTGCACATTAATGACCAGTAAAAAAATACCTGCGCCCGTCATAATCACAATGCTCCCGATAAACTGCACTAATGATTGTGAGAAAAAGGTATTCAATTTATCTGTGTCATTATTAACGCGCGAAATCAGGTCGCCCGCTTTATTGGCCTGGAAAAAAGCAACGGGCAAAACCTGCAGCTTATTAAATATGGCATTGCGCAAAGTGAACAGCAGGCGTTGCCCTATGCTTCCCATCAGTTGCGTTTGAAAATAGCTGGTAAACAACGCCAGCAAATAAATGACCAGCAATATGCCTGAAAAGACGAGCAGACCATGATATTGCTTTTGCGCTATATAATGATCAATGGCATATCCTATCAAAAAAGGGCCCAGCAGGTTGAGACCGGAATTAAGCACTATAGCTATGAAGGCAAGTACCATGTTGCGCTTTTCATGCGCGATGAGCCTTAGCAAACCTTTAAGGGCAGCATAGGCAGATGTTTTTTGCTGCTGTTCCGAAAGCGCATTAAGATTGTAGTTCATAATTACTGGTGCTTTGTTGAGCATTCAATAGCTGCACATATTCGGGACTGGTACGCACCAGTTCTTCATGCCTGCCACTGGCGATAAGCTCGCCCTGCATGAGCAGTATGATCTGGTCATATGCTTCCACGGTGGCAATTTTTTGTGTAACGGAGATAAGCGTAAGTCCGGGATAATTTCGCTGCAGGTTTTCCAATATCCGCTTCTCGGTGTTATTATCAACCCGCGCGGTAAAGTCATCTAACAATAATATCTTAGGTTCAATAGCCAGCGCGCGGGCCAGCATAATACGTTGTTTTTGTCCGCCCGAAAGACTGGAACCGCGTTCAGCAACAACGGTACCCAACTGATCAGGCAAGAGGTCAATGAACTCCTTTAGCTCTGCTGTTTCCACGGCTTTGGCAAGCGATGCGTCTGTTACGGTATCACTGAAAGCTATATTTTCGCGGATGCTCATATTAAAAATAATGCTGTCCTGGAAAACAAATCCAACCTGGCTGTAAAAAGACGTGCTGTTATAGCGCTCCATATTTTCACCATCGAATGTTACGGAGCCGGAGTCGGGCTTTACCAGTCCTGTAAGTAAATAGAGCAATTGTGTTTTACCGGCGGCGGTAGGCCCAATGATCGCCGTTCTTGAACCCCGGCTTATGGTAAATGATATATCTTTTAAAACAGGGGTTTGCCCATATGCCAGGCTCACATCCTTCAGTTCAATCTCACCCTGCAACGTGGCCGTAACGGTTCCTGCTTCAGCCGGGGCGGGCGTTTCAAGCACCATTCTTATGCGATCATAGGAAGCCGTGGCCTGCGCAATCACATTGCTCATGAAGCCAATGATGAGTATAGGAAAGATGAGCATGGATAAATAGCTGTTGAAAGCCGCGAAATCACCGAGGCTCATGCTACCGCTAATTACAAAATGACCACCCAGCGCCAGGATGGTTAATGCCGCCATATTAGCCGTAAAAGTAATTACAGGAATAAGCCCCGCAAAAAGCCGCAGGATAGCCAGCCCGAAATCTTTAGCTTTAGTGTTGGCATCAAAAAATTTATTGTACTCTATTTGCTGTGCATTTACTACGCGTATGAGCGCCGCGCCCAGGATGCTTTCATTAATGATCTTGTTCAACCGGTCAATCACCGCCCTGCTTTGAATAAACAACGCTCTTACCTTACGCAGCACCCAAAAAAAAGTGATGCCAATGATGGGTATGATGGCTATAATGCATAAAGCCAGCTTCCAGTTGATGCTGATGAGTAAAATACTGGCGCCGGTGATAATAAACACAGAAGATATAACCGACACAATAGCCTGCGAAATGAACATCTTAATAGAATCAACATCGGCGGTAAGATTGGTAAGCAATTTGGAAGGATTGGCCTTTTCAATAAAAGCCGCTGTTTGCACAGAGAGTTTATGGGATAGCTTTGTCCTGAGATCCCTTGCCACCCTTTCCGAGGCATAGGTTTGTATGATGTTCTGCAGGTAAGTAAACAGGAATATGCACAATATGGCCACCGAAAACTTAACGAGCACGGGATACAATACAAAACTGCCTGCCGTAAATGCATCTATACCGTTTGCTATGATTTTGGGAAGCCACAGGTTGATGCCATTGCTCAGCAGGGTAAACAACAATAACAGCAGTACCAGCCCGCTGTATGGCTTCAGTAAACCAAGTACTCCCGGTTTGCGCTTCATTGACCTTTTTTAATGAATAGTATACCCGCTTTATCCTATCCTGCAAATTAAAAGATGCAAATGTAAGCAGATTAATAAGGATCATTTATTTGTTAACATCCGGTTAAGAGAAGAGAGGGGGTGTAGGGTGTAGATACAACTATAAACCACAAACTATAAACTGTAAACTAAAAAAAATCGAAGCCATAAAAGGCCCGTCTTTGCGAGGCGTCAAAAAAATGCCGGATATCAGAAGAACTATGCACGCCGAAGCAATCCCATTGAAGCGAAGCGGAGCAATAAACTCATTTATAGAATATAACCCGTATCCCAATTGGGAGATTGCTTCTACCCTTTAAAAATATTACACATCATTAAGATCAGTTTAGGGTTTCGCAATGACGGGTAAATCCGAAGCAAAAAGTTCAAAATCCGAAGCGAAATCCTGCAACGGTAAACCACAAACTGTAAATTAAAAACCCCATCTCCCCCTTGGGAGTTTACTTCAACTCTTAAAAATGAATATGTACCCGTTTATTTTTCCAACGGATGTTCCGCAAGCAATTGATCGGGTGAATAAAAATCTTTTTTGCTTTCTATGGCTGCCCTTACCTTTTTAACATTATCGGGTTGTACAGCAGGCGCCTGGTTGCCAAATGAATTCCTTACATAGGTTAATACTGCCGCTACCTCCTCATCATTAAGCAAACCTTCAAAAGGCGTCATAGGCACCTGGCCGGGATATTGCTTCCCGTTCACCTCTATGGGGCCTAACAACCCTTTTAAAACTGATTTGATCAAACGTTCTTCATTTCCGGTTACCCATTTGGTATTGGCCAACGGCGGAAATCCTGAAGCGGAAAGCCCTTTACCATCGGGCTGATGACAGGTATTACAATATCCGTCCCGGGCATATATTTCCTTCCCCTTTTTGAAAAGCGCAAGGTCATCGCCCTTTAATGATGAAATGATCTGCTCTTCTTTATGCTCTTTTACCAGCTTCCCGTTAAGGTGCGCCACGGCTGCCTCATGCGCATGCACCATCCACTCGTCTAATGGCATTTTTGCGGCTTCTTCCAGTATCGGCATTCCTTTTTCCTTTCCGATCCACGATGCCGCAACAATGGCTTCCAGTCGCACTCTTCCATGCTCATCACGAGCAGCCTGCATCAGCAGGTCAGCCTGGTTGGCCACCTGGTGGCCGGTATAACGTACTACATTAACCGCAGCGGCCCTTGCACGGTAATCTTTTGCCTGGAGCATTTCCTTTAGCAGATCCTGGTCAACCTTATCGAGTCCCCAGCTTACCCACAATGCTTCCAGCTTATGGTGCTCGTAGCGCGGATCATTTTTATCGAGCGCACTAACCCATTTTTTCAGCTTGGGCAGCACTTCACTGGCATCCCTGCCTCTCAGCTCACGGCGTGTTCTGTAGCGTGTACGGTATTCCGGTAGTTTGAGATTATCGAGCAGCACTTCAACAGAAGCGCCGTCTATTTTAGCAGGCGTTACCAAAGGCCTGGAAGGATACGTGATCCGGTAAACCCTTCCGTGCATATGATCGCGCAGCGGGTCCCTCGCGTTGTGCTGCATATGCCCGATCAGTATATTATGCCAGTCAATCAGGTAAAGCGATCCATCAGGAGCGAACTCCATATCTACCGGGCGGAAGTTGCGGTCTTCACTAACAACCAAGTCTACCCGGTGATGACTTTTATAGCCGGTACCACTGTCTTCTATCACATGCTCCTTTGTTCCCAAAAAGCCAATGGTATTATTGATCAGCATGTCGCCCTGCACTTCATCGGGAAAATGGCGGCTGGAAATAAACTCCAGCCCGGAAGTTGGCCGCACTTTATGCGCGTCCTCTATTATGTTGAAAGATTTGTGTGTAGCTTCTCCGTATCTTGGCAAAACAGTACCGGGCATCATCCACCTTACATCGGGGCCGGAAGTTTCCGCAAAGAAGGGCTGTCCCCATTCATCGAAGGCTATGCCCCACGGATTAGGAATGGAAAGCTGGGCCGTACGCTCCAGCTTACGAAGCTGCGGCGCGTAGCGGTAGAACCCGCCATTGGTGGCGCGTACAGGGCCGTAAGACGTTTCCACATTGGTATGCAGGAAAACCCCTTCCCCGCTATAAATAGCGCCCGACGGGTCTACTGTAAAAGCATGGCTATTGTGGTGGGTATCATGATCATCAAATCCACTCAGCAAAATCTCCACCTTATCGGCTTTGTCATCTCCATCGGTATCTGTAAATAATTTAAGGTTGGTACCCTGTGAAACATACACACCTTCGGGAGCAATTTCAAAACCAACAGGCAGGTGCAATTTATCTGCAAATACCGTGAGCTTATCCGCTTTTCCATCTGCATTGGTATCTTCCAGGATGATGATCTTATCATCCGGTTTGGGATCACCCGGTTTATAATGCGGGTAACTGGGCATGGTAGCTACCCACAAACGTCCTTTATTGTCGAACGACATTTGCATGGGTTTTGCCAGCTCAGGAAATTCTTCCTCAGAAGCAAAAAGCTCAATCTTATATCCATCGGGCACTTTAAGCTTGCTCACCGCTTCCTCACCATACAAATATTTCAGGCTGCCATTTTGCTGGGGATTATAATTGGTTTTAACCGGCGGCAACTGCCTGGTGTTTTTATCAGCGGCGGCAATGTCCATTTGCTCTCCTTTACTTGCTGCCAGCCATACGGCGGTATCGCGGATAGCTGTCATTTGCCGGATCTTTTCTATTTCGGCAGGATAATTATCGGGGCCGAAAGGATTATAACGGCGACCATATACGTGCACGCCATTGGGGATCTTATAATCATCATGCCACATCCAGTTCTTTTCTTTTACTGCGGCCAGTACCAGTTCCCTGTTGGCTTCTGCCTTAGGTGAAACCTTGCCAAAAATTTCATCTGCCAGTAAAACAGATAATTTCTTATACCCTTCGTCATTCAACTGCGATCCGTCAATCGTTAAAGCTTCTTTAGCAGAACCAAACCATTTTTTGGAAGGCGCAAAAGCATCTATAAAAAGCACTTTGTTCGAATCAGCAACCGCTTTCATGCCCCGGGTATACAGCGAAAGGTTCTCATTTTCTTTTTTCCCATTGGGAAGATCATACTTAGCAGACAGGTCTTCAAAAGCAATAGGCGACACAATCGCCACCTGCGGAGCGGAACCGCCGTTGTAATGCTGACTTAAGGTATGTTTGATAAAGGCATCCAGTTCTGCTTTATAATTGTCTAATCCTTCCTTTCCCTGGAAAGATTCATTATACCCGAAAAAAGCGATGATCACATCTGCCTTATGACGGGTAAGCCACTCATCGGGAGATTCAAAATGCCCTTCACTTCCCGAATTAGTGGCAAGCTCTGTTTGAAATTTTTCGGCTCCCGGAAACGCCCACGGATCGTTCCTCGCCGCGTGGGGCCTAAAGCCGGGTGTATTGCCACCATCACAAAAATTACGGATATAGAGCATACTATCGGGATAGCGTACCTGCATTTCTGTTTCAAAATAGCCGTAGTTCATCATTCTCGATCCCAGGTTATTGCCCACAAGCGCAATGCTGGTATGCTTTTCAATTTTGAGCGGTTCATGCTGGTCAGAGCGGCAGGCAGTAAATGCAGCGATCATTAATACGAATAATAATACAAGGGTTCCGGTACTTTTTGTGCAAGGGTTTGTCATTTCAATTTTGCTGTTTTGAATCCTAAAAATAGGCGTTCATAACCTAAATGCCCAATATTTTTAAGATTAACGCAATGCAATGAGGCTGTCTCAAAAGGGCCGGTATAGAAATATGCCACTAAGACACGAGGGCACAAAGTCCTGATCTTCCCGTTTTATTTTCTTCGTGTTTTCGTGACTGCCGGATTACAAAGCCATAACGGTATGCAATAACCGCTCTGCTCAAATAAAATTTATGATAATGAAAACACCGGGGAGGAAAAGCAGCGCTTCCTGCTATTCCATTTTTTACCGCTGTGCATTCCGTTGCAGCCTCCTACTATTTGTTATAATTCTTATACTATTTTTCAAAAAAGTGGAAGAATACACTATAATTCAATATATTAGGGGGATGCTTTTTTAACTTTAAACGAAGTGAACGATGAAATCTATTGAACTGCGGCTACCGAAGGATTTTGACAAATCATTTACTGTATTTAAAGAAGTGGGGAAATCATTTCCCTGCCCCTGGCACTACCATCCCGAATATGAAATTGTATTGGTTCTAAAAAGTAACGGACGCCGCATGGTGGGTGATCATATCGGAAAATTCGATGAAGGCGACCTGGTATGTATGGGCCCCTTCCTGCCCCATGTGTGGGTAAATGATCCAAAATTCATTAACGGCCAGATGGATTACCCGGCAGAAGCGATAGTGATCCATTTTAAAGATGATTTCCTGGGCGAAAATTTTCTTAATATCCCGGAGATGGAAGCCTTTAAACGTTTTTTGGAATCGTCTAACCGGGGCATGGTAATTAACGGCAAAGCCAAAGCTGAAATTACTGCACTAATGGAAAAGATGCCCGATATGAATGGGCTTCAGCGCCTGTCTTCCCTCCTGCTCATCTTTGATACATTATCCCGTACGGCTGAATATGAATTACTGGCAAGTCCTGGTTTTGCAAAAACAGTGAATGTAAAAAGCTCCGACCGGCTGAACAAAATAACCGAATACCTGATTCAAAACTTCGATCAGGACATTACCTTATCGAAAGTGGCCTCTATCGCTAATATGGCGGTTACCACCTTCAGTAATTTTTTTAAAGAAAACTACAGGGTAACTTTTGTAGAATATTTAAATACATTGAGAATCGGCTATGCCTGCAAAAAACTTTCGGAAAAAGATCAGAATATTGTTGATGTGGCATATGAATGCGGCTACAACAGCTTAGCCAATTTTAACAGGCAGTTTAAAAAATACAAGCAAATGACCCCCACCGAATACAGGAGGATTATTTACGCGTAGCGGGGGGGATTTGAGATTTGAGATTTTGAATTTGAGATTGCATTTCGCTTCGGATTTAACCGTCATTGCGACACCTTAAACTGATCTTAATGATGTGTAATATTTTTAAAGGATCGAAGCCTGCCTACCTGCCGGTAGGCAATCCCACAATTGGGATACGGATTATATTCTATAAATGGGTTTATTGCTCCGCTTCGCTTCAATGAGCTTGCTTCGGCTTGCATAGTTTCTCAAAGTTGCTGCATCTGCTTACGCCTTATAATGACGGGCCTTTTATCGCTTCGGATTTTGTATTTGCATTTTTATTTGGTTCTTGTTTTTTGTGATTTGGTTCTTTCACCTTTCACCTTTCACTATTCACTACCCCTGAATGCTGACAGCCTCTGATACGAATAATTCGTCATGCAAAAAAAGTATCTGCTTTAGAAAAAAAACGAGTTGTTCCTTTTTCGGGTGGCTTATACATTTACTTCCTGTATTAATTAGCTTTACGTCATCTTTATACAGTTCATTTTTTTGAGCTGTGAAGAAAGGATATCTTGTTTTTCTAAAATGCTATATAATGAAGTGTATTAAATTGGTGCTGATCTGCCTGGTATTTGTTTTTTCTGCGGGTCATGCCCAGCAGGGATCATTTATCAGTTCCGAAAACCTTTCCTTCCTGGAAGGGATGACTAAAGATGTTCTGGAGGCTTCACGCATTTATCCGGGGCAATTTATTTCGAAGGATTTTGGTTCCAATAATACCGGGGGAATGCTGATCAGACCCGGTGGAAGAGATGCCTATCCTTCTTTCTGGATCCGCGATTATGCTATGTCTCTTGAAACAGGATTCATTTCAAAGAAAGAACAGTTGCACATGCTGTTATTAACAGCTTCTACCCAGTGCGATCAAACCTGGATAACAAAAGGCGGCAGCCTGATTCCTTCAGGTTCTATTGCGGATCATATAAGAATTGACGATAGCAAGCCCATTTACTTTCCGGGTACATACAGTTATGAAAACCAGGGAACGCCGGAGTGGGGAACGCTGCCACCCTATTGTGACCAGTTTTATTTTATTCACATGGCTTATTATTATGTGAAGCAAACCGGCGATCATAAAATACTATTGAAGGAGGTGAATGGTACAAGACTAATTGATCGTTTAAGGGCAGCTTTTCATGCTCCTCCGGCCAATGTAAACAATCATATTGTGTATGCTACCGATGCGATCAGGGGCGTTGATTTTGGTTTCAGAGATGCCCAGGTTATTACAGGAAATCTTTGCTTTCCTTCTATTTTGAAATACCGTGCCGCCAGTGAACTGGCAGAATTACTGCAATTGATCAAAAGTAAGGATTCAAAAACATACCTTGAAATAGCCGGTACTATCAGGCAATCTTTACCCGGTATGTTTATGGACGAAAGAGGTATGCTGCTCGCTTCCACGGGAAAAAGCAAACAGGCTGATGTTTGGTCAACCGCCCTGTCCGTTTATTATGGCATACTTGAAGGTGAAGATCTGCAAAAAGCATCCCGTATGCTTGCAAAGGCCTATAAAGATGGCACTTTAAGTTATAAGGGCAACATCAGGCATATCCTTACCACCGATGACTATAATGAAACAACTGCCTGGGAGATTTCCCTGTCTGGTAAAAATCTTTATCAGAATGGCGCCTATTGGGGAACGCCCACCGGATGGGTTTGCTATGCGATAAACCAGGTTGACCCACAGTTGGCAAAAGCATTGGCGAATGAATTTATTGAAGACCTGAAAGCGAATGATTACCGGAAGGGTGGCGATTTTGGAGCGCCGTACGAATGTTTTAACAAATCTACTTACAAACAAAATCCAATATACCTTACTACGGTTGCATGTCCTTTAACTGCGTTCCGGAAGATCAACTGAAACAATACTTTCCATTCCCCGTTAATACCATTTTTCGCAGTATAATATATAGTCTTAAGTTAAGCGTAAATTATCAAAAATATAGCCACGAATACACAAATAAACATTCGTGGATCCTGCTTCGGCAGACAGGTTCGTGGCAGGAAATGCACCTGCACTAATGCCGAAGGAGTATTATTGCACGGTATACCCGCCATCAATTACAACCGCCTGTCCTGTTATTCCCTTTGCGTTATCACCCGCCAGGAAATATACATAATGCGCTACCTCCTCTGCGCTAAGTAACCGTTTTTGAGGAACAAGGGGATAAATTACTTCTTCCAACACTTTTTCAAACGGGATGTTTCGCATTTGAGCTATATCATTTAGCTGGTTTCTGACCAGCGCGGTGTCAACATAGCCGGGGCACACTGCATTAACGGTAATGCCATAGCCGGCGCTTTCCAATGCGGCAACTTTTGTTAACCCGATCAAGCCGTGCTTCGCGCTATTATAGGCCGCTTTTCCCGCAAAGCCAACCAGCCCGTTAATGGAAGCCATGTTAATGATCCTTCCAAAACCACTTTTTTTCATATACGGCAGCACATGCCTGATGGCAATAAAAGGAGCGATGAGCATTACATTAATCATGCAGCGAAATTTCTCTGTTGGAAATGCTTCGATGGGCGCCACGTGTTGCAACCCGGCATTGTTTACCAGCACATCAATGCTTCCATACTGATCATAAACAGCGCCTACTATTTTTTGTATATTTTCTTCATGGGTAACGTCACAGGCATAACCGGTAACCCGGCTGCCGCCTAATGCTGCTATAGCAGCGTCAACACCATCCTGTTCAAGATCCAAAATAACTACTGTGTAACCGGCAGACAAAAAGGTCTTTGCTATAGCCAGGCCTATACCGCCCGCCGCCCCTGTTATTATTACTACGCCGGAATGCATGAAAAAAACTGGTTTAATTTATGTAAATACTATCAAATATTATTGTTCACAGTCGCCGGAGGCGACAATAATTATGCATGAGGCGATGACGCCTCATACAGCAGCCTTTCATACAGCAGCCTTTCCCACAACAGATTTATACCGCAGATTTCACATATCAGCCTCTGCAACCATCGCTATTCTAAAGTTTCGCTGATGGCTCGCTAAAAGCTGAAAGCTGACCGCTCACAGCACACAACTCACCAGCTTGTCCATCCGCCATCAACACGTAAATTATGGCCTGTGATATAAGAAGCAGAAGCAGACAATAAAAAAGCCACTGAACCTGCAATTTCTTCCGGCTTTCCTATACGTCCCATGGGTGATCGCTTCGCCAGTCTTTCCACGAAGGCCGGGTTGTCATTTTGTACAGACGGGCTTGGGAATGGTCCGGGTGAAATGCAATTGCATCGTACATTCCTTTTCCCCCAGTGAACCGCCAGGTAGCGGGTCATTTGAATAATACCGGCTTTACCAACGCCATATTCAATGGGGTTTTTGTTCATAGGCGCCTCATATACTTCCGGGTAGGGCGACACCGATCCATACATGCTGGAGAATAACACGATGCTTCCGCTGCCACGCCCAGCCATTTGCATACCTGCTTCCCTTGCTAATAAAAATGTAGCCGTTAAACCCGTATGATTTACTTCATCAAACTCTTTTTCACTCAGCTCTTCCAGTTTTTTTGAAGTAGAGCCAAAGGTAAGGTTTACCAGCCCGTCGGGCACGCCGTGCTGCTTAACCTGCTCCGCCACAAACTGCTGTATGGCGGCTCCATCCCTGACATCTAAAGTGGCAGGAATAACTTCCGGCCCTAATGCAGCAGATTGCACAAACGCGGCGGCACGATCCTCCAGGTCAATACAAATTACTTTAGCACCAGCATGCTTTAGTACAACCACAGTTACCTGTCCAAGATAGCCCGCACCTCCAACCACCCAGATTAATTTATTATGCAGATGAAAAAAAGGAATGATTGCTTTACTCATGAATTACATTTTTATACTGTATTGAGATAATCATTATTTCCACGCAGTTAGGCAAAGGAGACGATCTGTCTTAGCACATCGCCCTTGGCCAACCGTTCAAATCCCTCATTTATTTGTTCCAGGGCGATTGCATGAGACAGGAGCTTATTTACGGGTAAACGTCCTGTTTGATATAACGAAATAAAAGCCGGGATATCGCGGGAGGGAATGCAACTCCCAAGATAGGACCCTTTCAAAGTGCGTTCCTCTGCTACCAATACAGCAGGTGACAAAGAAAATGTTTTGGAAGGATGCGGCAAACCTGCCGTTACAGTTAAACCTCCACGTTTTGTAGCGGCATAAGCAAACTCAAGTGCTTTAATCACTCCTGCAAATTCAAGGGCAATATCCACGCCACCACCGGTAAGGTTTTTTACTTGTTGTACAGCATTTGAATCTGCAGGATCTATTACATGATGCGCACCCAACTGCAAGGCCATTGCTCTTTTTTGCGGATTGATATCTGCAGCAATAACCGTTGCGGCTCCACCGGATAAAGCGCCTAACACCGCGGCCAGCCCTACCCCTCCCAGCCCGGTAATTAAAACAGTTTGTCCTGCGGTAAGCCTTGCCGTATTTATTACAGCGCCCACACCGGTTAAAACAGCACAACCAAACAGCGCTGATATTTCATAAGGAAGTGCAGCATCAACTTTTACCAGGGAGCGCCTTGATGCAATAACATATTCGGCAAAAGCGGAAACGCCCAAATGATGATGGAGATGATGAAGATTTTTATTTGTTAAACGAGTTCCTCCACTTAATAAAGCACCCTTTATATTGGCTGCAGCGCCAGGTTCACACAATGCAGGACGACCAGTTATGCAGGGCATACAGTGCCCACATGTGGGAACAAAGGAAAAAACAACATGATCTCCCTGTTTTAGATCGCTTACTCCCGCGCCGCATTCCATAACTTCCCCGGATGCTTCATGTCCCAATACCATGGGCAATGGTCTTGCACGGCTGCCGTCAATCACAGACAAATCGGAATGACACAAACCTGCCGCATGAATTTTTACCAGCACTTCGTTGTACCCGGGAGCACTTAAATCAACCGCTTCTATTTGCAGGGGATGGCTTTCATCATACGGACGTGGTTTTCCCGTCTCATATAATACCGCAGCTTTTATTTTCATATACTCTGCTTTGAACATAAGTTGCCAGACAAAAAGGTGATCAGCTTTCAGCTATGAGCTATCGGCTAAAGTTGTCTTGACGACGAACTTATTCCTTCTCTCCTTTCACATCTCACGTCTCACTTATGCATTCAATCCGCCGTCAATTAAAATGTTCTCACCATTGATATATGCCCCGGCTTCTGATGACAATAATACAATCAATCCTTTTATATCATCATTATTGGCCATCCTGCCCACCGGCACCTTTTTGCAATAATTCTCAACAAATTTTCCGGGTTGATTATTGAACAATCCACCCGGGCTGATACAATTAAAGCGAATGTTTTTGCCCGCATGTGTTTTGGCCATAAAACGCGTAAGCATAATCAGTCCCGCATTGTGAAAACAATAATCCGGTGCAATATCACCCATGCCAGGAATGCCATCATAATTTGAATACATGGGCGCATACATCCCCATCATGGAACTGATATTGATTACACTACCGCCACCAGAGTTTATAATAAGGTTGGTCATCTCCCTTAATATAAACATCATGCCTGTTGCATTCACCCGCATCGATTCATCAAACTGTTCGATGGGTGCATTATAACCCTTCATCGGGCGGCTCACCGCATTATTGATAAATACATCCAGCTTTCCGAACTTGTTTAGTATGGAGGTTTTTAATGCCAGCACCGATGCCGTATCGGCCTGGTCTACCTGCATACCCTGCACATCAAGTCCACCTGATCTGAAACCGGCGGCTACTTTTTCAATCGCTTCAAGGTTTCGCGAGGCAATAATTACAGTGGCACCCGCCTCTCCCAAACCTTCCGTTATAGAACGTCCGTAATTACCGGCACCACCCGTTACCAATACAATTTTATTCTTAAGATTAAATAAATCCAATACGTTCATGATTCAGTTATTTTAGATAGATGATCTCTCCACCGGCTTCACGGCTTTTTTCCGCGGCGATAATTACGTTGATAATATTTACGGTTTTGGCAAAATCCAATCGTGATCTCCCATCTTTCACACCCCGGATAAATTCAATGATATTATCCCTGAACATCGAATACGAGTTTTTGATATCTGCCATCCGCCAGGCCTGCTGCCCAAAGAATGTAAGCTGGAATGTGCCGGAGATGTCCATAAACAAATGAATGGTTGCGGGCAACCCGTTTTCAAAAACGATATGCACTACATCTTTACCCTTTTCACCTGTATGCTGCACTGTCGCCACTTTCGGATCATCTAATGTGGCAAACATCGCTTCAATCATGTGAACTCCGTATTTCAGCCAGTCTTTTTTCCCAACGGCAGTTACGAGCTCCAGCTTTCCCAATGATGTCAGTTCCTGTTTCACTACCCGGCATTCGTTGGCATAGCGCATGGAGGAACAGGACATGATAAATTTTCCGGCCGCTTCCTGCTGCGCAAACCAATCGAGATCCGGCTGCGACACAGCCAAAGGCTTATCAATAAATATGGGCACTCCGGCTTCGATAAACGGACGTGCCATTTCCACATGAAACTCCGCATCATCACGGGCAAGGATAACCGCATCAACATTGCCGATGATGTCTTCCATTTTTTCCACTACATGTTCAATACCTGATGACGCGGCTATACTTTTTGAAATGCCGGCGTCCTGCGTCCATACATGCGTTACCCGCGCATCCGGCAAACCCAGGGTGTCCTGGTTAGCATTAAGATAGGCTGCAACCGCGGGGTATCCCAGCCTGCTTATTGCTTCGCCATCATATTTTCCATTTATGATAGAAGACCAGGAATAAGGGTGCGCATTACCGGCACTCATTCCTATTATTCCGATTTTAATCATTTGAGATTTGATATTTGAGCCACCAAGGCACGAAGGTGCACAGGGTGGTTTATAGTTTATTATTTGTAGTTTATAGTTTTGAGTTTTGCCTTGTTTCACATTTTCACATTCCTTACCTCAGCCACCCCATCTTATCCCAGTGAGGCAGATTCAGAAATGCAGGGTCAGGATACGACAATGCCTGTGCATGCGCCAATTGATCTTTGCTGAGATAACGGCCATCTGCCGCTGTAAGCGATTGCTTTAAATAGTCGAGTTTATCCATACCAACTAATACCGATGATACCTGCGGAAAAGACAACGCAAATTTTACCGCCAGCTCAGGCAGGCTGGTCAAATTGCCATTTAACAGGCCCTGGTACTGTTGAATATGCTTTTCCACCGGCGCCAGCATGGGATGCAAACCCGTGCCCCTGTTGCTCAGCAAGCCTTTCAATAAAACCGACCGTACTACTATACCCACCCCTTTCTCTTCTGCAAGGCCAAACAGGGATTGCTGCCGCTGATCCATGAGGTTAAAAGGCAACTGCACTACGTTCCATACACCATGTGTTATTACCCTTTTTGATTCATCGGCTGAATAGGTAGATACGCCAATAGACCGTACTATACCTTTTGCTTTCAGCTTTTCCATTTCCCCGGCAATCACGTCCCGGTCTAATATCTCCATATCACCCTGGTGCAGCATGTACAGATCAATATAATCCGTCTGCAGTGCTTTCAAACTTTCTTTCAGAGATTGACGGATGATCTTTCTTAGCTCCCCGTCGCCCGGCAGATTTCCTTCCTTATCTCTGAAATGCCGGCACTTGGTACACAGTACAATTTCATCCCTCCGCCCTGCAAATGCCCTTCCCATAATATTTTCGCTCACACCATACAACCTTGCGGTATCAAAAAAATTAAGTCCGCTATCCAAAGCCGTTAGTAAGAGCTGCACCGCATCTTTTTCCGGCAGCATATCTTCTTCCCATTTCACGCCAATGCCATAAGGCAACCCAATTTCTACCCCGCCAAAAGCAATCTCAGAAACTGCTATGCCGGTATTTCCTAAAAATCTCCGCTGCATCGTTTATTGTTTTTCTAAATAGGAACTACTGCTTGTTTGGTTTGACCCGTTAAAAGCCCCGATCAACGAGCTGTAATAATTTTTTAACCCTACCACATCTGCTCCAATACTTACAAACTGGTATCCCATTTCATGCAACTCCGTTAAATTACCCGGGCCGCCTACGGTTCCCGCAAACTTCCCATATTTTTTTGCAAGGACTGCAATCCGGTTTCTCGTTTCAACTAACCTGGGGTGATCCCATACACCGGGTGCTCCAATGCCCTGGCTGAAATCGCCCGGGCCAAAAAATAACATGTCGTATCCCGGCAATGCGGCAATAGCTTCCAACGCTTCCAATGGTTCGGGATCTTCAATTTGCAGAATGGTAAACCTTTGCTCGTTGGCTTCTTTTAAATAAAAATTAAAATCAACTCCTGTATAACCGCCATCAGCATTACCACCATCAATGGCCCTTCTGCCAACCGGATGAAAACGGGTGTGATGCACAATTTCTTTAGCATCCGCCAGGCTCATAACGTGCGGCACCATAATACCCGTAGCATCTAACTCAAGCGGTTTGATATAGTTGTTATATGCCCCGCGCGGCACACGAACAAGGATATCTGTATCATGTGCTTTGGTAGCCCAAATTGAAGCCGCCAGCACCGACCAGTCCTGCCCAATATGTTCCTGGTCTACCCACACGCAATCAAAACCTGCTATAGCAGCCATCTCACATACTTTAGGATCGGTAAGATTGATTTTAATACAACTCACGTTTTCGCCGTTTCTTAATTTTTGCAACACTTTGCTTTTTCGCATCTGCATATAGTAAAAATAAATTGTGTTCAGTTAATGAGATAAAATTAACCTATAACTCAGTCTCCTGACAGATGACCTTCCATTTTTACCTGTTTTTTTACAGAACGGTTTAACAGATACAAAGTCAACGCCCCAATTGCCAGCAGAAATGCGGCCACCTTAAAAAGCAATTCCAGGTTGATATTCATGTCTCTCAGGTATCCGCCTGCATATAATCCAATACCACCAATAACAGTAGCAAAAAGATTTAATACGCCATACGCTGTTGCCCTGTATTTGCTGTCTACAATCATGCAAAGAATCGGCATCATGTTACCATCTGAAAAAATCCTGGTAAATGCATACAACATAAAACCAACCACTGCAATAGCCAGTACAGATGTAGAACCTGCAATGAAAATAGCAGGGGCTGCAATACATAATCCGATCATAGGCAGCAGTATCCTGGCATTCCTATTCTTACGGCTCCATCTGTCTGCTAAAAAGCCGCCAACCAGTACACCAACTATAGCCGCCGTATGGAAATAGCCCGTAGCATAAATTCCGGCGCTGGTTTGCGATAGATTAAAATTTTCTTTGTAAAACGTAGGTAACCAGCCGCCAATAACCCAACCTACAATACCAATCAAACTCCAAAGAACCAGTGTTTTCAGATAATTTTTATTCCGCAGCAAATATTTCAACACACTTACAAAATCCGCCTTATCTACCTGAGTATTTACAACGGATACCTCCCCGGGCGCTTTATTATCCTTTAACCCAAATATCAGCACAACGGCATATGCTATACCTATTCCACCTAATATATTAAAAGCAAAGTTCCATGAATGATCTTCAGCCAACCAACCTCCTATAAAACCTAGGCTTTGCCCTACCATTATACCCATCATGTGTACGCTATTGGCAAAAGACCTGGTGCTACCCCTATGATAATCCATTATCAATGCTAAAGCAGCGGGTATATAAAAAGCTTCACTGATGCCCATCAATGCTCTTGTTACCAACAGATACTCAAAGCTGGTAGCATATGCGGTAAGGTAAGTTACCAATGACCATACCAGCAAGCTGATAATTATAATTCTGCTTTTATTGAATTTATCTGCCAAAAAACCGGCAACAGGACTTAAAAAACCATATACCCACAAAAAAACTGAGGTCAACAAACCAAACTGCGCGTCGGTCATGGGTATTTCTTCGATAATGGAACTTCGCATGGTAGTAATCATCATCCGGTCGAGATAATTTAATAATCCTACAATGCACAGTTGCGCTACTATGAACCAGGGATAAAAGGAGGAACTTTTGGATGGCAAACCAGAGCGGCTTTGAAGCATGTTATTACTTTAATGTGATATCTCTTACGCTGAAAAAATATTCCAATTGTTCAAATTTAACTGCATAGCACCAAAAGGATTGTTACTTTAATGCCGAATACTAATACTATTTTTTAGTCTTTTTTAGAGAGAAATTCGTACAAATTCAATATTGGTCCTGTCTGCATGTATACCTGCATAGTAATACGCCAATATTTCATTATTCCCAAGATATAAAAGATTCGGATGCCCCACGGAAAATTTTACCATCTCATCCCAGGCGTCATTCATGTTGATTTCCCGGCTGTCCTGTTTGCCCAGTGACGCTTCATACACTACTAACGATTCATTATACCCGCTCTTCCCGATGTCATTATTTACTCTAACAGTAATAATTGGCTTTACAGATCTGTCGATATCAATGGTTACCAACCTTCCATCCTCCAATGTTACAGGCTGACCGGGCTGGCCATACACACCTGTATCCCAAAGCGCTCCCCATGTTCTCCCTCCGTCTTCACTCAACCGGGCATGAATATTCTTATACTGATCTATCCTGCCATCCAGGGTCCAGAAAAAATCTATTACCGAAATTCCGTCTGCCAGCACTTGTGGGCGCTGATCCCAGTAGTACATATTTTTCTCTTCTGTTACCATTACCGGATTTTTCCATGTATTTCCCCCGTCGTAAGAAAACACCAACGCAGAGCGATGCACCCATTCACCCATATCACCTATCGCTTTATTTATTTCAAATTGACAAACAATTGTGCCATCCTTTAACATGAATGGCGGCCCGGTGAGTGGTACAGGCGCTTCAATACCCTCAATCGTCATTAATTGCGGGGCAGACCAGGAGGCTCCGTTATTACTCGAAAAACAATAGAATATTCTGGTATCTTTTAGTGTTTCCTCCTGTGGATTGTAGTATGGATTCGTAAGATCTGAACTATCTACCCAATTCAGGACCATCAATACCTGAGCATTGCTTATGGGCAAAAAATAAGCAATGCGGCTTTGTCCTGAAACCCCGTTTATATCCGGAAGCTTAACCGGTTCGAAAGGAATAGTCCAGGAAACACCTTCGTCATCCGACCAGCAAATAACAGCATGCATAAAGTTGCAATCCCCTTTTTTTTCGGAAGCTTTAAACGCAGCCAGCCACCTGCCCGATGGCAACTTCTGTATGCAAGGAAATGTGGCGCTGTTAAAACGACTATACCCAGGAGTGGGGATTATTCCCGTATTCTTAATTTTCATGTAACAGGTTTAATTCTTTGCTTTGACACAAACTGCAGGTAACTCAATATAACCGCGCTTCCGATTCCGCTTACCAGCGCTGTTGGCATAATCCACAATACGGTAATGCCGAAAACACCCCAAAAAGCAATGGCAACCGCTACAGCAACTGCAATAATCCCGCCCCAAAAAGTACCCCGCTCTGTGGCAAAAGGAACAAATAAAGCCATAAAAAATAAAACAAATAGTGGGGCTACAAACAGGTTTACCACTTTCATAATTACATCAAGCAAATTACCAGGTACCCTGGCTATAATGAAACTCAGCAACAGGATAATAAATCCCATTACAAAAGAAAGTCGCTTGATCTGTTGCAAATCATTTTTGCCGGAGTTGCTTTTACGGAAACGATTAATCAGATCTTCTGATACTACAGAAGAAACGCTGTTCAATCCGGAAGAAAGACTTGACATTGCTGCCGCTAACAACCCTGCAATCACCAACCCGGATATTCCAGCCGGCAATCCAATTAAAATAAACCGGGGAAACAAGGTATCTGCCTGTTCCACTATTGGTTTTCCGTTAAGCAATGAAGAATTGCCGGTAAAATATGCCAACATAGATAATCCAACCAAAGCAAGCAGCGTGGAAGCAAGAATATCCGACATCAAAGCAACCTTGAAGGAGCGTCTGGCAGTTTTTACATCGGGTGTTGCCAGGTATCGTTGCACGGCAATCTGATCAGAACCATTTGTACAAACATACCAAACCAACACCGACAGCATTGCATTAGCCAATGTTGCTCTTTCTAACGGATCAAATCCAATCTTAAATGTATTCCAGTGTGCGGGCCATTCCTTTGGAAAGATAGCGCTGATAGAACCAAAATGCCAGCAGACAACCAGCACACTCAAAAGCGCGCCGCCTAAAAAAATGCCGGACTGGATAATATCAGTAACCACTACCGCTTTGAGCCCTCCCATGGTTGTGTAAACAATTGTAACAACGGTAAGAAGCGCGGCTATCAGGGGCACATAGGCTTTATTGAACTGCACTACAGCATATAACGCCACATCCACCGTTACATAGATAATAGTAGCCATCCATAGTAACCGCAACAACAAAAACATCATTGTTCCCAACAATCGCACTGACAAACCGAGTTTCCGTTCCAGTATTTCATATGCACTTGTTACCCCAGTCTTCATAATGGCAGGTATCACCCACCATCCAACAATACCATACACCAGCGGAAAAGCGAGCGCTCCTGCAAATATGATTGGTCCGTGTTGAATCATTTCCCCGGGATAAGTTAAATAACTCAATGTGCTCAACAATGTAGCAAACAATGAAATGCCGATAGAAGTAGATTTCATTTTTCTGCCACCCAACAAATACTCTTCTTTTGTTTTGTTCCTGCGTTGGTAATACCAGCCAATCCCCAGCATACCTAATCCATATATGCACAAAATGGTCCAATCTAAAAAAGACAGTCTGAAAGAAGATAATTGAAGAAGTGAAAACATCGTTATAATTAGTATTTGTATTTCTCATGCTAAGGATTTATGCCAAACGGGTAAACCCGTGCTGAAAGCCTGTTGCGGCGCTCTCTTTTATACTTCCATTTTCTATTGACCTTTCGATATACTGAAGCACTTCTTCAAAACAAGCTGTAAACAACGAAAGATGCTGTTGTTGATGGGCCTGCATTAAGTAAAATATTCCTGATACAAGAAATCCCCGCTCCAGCATTTTGGCAATAAAGAGTTGCTTTGCCGCAGTAGCATAAGTGGACGTAAATGTAAATGTGGGTGATGCGGGCATTCCCCCCACAACCAGTGCACATAAAGGATATTGCTCTGATATACCACGTAACGTATTTTGCAGTGTTTCGCCTTTTTTCCAAACGGATTCAAATACCTTCCCTGTCTCCATTTCAGACAATACAGCCAGTGCTGCTGCAGTACCAATACCATCTGTCCAATAGCTGGAAGAAATAAAACTATCATCCGCTGCGGTCATTACTTCATCTTTACCTACTACAGCAGCGAAGGGAATACCATTACCCATAGCTTTTGCATATACTGCAATGTCAGGTATAATGCCGTAACGGGATAGTGCACCCGGATAACCATAGCGTAAGCCACTGGTAATTTCATCCACTACCAGCACCGCATTTCTTTGATCGCAAATACTTCTTATTTTCTGCAGAAAATTATCTGCCGGAAATTGTGAACGCATGGGCTCCATCACCACTACCCCAAAATTATCCGCGAGTTTCTCTATAGCATGTTCAAAAGATTGCCAATCGTTATACCTGAAAGGCACTGCAGTACCCGCCAGCTCTTTGGGTACACCTTTGGGTTGTAACCCTGGCAACAGGTGCCCATCCAGGGCGTTATGCTCCCCAAGATTAGCGGCCAGATACCAATCATGCCACCCATGATAACCACAAAAAGCAACTCCACTCCTGCCTGAAGCAGCCCTGGCTATCCGAACCGCAACGGCCATGGCCTCACCGCCCGTTCTTGCATAACGTACCTTACCTGCCCAGGGATGCAAGTGCAACAATTTTTCCGCCAGTTCCATTTCCTGCGGATTCACCAGGGACGAATAGGTCCCCAATGTTAATCTTCGGGTAACCGATGTTGTTACTTCTTTATCAGCATAACCCAATAGCACGGCACCAATACCTCCGGCACAGTCTATATATTTTTTTCCACTTAAATCCCACACTTCGCAACCAGCGCTTTTTGAGAAAAAGGTAGGCCACTCATTATTGAACTGTTCCGCCCGTTTCGACAATAACCCTGTTCCGCCCGATATTACCTGTTTGGCAGACAGCCATAATTTTTGATTCTCCACCACAGGTACGGCACTTCCTTTTGGCAAATGCGGTTGAAGCAACCGCAATGCATTGTTCAGAAAAATATCTTCTATATCAGAACGATTCAGTCCTACATCTTCACAACTTTCCTTTAGTGTCATCAAGGATTCAATACCTACCAGGGTCATCCCATTTTCGGTAGGAGGCTGATACCTTTGATCTATCAATTCGGGATGCAACCAAAAGAAACGGTTACCGGTAGTTATACAACGTCCACGCATTTCGCTCACCCCGAAATCAGATCCCCAAAGCACTCTGCGTGGTCCCAGGATTTGCAATGCGGCTTTAAAAGATTCCGTTTCGGCAATTGCGGATGTATCCACCACTACATTCTCCAGGTCGGCAACACTATATAATCCACTGCGTGCATTTCGATAGTTGAAGCTACGGGCTACATGTGCCAGTATCAGCTTCACATTGGGATATGCCTTGCATAATCTTCGTATTTGCCGTTGATTTTCCTTGTCTTCAATCGCATCATTTTTTACTATGTGCAACATCATCACACCATTCATTTCATTCAGCAACTCCCACATCCAGTCCGGTGCGTATTCTGTCAAACCGGCATTCATCGTATCTTTTCTGCCTGCATAGCAATGATACACTTTAATACCACAACAATTTTCCGACTTCAGTTGCACTGCAATTTGCTGTGGATTATCCTGGGGAGATACCACCAGCAAGTAACGACTCAGATCAGTACCATTATGCGTTACTTCTTCTCCTACCCATTGATTCATTGCCGGTCTGTCTGCCGACAAACGAGGCATTCCAAAATACAAGCCATGCATTTTTTTAACAGGCATATATGCCTGCAAATGGTGGTGATGATCATTGCATCCCAGTTGATCAATGCCATTTAAAAATGCCCATTCACCTTTCGGAAAATGAGCAGCATTATAGGGATGCACATGAGTATCGAAAATCTCAGCGGGAACAAAGTCTTTCAAGGTTCCCGCAAGTTCTATATCGGTATTGTTAAGTGACTGCTGAAAAATCATATAAAATTTTCATTAGTTAGTAGTAGCTAATCGCTCTGATATTTTTAAAATGGCGTATGCTGCTGAAGCCTGTACATCTGCATCATCAGAAGCGATGCCTGTGGGTGTTTGATTTCTCATCCATTCCACCAACATCGCTATATCCTTCCCGGTGCCTTTTACTGACAGGGCATTAGCCAATTCAATTCTTACTCCCTTGTTTTTTTCTGTTCGGTATTCCAGGAGTGCATTATAAACGGATTGATATAGATCTGTCTTTTCAGATGCTTCGTCAGCCAGCATTACAACAGTTGTTAAAAAACCGATGCGACCTTCGGCCTCATTGGGCATAGACATTACATAGGAAGCACATTCATTCCATTGTGCCGGAGAAACGCCCTGTATATATCTCAAAACATAAGCAGCAATTCTTCGGAGCGTTATATCTGCAGCAGGGTTCATCAATTGTTTATAAAAATATTTCTGCGCATCAGGCATTGCATTATGGTCGGTGTAAGCCATTGCCCAGTTGCTGTATCCACAGAGGGCTGCGTTGTCACTTTCCAATGCAGCTTTTGTAACGTCAGGCGCTGCATGATAGGGAGATAACTTTAATTTTCCAAGCGTCTCAACTGCATGTACCCTGTCTTTTCCACTTGTATCTAAAAAAGCATGGAGTACTTTTTGCTCATAGTCCTTTCGTTCTATGCCATCTGACAATTGTGCCAATACCCGCCAAATTCCTATACGGTATGGAGATTTGTCGTTAAATTTTTGCAGTTCCTCCTCATAAATCTCCTTTACTCCCCCGGGGTTGCCTGACCATATTAAAAACTCTGCAGCGTGTACTTTTACCCATTCCTGCTGCGTTTGCATCACTTTACGCAACGCTTGCACCGACTCGTTTTTAAGGGAATCGGAAACCGGGTTAGCAGCAGAAGATATGTAAAAAGTAGACATAAAACAATATAATGCTGATACAAGAAACAATTGATGATTTTAATGTTGTTCATCAGTTTTATCAAAATGCCTTACGATAAATCTCCTTAATTTCCAATGCACTTAACACCTTTCGTTTCAGGAGTATGTCATCTACGCAGCCCGACAAATTAGCGCTGGCTGCAGCGACAGGTTTACTCTTATAGTTGAAAAAATCACCAGTTATATCTCCACCCACCAGCAAGTTATTCCCCAAATGCACTCCTACTTCCGTCATTGCGTCTGGCAATTCAAAATGCCGAATAACACTACCATTACTTGCGAGACGAGCCGAGCCCGACTGAATTTTTCCACGTCCAACTTCTATACCATCAAGATAAAGAGTTACTTTTCCAGCATCATAGGTTACAGCAAAATGATGATATTGACCGTCGTCCAATTTTAACGGACCTGATTGAATAGACTGCCCATTTACGTTAAAGCGCACACCTGGTATTTCTTTTCCTGACGGGTCGAAATCAAAGACTAATTCACCGGTAACAAATGCTCCGCTGCCCCTGTAATTACTAAAAATCCTCGTTAGCTTATTGCTATCCGTTTTTACTGCTGCAGCCAAAGTAAACTGAGGACCAAGGTGAGTGGTACCCAAAAGTTCGATGCTGCTGGAAGGCAGCAATTTTGCAACACGGGAAATTTTATCATTCGTAATTGAATCCTTAACCATTGATGCACTTCCATGAAAGCGATAAATAGCAGAATCAACCGTATTTTTTGCATAATCAGCATTATTCTTTTTAAAATTAATGTAAAGCTGCGGGGAAACAGCAGGCGCTGCAAGTTCAACCTGCTCACCAGCTTCAAAGGAATACAGGGATGCGTTCTTAAGAATGAACCTGACATAAACGTTGCCTGTTGAAGCGGGAATCACTTTGTGTTTCTTCCATGTGACTTGTATATCCGTACCATCAACTTTAACTGGGTTACAATCGTTGCGACTGAACCCCGGCAACAACTTTCCATTTGCTCCCAGGAGTTCCACCTTTAACCATCCGTTTCCCGCATTGGCATTTACCCGAAATGAACCATGAACGTTTTTTATTTTTTTTGTGGTTACGGTTCCTTCTGCTGCTCCTGCATCAAGAGAGGCAAAGCCGTCTTTACGTAATGTTGCCATACCAATGCCCGACCGGGAAGAGTCTTCCCGTGCACTGTGGGTTGCCGTAGACCCTCCGTACCACATCTTAATTTTATTGCCTTCCACCAGCGGATGATTCGTGGTAAAAACCATTCCCTCATCCCAACTACCCTTCGACCCTGTAGGCAGTATTGGAAGACGCTTGCCATTTGATGTTTCCTGTCGAATCCATTTAATGCCGTCCCGGCTACTCACTAACTCGCAAAATATTGGCCCATCATTTTTCCCATCTGTGATGTGGAATATCCAGAGAAAGCCGATATACCCCGACTGATAGGGAAATGCGCTTAAACCGTAAAACTCGGTTCGTTGGTTGCCACCTGATGGCCAGTAATCATCGGCTTCATCCGGCACGAGAATAAGTTGGGCGGAAGGCCAGTTCTCAAAGTCAGTTGTGGCGGTGATTCCCACACATCTTCTGTTAAAACCACGTACTGGTGCAAACACTTTCGGATAACCGATGTATCGTTTAGCATGACTATCCCATACAAAATTGCCTACATCACCTGCGTCTTTTAATACCGGATTCTTTTTTACATCCCTCCAATGAATACCGTCCGCGGAATATGCCCCCCAAAAACCACTCACTAAATTATCGGGTTTTGAGCGCCCATAATCATAGTTAATTAATTTATATCGTTGGCTGGCATCTTTCTCCCATGGGGTATAAATTACCTGTGGTATATGATCCTCTTTGGTACGTCGAAAAAACATATTGTTGGATGTAGATCCCTCAAATTCCACTGTTCCCAATGCTGGCTTTTGCCAGGTTAATCCATCACTACTGGTTGCAAATAAATTGGTGTACTCTACGCCCGTCCAGGCATGATACCACATATTGTAGCCCGCTCCGTCTTCCTTTGGTAAAACTGTGCCATACACATAACTTGTTCGTCCTTCCCACGGCTTATCTGCCACAAGTAAAGGATTTCCGGAGTGTTTTGTAAATGGGTGGTATGTCCTTTCTATATTTATTTTTGTATCCAACAGGTAGTCATCTACGAGCAATTGCCAGGAACCCGTGAGATCAACAGATTGCTTTTTTCTGGCAGTGTCGGATATTACTGACGTTTGGGTATGCTGTGTTACACAATCATTGGTTGCAAATAATATACCTGCACTACCTGAAAAAATCAACAATAGTAAATGCCTCATTTTACTCATTGGGATTAATTAAATGTCTGATCACAGGCCTATAAACGAAAACCCGACCGATAATTCAGACAATCGAGATAGTACCACCCCAAGCATATTATATCCAGACAGCAATCTGTATTATTCTCACACTGCTTGTAGTATTGTTTATACAGTTCCTTTCTCGCGTTCCTTAGTCAACTGCTGCACATATTTTTCTTTCGCTTCCTTATCTTCCTTTGCCGATTCTCCCCAATAAATTAACCCCATTGCCTTTCTTGTTCGGTCGGTAGTTGTGTTGGCGCCCGCCCTGTGAATGGTAAGGGAATGATGCACCAGCAGATCACCCGGGTTAGCAGGAAATGCTATTTCATTTTTTATGTCTTCTTCCGTTCCAAAATCAACAATGCCCTGCGAGAAACCAAGTGTCGTGGTACGACCGTGTGGACGAATTCCTTTCCTATGTGAACCCTTTATATATTTCACACAGCCGTTTTCTTCATCTACTTTTTCCAGCGCTAACCACATGGTTAATGCCTGTTGGGGTTCAAGCATAAAATAATGACCATCCTGATGTGGTGGAGTTGGTTTACCTATTTTAGGGGGTTTATTAAAGTACTCAACTGTTTTGCACTCCACGGCTTCTCCCAACAATGTTTTTGCTAATTCTTCATATTTGCTGGCCATAGCAAGCGTTTTGAACCATGCATCATATTTCTCCAAATCCTGCATCTGCTTCAGGGTTGATAGATCATTTTTGTCCTCATAGAAATAATGATTGGCTGACATAGCTGGTATTCCTTCTGAAATAAAACGCTTTACGTTTTCATTCAAAATCTGAACCTCATCCTTTGAAAGAAAACCCTGAACAAATACATAGCCATCTTTATCAAAAGATTCTTTCAGAACCTGGGGATTAAATATTGACATATTGATTTAGTTAATTAAACTTAAATGAATATAAATCTGCATCCTTCAGATAAATTTTCATCTTCACCGTTTTACCTTGCAGGGCAGATACATCTTGTTTGCCATTCCAGGACACAATGCGTTTGATTTCATTTCCGATAATTTCCTGAGAATCCTTGAAAGTATAGCCTGGAACAGGCTTACCTTTCTCATCAAGAAATTCAACTCTCACATATCCGGCAGCAGAAGTTGAATAATTTATTTCCAGTTCTTTACCAGTAAACAGAAATGGTTTTGTTACAACATCGCCACCTTTGAAGTCTGCTTTTAAAGAAGCAAATCCATCCAGGCGCATGGAGTACCTTTTAATGTGCGCTGTTGGCTGTGCATAACTTTCATTTACATAAACAGACAATTCTGTAGGACTTGTTTGCACAACATTCAACACAGGATAATTAGAGCGCGACACCCAATTTTCCAATCCGATACCAGGGCGAATAAAAGACTGCATAAATGTTCTGTCATATACTGAACCTCCTCTTGAAGTCATAAATACAGCATCAGAACAATCTTTAAAATATTTAGGATTAACATCCAGCACTTTTGCCTGTTCATCCGTTAATACCTGCCTGTTGGGCATAAAACGTGCACAAATAGCGAGATAAATATGAGGTGCTCTGAAATAAGGGGTGGTTTGGTTCGTGTATAAATGATCCAGTGGCGTATCTCCAAAAGTCATATGGACAGGCTCAGTCCAGTTGATAAAATCCTTCGATGTAGTTCTGCTCACTGAACGAAAACCTTTATACTGTGTAAAACCGCCTTCACTCCATGTACGGAAGTAGCAAACATATTGTTGTTCACTTTCTGACCAGAAAGCAACATTCTGCGAATCAAAAACACCCTTTTTAAAAACGGCTGTTTCCTGTACTTTTTTCCAATGGATGCCATCTGGCGAAACAAATGCTATTAACCCCGTTTTATCTACACCACCTAAAGCTTTATATCTTTCTGAAGCTTTTGCATTGGGATTGGTATCGAGGAAGGGGCTGAAATTATGCGTAGCCGGTGCAGCCTTCGAAAGCACTACATTGTTGTTTTTTGTTCCATTAATCGTATAAATACCAAGATTAGGTTTTGTCCAGTTAATGCCGTCAGAAGATTCTGCATAGCAGGTCACCTCATTTTCATTGCCATCTCCCTTTGCATCACGCACTCCGCGATAGTACAATTTGAATTGTGTGCCATCTTTGATTATCGTACTATATCCACTGAAATTTCCTTCCCAGGGCTTATCAAACTTCAAAACAGGGCCTTCATTTCTTGGGGTATGCAGTTCCTGGGTAACGTTATTCATTTTATCTACTACATACTGATCCAAAAAAAGCTCCCTGTTACTGCCTATTTGCAGCGGTTTATTTTTTTGAGCTTGCAAATTGGTTTGAACACAACCCAAAGCCAGCATGCACAATAATACACTCTTCCTGATACGCATCATGATAATTATGTTTTATAAGATTAAAGTTTATGGTTGAATCTCTACTATAGTGCCTGCGATATGACGCACACCATTATCCTTATTGAAATAATAAACTACAAGTACTTTATTATTTGAAAGTACTACCGACCACGGGTACCCTATATCAGTAGAACCACCATCGTCGCGCAGAATAAATTCCTTTGTTGTTTTCCAATCCGTACATTCCGCATTCAGAATGCGGGCCCTTATTCCATAAGGTTTATGCCTGTAACCGTATACAAGCAACACACGGTCATCGGGTAGCCGCGTAGCCGTTAAAGGATGTCCCTGGAAACCCATTGATTCCCAGGAAAACGTTTTGCCCCCATCTTTAGAACGTGCTATTACAGCATAATCATCATAATTTGCAGTTCTTAAAAAGCCTATGATATCGCCTTTGGGTGTTTCATACACAGAAGCTTCGTTGAAAGATGCTTTTGCATCTTTAGCTACCACACCTGAATATTCCCACGTAAAGCCTTTATCTTTTGAGATCAGTAGGTAATTGGATGTTTTTTTGACACTATCTGTAGCAGCTACTATCCACAATATTCTTCCATCCTTCGCTTCATACAATGCTCCGCGATTATAAGCCGGCACTTTTTGTCCATACGCGTTAAAGTGACGTTCGGACTCAATATGCGGCGGATAGTACGGACCTTGCCATGATTTTCCGCCATCACCTGACCTTACCAGGTAGCCCCCTAAGAAAACATACCCGCCGGATTCAAAATAAGGTTGTTTCAAATTAGGTATACCTTCCTGGCGAACAGCCTGCCATCCGTAACTTGTGCAAATTAAGGTTCCATCCTTCAAATGCAGGAGACAGGGATCTTGTGATCCTCCGAATGGGTGCGCATAAATCAGGTCAACATTATCTGTCCAGTTTTCTCCATTTTTTGATTTTACGGCGACCAGGTAGCTGTTGTGGTCCACATGGTTGTTCCCCTTTTCCCCAAATATCTTACGATTAGGTGCTCTTCTGAATGCCACCATTAATTCGCCGTTCTTAAGTTTAACAACAGACGGGAAAGTAGAATAGAACGCCGTGTCACTATATACAACAACGTCCTTTATCTTTTTTATCTGCGAAAAACACGGAATGGCTAAACCAACGGCACAACCAATCGTCCAGAACAATCGAACATAGTATAGATTAAATGAAAGTAGTACCATCGTCGAATTGTATTTAATTGACTTTAATATAATGAAAAGTCATAAATGATTCTTCTTGTCATACTAATTGAATTTAAAAGAAAACAAATCCGCATCTTTTAAATAAAACTTTAGTTTCACAGGCTTACCAGATATAGCACTTAAAGATTGATTGCTCTTCCAGGTAACTACCCTCTTAATTTCATTTCCTATTATTTCTGTTACATCATCTTTTGAAAATCCCGGAAGGGATTTACCATTAACATCCAGCAATTCAACCTTAACATACCCTGCGGCAGAAGTTGAATAGTTTATTTCAAGTTCTTTTCCTTCAAACTTAAAAGGCTTAGTTATAACGCTCCCCTCTTTCATTCCAGCTTGCAGAGACACCAATCCATCAATCCGCATCGAATACCTTTTTAAATGCGCTCCTTCCTGCGCATAGCTTTCACCAACATATACCGACATTTCCTGTTCTCCGGTTTGCACTATATTCAATGCCGGATAATTTGAACGCGAAACCCAGTTCTCTAGCCCAATGCCTGGTCTGATAAAAGATTCCAGAAATGTTCTGTCATAATGATTGCCGCCTCTTGTTGTCATAAAAATGGCATCAGAACAGTCCTTATAATATTGTGGGTTCACATTTAAAACAGCTGCCTGCTCATCCGAAACAACCTGCCTACCAGGCATAAACCGCGCTCCTATCGCAACATATATGTGAGGAGCCCGATAATATGGACTGGTCTGTTGAGTATACAAGTGATCGTAAGGAACGTTGCCAAACTTCATGGGTTCTGGTTTGTCCCAATTTACAAAATCCGTTGACGTTGCCCTGCTTACAGAACGGTAAGATTTATTTCCCTCTTTAGCACCAGTTCTTATATAACTGACATACTTACTTTCCGATTCCGACCAAAAAGCTACATTTTGTGAATCGAAATGACCTTCGGTGATAACGCTTTTGTCTTGCAGAAGATTCCAATGGATACCGTCTGCAGAAACATATGCTTTCAATCCTCCAGGAGACGTGCCTCCAAGTGCTTTAAATCTTTGAGAAGCTTTCGCATTCGGATTCTTATCAAGAAATGGACTTAAATTATGGGTTACAGGAGCAGCATGAGCAAGTATTACATTATTCTTTTTAGTTCCGCCGATTGTATAAATGTCCAAATCTGGTTTTATCCAGTTAATTCCATCCCGGGACTCTGCGTAACATGTCACTTCCGAGTCATTGCCATCACTTCCCGCCTCCCGTATTCCTCTATAGTACAACCTGTATAAATCTCCATCTTTAATAATGGTATTATACGCACTGAAATTCCCTTCCCATGGCTTATCGAAATAAAGTACAGGCCCTTCATTTCTTGGATGATGCATTTTTTGTTGCACATCAGAAAGGTTTTCTATCAGGTATTGGTCCACGAAAAGCTCCCGGTTGTTTCCCAGGTTAATAACCTGTTTGCTTTGCGCATCAGCACCAACAAAAACCAATAGGAAAATCGCTTTTAAAAACAGCTTTCTCATCGCAAATGGGGGTTTGGTTATGATTTCTCAGGATTAATTATATCCGGGATTTTGAACAGCTTTTGGTTCCGTACTCAAGATACTCAGAGAAAGCGGCCACAGGTATTTGTATGTATGTGTTGGATTGTCTATAAAGTAGGGTATCGATTCTGAAGCTTTGTTAAAACGTAAGATATCCCACCAATACTTTCCTTCATATAAAAACTCTAATAAGCGCTCTTCAAGAATTGCCTCGTCATTATCCTCCTGTGAACCTGCCACAAATTCGTTGCCGCTAAAATTACTGCCAAAAGCTCTTTCTCTTACAGCGTTAACAGCATCAGAAGGATCCTGCCCTAACGCGTTTTGGGCCTCTGCTTTCATCAATAAAACATCGGCGTAGCGGTATAGCACAACATCGTCTATAAACAGTCTTGAACCGGCATTCACAAAACCATTAAACTTTCTCTGAATACATCCATAAAATTTTGTGTAGTCGCCTGTACTTTCTTCAAAGCTATACAGCTCAGTATAAGTAGCTACCCTTCTGGAATCTTCAGCTTTGAATTTGTTCCTGGTTTCGTCTGTTAACGTCCAGTAGTTGCCTCCGCCACCGCCAAGCGCACCAATGATGGCCACAGCATCAGGATCGCTGTTAGGCGGGAAAGCATCAAGATACATATTTGCCATGAAAGTAGCTCCCGACTCAAACTGCTGAAAATTATTAGCCATCAAAATCTCTTTGTTACCCTTATTGTCGTAATCAAATATTCGTTCAAAGTTATCCAGCAATTGTACGTCAGCAGTTTCTACATCACTCAGTGCAGTAAGAGCCGTGGTAAAATCTTCATTACCCCCGTTCATCTTTTTAGCTGTCCACAGATACACATCCCCTTTCAATACATTAAGAGCAGGTTTAGACCACCTGTTCCTGCCCGGCAAAAAACTATTATCCGGAAAAAGAGAGAGGCCCTGAGTAATGTCAGCTTTTATCTGGGTAAAAATGGCAGAGGCCGAAGTTCTTTCTTTGTATATTACAGACGGATCATATCCTTCTGTGGGATCTGTAACCAATGGTATATCACCCCAGGTTTTCGCCATAATGAAATAACAATAGGCGCGCATAGTGTAAGCTTCAGCCAATGCCCTGTTTCTTGCTGCTTCTGTTTTGAAAGAAATGTTTGGTAAATACTTCAAAATTAAATTTACATCATTAATAACCCTGTATACACTGCTCCAATCAGGACCTGCTGCTGTAGGATCAAGCGTGTTGTTAAAAGTTCTTAAATTAGTAAAATCATTTCCTACGGATTGTTTTAAATTCTGGCTCCGTGCCTCTCCCCACAAATAGAGATTAGCGGCGGTAACACTTCTCAGCCGGATATACATTCCTCTCAATGCTCCATTAGCATCATCTTCAGTTTTCCAGAAGGAGGCTGTTGAAATTGTACTGATCGGTTCAAGTTCCAAAGTTTTTGTACAGCCTGCACCTAATACAGAAATCAGAACTGTTATTATTATATAATTTTTCATTTCTTAATCGTTTTAAAATTAGAAAGTAACAGAAGCTCCAAAAATGAATGCTCTGGGATTGGGATAGGCAGTTTCCGTTGTGGTTTGCTCCGGGCTCAACCCTTCATAATTAGTAAAATAAATCAGATTACTTCCTGTAAGATTTAATCTTATATCTGCTACCCCTACACGTTTCAAAAGCGATGTTGGCAAGCTATATGATAGTGTAACTTCCCGCAAACATAAAAAGTCTGTACTTTGATAAAACCTTGAGCTCCCCCTATTATTCCATACATTCCATTGCGCATTCTGATCCGCCCAATAATAACGGGGAATATCGGTAACATCGCCCTCTTTCTGCCATGATCTCAGCATATTTGCGCTGATGGCATTGGCACCAGAGAAATTTCCCTCCAGGCGGGCAGCGGTTTCATTGTAAATTGTAGCGCCTAATGTATAATCCATTCTTACCGTAAAACTCAGGCTTTTGTAACTCAGCGTGCTGGTAAAACCACCTGTAGCTCTTGGTATTGAATTCCCCATGTATACACGATCCCTTGTGTCTATCGTATCGTTTTTGTCAACATCCTGCCAGTTTACGTCACCACCATATTTCATTTTACTTGCACTTGGCAACAGCATATCAATGGGTCCCTTTGCAGCATCCGCATCTGTAGAATAAACACTGACCTGCTGGTAAGCATACTGATCCCCTATGCGCTGACCTTCCTGCAATCCGCCTAACCATGCATAGTCTCCTCTGTTAGGATCATATACATATACCCCGCCTACCCTGTTATTCTCAATCCCATTCTCCGGAAGCTGCAAAATCTTGCTATTCACTTTAGCGGCATTCAATGCAATATTCCACTGAACAGACGATGAAGGAGATAAAACCCTTGCGGAAAGTTCTACTTCGTATCCTTTATTTTCCAACGATCCATAATTCGTTAAAATACTGGGAAATCCTGTTGAAGGAGGCAGCGTTAATGATGTTAACAGGTTATCGGTAACTCTTCTGTAATAATCAAAAATGATACTCACCCGATTGTTAAACAATCCCATATCCACACCCAAATCAAATGTCTTTGATTGCTCCCATCTTAAATTTTGATTGGGTAAAGTTGAAATCATGATACCTGAAGATCCATAGTACCTGGAGGAGGCGTTGTATTCACCCTGGGCCTGGTATAAACCCAGCCCGCTAATGTTACCGGTAACTCCATAGCTGGCCCTCAGTTTCATTTTAACTAACCCTTCAGGCAGAAAGTTCCAAAACTTTTCCCTGTCAATGTTCCATCCTGCTGATACGCCGGGAAACAGTCCCCATTTATTATCAATGCCTAAGTTAGAAGCACCATCATATCTTAAGCTGGCACTAAAAAGATATTTACCCTGATAATTGTAGGTAGCTCTTGAAAAATAACCTACCAATGCATGTTGCGTCTCCGAGCTGGAAACTGCAGTTGGTGTGGCCGAAGCGTTTAGAGTTGGGATGATATCCGTTGCCGCATTATTACCGGTAGCAGATAATGAAATATTATTTGCCCACAAATAAGACAGCCCTGCTTTGATTTCAAAATCATGATCGTTATTAAATACTTTGGCATAATTTAATACAGCATTCACCTGAGGTCTTACATTCTCGGAATAAGAGCCGGAAGCAGTGCGTGATGTAACGAGTGTAGAAGGTCCATCGAAGTAGCTTTGCAAAAAGTTTCTTGAATACCCCCCCCTGTATTGCATGGAAACCTGGGGACTGAAAGTTAATCCCTCAATTATTTCGGCCTGGCCTCCTACAATAAGAGTAAGGTCATTTGCAAGATTTCTGGGATTATATACCGACATCCGGTAGAAGGGATTAGCGTAACCGAAGGCGCGCCCGGGAGCTAAGGTTGTACCATCTTCAAAATAAAGTTTATTCGTCGTTGGTGCTATCAAAGATGATTTGAATACATCTACAGTTGGAACCTGGGTATTCCCGGTATTAGAATACATTACTCTTGAGAAGAGCTTTATTTTATCATTGACATTGAGCTCTCCATTAAGATTCATCGTAAATCGCTTATAATCTGTCTGGATGGCAATCCCTTTGCTATCAAGGTATCCTAAGCCTAAATAGAACCTTGCCTTTTGAGTCCCTCCGGAAACTGAAATGGTATGGCTTTGAGACAATGTTTTCCTGAAAAGCATACTTTGCCAGTCAACACTATTAAAAATCAATGTTCTGGATGGATCTGCCGGATCCTGAATGCTCTGCCAACCTTCATTTAATTTGTGCTGATTTTCCGGCGTCAAATATTGAAGGGAATTTGAGGTATTGTTAGTAAGGTCGTTGCCCGCTCCGCCTAAATATACGCTTCCATCCAACTGGGCAAGAAAAGAGGAGTTTATTTCTCCTGTTGCCAAAATGCCTAATCTTGAAAAATATGCTTCATCCTTTCCTGTCAATATATCGTAAGTCTTAGCCACTTCTGATCTTACCATATCAAATTTATAAGTTACCTGCGTTTTTCCCGACTGCCCCGATTTTGTTTCCACAATCACAACACCGTTCGATCCCTGTGCACCATATATCGCAGTAGCAGCCGCATCTTTTAAAACCTGTATAGATTTAATATCATGCGCGCTTATATCATTCATATTACCTCTTAACACACCATCAATAATATAAATAGGCGGAGAACTGTTGGGATTGTTTATAGATGTTCCGCCACGGATAATAATATTAGGAGCAGCACCCGGTTGGCCTGAATTGGTTTGCACCCTCACCCCCGCCAATGTTCCCTGCAATGCCGCTGCTGCATTAGAGTATGGAACATTCTCCAGCACCTTGTTATCCAGTTTGGAAACCGCAGTAGTTATTTCACTTCTTCGTTGCTGCGAACCAAATCCAACAACTACCACCTCAGATAATGCATCGGTACTGCCAGACAATGTTACGTTAACCGTTGCATTTCCGTTTAGGAGGACCTCCTTTTCCTGAAAGCCAACCGAACTGACAATAAGTGTTATATTAAGATTAGCAACATTGATAGTAAATACACCCTCTCCGTTTGTGCTGGTGCCACTTCCGGACCCTTTTACTTTTACACTGGCGCCAACTAATGGCTCCCCATTTTCATTCGTCACCTTTCCGGTAACGGTAGCAGTTTGCCCGTGTGCTGGGGCCAGGTTAAAAATGAGAAGAAGGAGCATAACAGGCAGCATCTTGCATGCCATGTTGCTGCACAAATAAAAAGTTCGTACATTTTTACAGAGTTGTCGAATCATAATCGCAGATTTTGGTAGTTCTATTAAAAAGTATTGTCTTAAATAAAATTTTAAGGTATAGTGCAAACAGAATCGTTAACAATAATTTCATTTTCCAAATCTAATTTTAGTAACACTTAAAATCTGCTACTTTTATTTATATTAATAATACTATTTTTCAAAAAACATTTACAGGTTCTCCAGTACAGCAAAATTGCCGGTAGCGTATAAAATCTGAAAGCGTTTCATGGAATTTGAACGAAAAAAAACCTTAAACCCGGGAGTTAACGACCATTATAAAATTTCAGGGATTTAATTAAAATAAATATTTTCAGGGTTGGTCCTTTTAAGGTTATATTATGACAATACTTCGTTATTTGAGAATGTATAGCACCGACTGTATTTAAAAAACATTACAACACGTCCTACATTTTGTCTTCCAATGCAATAAGCAACGCTTTAATATCGCAATTCAAAGCCGTAAGAGCCTGATCTATATGCTGTATTGAGCGACAACCAATCAACACAGACTTTACCTGCGTTTGATTGAGTGCCCATGCTAAAGCTAATTCAGCAACAGGGCGTCCGTTATTCCCGGAAACTTCCAGCAATTTTTCGAATCGTTGCCATGCATATTCATTAAAATAGATATTCTTGTGTTCCGGTATTAGCTCAAAACGTACATCTGGCTGAACAACGCTCTTATATTTACCAGTAAGAAACCCTGCTCCCAATGGGCTATAAGTAATAATCCGGATACTATGCTGTTTGCAAATTTGCCTTAAAGGATCATCAATATCACTTACTGCAATATTTTGATTATTCTGAAGGAATGCAATAGGAATGAGTTTATTATTTATCTGTTTTTCCAGTATCGCGTTTAATTGAGTTGAGTTAAAGTTACTTGCACCCAATGCCCGCACCCTGCCTGAAGTCAATAATGCATTTAATTCCTCTAACACACACAAATCTTCTAATGAAGCGTGCCAGGAATGAAGAAATAGAATGTCGATATATTTTCGCTTAAGTCGCCCGATGCTTTGATCCACCGATACAGAAAGGCTATTTTTATCAAATGGAGGTAATATTTTTGTTGCTATCACTATATGTCCTGCATCATCACCTTTTGATACAAGCCATTCGCCAATAATTTTTTCTGATATGCCTCCGCTATATGCTGCTGCAGTATCAAACAGCGTTATGCCCTTCTCAAGTGCATAACTCATAATATCAAACGACGTTAAAGCATCAATCTCCCGACCAAATGTAACACACCCTAAACCTATCTGTGTTATATACTTTTGTGATGAAATGACAATCTTTTTCATTCTGCAATCTTATTTAACATAGCTGCGGACACCTCAACTATTTCAACATTTCCGAACAACATTTAACAAAACCACAAAGTGCATTTAACTAAAAAGAAATACTTATTTTATCGAGCCATTTCAAACAACGCATTTCTAACTATTGCCTCCCCATCAGGTTTAATGTGACTGCTCCTGCACCTCCATGTTTCATAGCCGCCCTTTTCTATTTCATGCGCAGGGGGTATATAACCGATATAGCCATTGGCCATAGTAATAGTGAAATATTTACCGGTGCTGATCTTATCTTTTAAGGCCATCCCCGTTTCCGCGAAGAATTCTCCTCCCAACGCACCAATAGTGATATCGCCGATCTTTAATGCCTGTACAGGAAATTCAATTGTATCGGGATATTCATTTAGCAGCACCTGCTCCCGTGCATATATTTTAACCATCGCTTCCTGGTCGGGAGTGATCAGCCGGTAGTCTGTTCGAGATACGATCTCTTTTGCAGCTTCCACTTCTGCCGCAGATGGCTTGCGAACACCTAAAGTCACATATCTAAAAGAAGCATTCAGTGAAAGATCATGTTCCCACCGGATATTTTCCAGTGCTTCGTTCAATTTCGCAGCAAGATCTTTTCCTATTACTTCCTTCTTTTGATGGTCTTCTTTTGGGTAGCGATCCGGCTGCAAAAAATCCCAGATGTTTGCCTCCCCACTGGTACCATTGCTGAGCATCGCTACAAAATCTTTACCAGCCCGCAGGTTTGCTGTAATATGTCTTGCAAATACCCCGAAGTAGTCCGCAGTTACTGTACCGTTAGCACAATCGCCCACATAATGCATGGAATAATTCGCCAACACACTAATCCACTTTCCATCAAGTGATTGAATAGCAACAGCACCTAATTCAGGATCCACCTCTGATGCCCGTTTGTCAATATAAGCTTCGCCACCTGCAGGATTTGTTTTTATAATGTCGGGTTCGCCGGTTACGGGGTTCAACGCTTTGTAGCCTGGCTTCATGTAATAGCGCCTGCATACTATATGCTCGGGAACATTAACAGATGCATAACCCAGTTTGGCTGGCTGTAGTTTTGCCAAAGCGTCTTTTACAGATTGAACAATTTTGGCGTCCAGGCTTTTCCGGTATGCTAAATCGCAGGGGCCGCCCAGTAAATCAACTATGGAACCAGCATAATGGGTATGCGTAGCTGCTATTAAAATATGATCTGGTTTTATGCCTGTCTCTTCATGTATCTTTTTTTTCACTTCGTCTATAAAATCTTTATCCATGGCGCAGATATCTACTATCACTATAGCAATAGTAATTACACCATCATGCAAGACCAATGCTTTTGAATACAATGGATCGTGAATGGTATGCGCATAAAAAGCAACAAACTCACCATTGATGATGGTTCCCAACGGTGGCGTAATATCTGTTTGGGCGGCGCCGGCGGAAAAAGGATTCATATGAAGTTGGTCTTATAAATTTTAGTTCTTATATCGTTAAGCCTCATCCTCTTATCCTTCTCCTGCAGAGAAGGACGGTGCTATAGAATATGTCTAACCTTTGTATCTTCCACATCAACTTTAGAATAAAGCCGGGCGTTGCGTTTCCACATTTTCAAATTTTCAAATTGCTCAATTTTAAAATTCATGTTCGCATTTCCACACTTCCACATTCTCACATTTCCACATTTTCACATCTCCACATTAATTCCACGCCTTCCGTAAAAACCTTAGCCAGTTTTTATGAAATATATTGTCAATGTCTTCAGTTTTGTACCCACGGGCAGAAAGAATGGCTTCATACTTTTGAAGATCAGCAATGGAATTCATATCCCAGGGCGACTGCTCTGTTCCGAAATTTCCATCCAAATCGGTTCCAAAAGCCACATGCTCACTATTGCCTGCTATCTGGCAAATATGATCCCAGTGATCCACTAAGTTTTCAAGACGGATGTTCAGTTGCCAGGGGTCGGATACCGTATCAATAAAACGGCTGTCCATCGCCCAGCAATCCAGCATGCCTCCAATTACCGCATCTCTTTCTATTAAACGTTTTATCTGTTCATCACTCAACTGCCGCTGGGTTGGCGCTATCGCTCTTACGTTGTGATGACTTGACCACACCGGTCCCTGGTACATTTCCATTACCTGGTCAAAACCTTCATCTGTCAAATGTGTTACATCGAGGATGAGGTTCAGCCTGCTCATTTCTTTTAAAAGCTCAACGCCTGAATTGGTTAGCGGGCCGGCCATTTTTGTTCCCGGCGCATATCTTCCCGGGCCAAAATGTGATACGCCAACGGCTCTCAATCCATAAGCGTAAGCTTTATGCAGGTAAGTGATGTCTACCAGTGAATCTGCTCCTTCGAGGCTGAGTATATAACCAATGGGCTTTTTATCGTCTGCCACAGCTTCATTATTCCACAACTCAATGTGTGCATCTAACTGTTGCAGGTTGATGATCTGTACCATTTCACCCAAAGCTTCCATCTCCCTGTACCAGGCAAGCTGCGCCTGCGTCATAGCCCATGCCTGCTGTGGCGAATGCCAGCTTGAGCCCGGCAATGAGCTTCCAAAAGCCGTTACACGCGATAACTGGGTGGCTACTACTAATCCAATGTTTCCCTTTCTCAATTCCGGCAGGCATACCGTGCCTCGTCCCCTGTCATTTTTATCTTTCAAATTCATCTCTCTCAGCCTTATCTCTTCCAATGGACGCGTGAGATCACGGTTCCATTCCATCGCGTTCATTGCAAGATCAAGATGCGCATCAATAATAAATCGCTTATTCATACATCAAACTGATAAGTATACATATCATATCGCCTTTTATTCAAAGGAATGCTCCTTCAAATATTTAAAAGGATATTTATCAATGATCGTTTTTATCCGGTAGCTGAATTCCCGGAATGTTTCTTCCCATTTTTCCATATCGCCTTCCTGGTATTCATACAGCCCTTTACTGTTCTCAGCAGATCCATCGGATTGCTGTGCAGCGTTTATAAAAAACGCAGGGATTTTAGCTGATTTAGACAGTTCAGGGTTCAGGTCTTTCATCACCCGTCCATAAGCGCCGGCGCCCCCCATCAGATCAATATACCTGAAGTTTCCGGCAAAGGGCAAATAATAGCCGGGGTCATTTCTGCACGCCCTGTCTATATCTTCCACGGAAGCATAACCGTTCTCTACCAGGTAAAATGCTTCCCTTGTCATGGCAGCCATCATTTTAGCGCGAATACCAAGCTCGTCCGAAATAATGTAAGGGTCTTTACCCCAGTATGTTTTTGCTTCATGGGCCAATTGTTTAACCAGCAGTCTGTCATTTTTTGCATTGGCAATGATCTCCATAAAATAAGTGGTATGTGCCGGTTCTGCCCAGTTAACGCCTATAATGCGTTCCGGATGCCCGGCGCCTTCCTGTAAAACACCCAGCGGAATACTTTCCGTATTAACAGCAATAACCGAACCTGGAGATAGCTTTTTTTCCAGTTCCCGTATCAGTGATTTTTTGCTGAGTACATCTTCACCCGTAACAATAACAGCCAGTTGATACGATAATCCGCTATACAGCTCATCCGTAATTTCCAATCGTTTTTTACCGGGTGTTTGCGCGGTATACCGGATTAAAGCGGCAAAGTGCCTGGCGATATTTTCTTCAGCATCATACTTGTTCTCCGTATATAATGTTACGGGAAACCCTGATTGTAACAAACAAACCGCAATACTACAAGACAGTTTTCCATTTCCTGCGATCAGCAAAGGTTCCTTCTTAACGCCATTTAGTGCCATGCTTTTTTATTTGAACATAAGTAATGTAACCCATTCCGGTTATATGCCGCTTAACACTTCTGCCGCGGTATTAACAGCATGGTCTATATCTTCAGCAGTATGTGCTGCGCTGATATACCATAAGCCTCTTCCAATAATTCTTATACCCCTGTCGTGCATGCCCGCAATGAATTTCCCCAGCTTATCACGATCTAAGTCCAGTGTATCCCGGTAATCTTTTATTTCAGTTTTGTTTGTAAAAGCGATATGAAACATAGGGCCGGGTCCCTGAATAACCAGGCTATGACCATACCGGGCAGCCGCTTCATGTAAGCCTTTCATTAATTTTTTCCCGTATTGGAACATGCGGGGATAAGGGTTTTCCTTCTCCAGCACTTCAATGGTAGCAAGCGCCGCGGCAATCGTAGGATTACCCGCATTCATCGTTCCCGCATGAATTACTTTTGCTTCTTCAATCAAACGCATCCATGCTTTCTTTCCCGCTACCACGCTTATCGGGTATCCGCTGCCGATAGCTTTGGCAAAGATGGAAAGGTCGGGACTGATATTAAAATATTGCTGTGCGCCGCCAAGCCCTAACCGGAAGCCCGTAATCACTTCATCAAAAATTAATGCCATATTGTACTGATCACATAAATCGCGAAGACCCGGTAAAAAGCCTTCGGCAGGCATGATGCAGCCGTTATTGCACATCACCGGTTCCGTAATGATGGCGGCTATTTCGTGATGGTGCGCCACTATAATTTTCTTCAGCGTATCCAGGTCATTCCATGGCGCTATAATAAATTCGTCTCTCACCCGTTCCGGCAAACCTTCTGTCCAGGGAAATACTTCCGGCTGTTCCCTGCTGCCCAAAGCGGCTGCAGAAGGCGCTGAGATACCCCAGCACATATTGTCGAGCCAGCCATGATAATGCCCTTCGAAACGTAAAAATTTTTTTCTGCCTGTTTTAGCACGCGCCACTCTTAACGCGGTTTGAACAGCTTCCGATCCATCTAAGCAAAACCGCATGAGCTCCGCTGAAGGAATTAAACGGTTGATGGTTTCGGCCAGCTCTATTTCTTTGATATGCTGTCCTGCAAACAATTGCCCCTGTTGCGAATATTCATTTACAGATCTCAGCACATGCGGATGGGAATGTCCCAGGATCAGCGGTCCCTGGCTCAGCGTAAAATCGAGGTAGGCATTGCCGTCAACATCATATACCCGGCTTCCTTCGCCATGCGTATAAAAGATGGCGTGGGGATGATTGTATTTCCTGAATTCAGAAGAAACGCCACCGGCCATTACTTTCTTTGCTCTTTCCAGCAGGCTGGCAGATTGTGTGTATTTATTTTTTTCCATTCGCTTTAATCTCCGGGAGTTTTAACGTGCGGTCCTACCATCCTTCCATCGGGTACCGACCGCATTACCGCTTTAAATATAAGCACTACTTCAATACAGAACTAATCGCTTCAGCCGGGTATAAGGCTGCCAGCCGGTATATATCCTGGTTAAAAGCCTCAAAAGCCTTATCCCAGCTCCTGCACGCTTCTTCTGTGTAGCTGTAAAAGCCTATGCCATTCTGCGTACCCCTTGCATCCTTGTCCATCAGTTTCTGCACAACAGCAGGCACTTCACCGGTATTGCTCAAACCGGGAAATAAGGCATTGAATATTACGGGAAAATCCTGCAGGCCTATAAAATCCATGCGCCTGAAAATGCCCATGAGCGTTATCCAGGAACCCATATCATACCTGAATGCCTTGTCGGCATCTTCAATCGTTGCATGCCCGTGCTCTACCAGCGTTAAAGCCTCCCTGTATACCGAATACATCAGGCGGTTGGTAATAAATCCCCTGATGTCCTTCCTGAGCAATGTGGGTTCTTTTCCCCAATGATGCGCCAGCTCAAATACCCAATTGGCTGTTTGGTCGGATGTTTTGTCGCCACAAATGATTTCAAGAAACCTGGTGGCGAAAGCGGGCTCCGCCCAGTGAATACCAATGAACCGTTCAGGATTGGGAATAAATGTTTGCAGCATAGTGATCGGTATGGCAGAGGTGTTGCTCGCTAAAACAGCATCCTTACTAACCGAGGCAATAATTTTTTTGAAAACCGCTTCTTTAATCTCCATGTCTTCAATGATGCATTCCACCACTAAGCTGCAATCATGTAACACATTATAATCTTCCGAAATCGTTAAGGAAGATAAATAGAAGTCTACCGGTGCTGTTAAGAACGCTCCTTTTTCACAAAGCAGGAGCTGCTCTTTAATGCGCACAGCTGCCAGATCCAGCTCACCTGCAAGCGGAGCGATGGCCTTAACCGTATGCCCGGCCACCAGAAGAGAAGCCACAATGCTGCTGCCCATTAAACCTACGCCTACAATACCTATATTGGTGTCTTTAATACGCGTCATTCATTTAAGCTTGGGTGGATAATCGGGCAATACAATCAATTTCCACTTTTATGCCTTCAGCCAAAACAGACTGCACAGTGGTTCTGGCCGGCTTAATGCCCGGAAAATAAGTAGCATATACTTTGTTATAGCGATCAAATTCGCCGATATCGCTTAAGTGTACGGTACATTTCACTATATCTTCCATCGTAGCGCCGGCAGCTTCAACAATAGCTTTGATATTATCAAGGGTACGCCGCGTTTCCTCTTCAATCGTTCCTAATATGAACTTTGAAGTTTTGAAATCAACCGATGCCTGCCCGCTAACAAATAAAAAGCCGCCTGCTAACACGGCATCCGAATAAGCGCCGGTAACAAAAGAACTATCCCTGTCGGGATGATGAACGCCTGTCTTTCCCATACATTAATTTTAAAATTTTACATGCAGATTCCCATAGCATGCCAAAATTAGCAGTCCGTTTTTTTAGGAGATGTTACTTTTGTCCGGATTTGTAGTATTATTTTTCAGAAAACAGCCGCATTACAGAAAAGAAGAAGCTACAGGAACCAAATGACAGGAAGTGAATAAATCTCAAATGCTAAATTCGAAGCCGGATCCCGCACGTGCGGGACGAAATTCGAAAAGAAAACCCAAATAAATACGGATGGTTCGTGCCTCACCATGACAGGCAAAATGCAAATCCGAAGCAGAAAGTTCGAAATCCGAAGCGAAATGCAACCATAAACTATAAACTACAAACTAAAAACAGAAGTGAAAGCAGGAGTATTCATTCTGTCATTGGTAGCTTGTAAGTAGTAAGTTAATGTCCGCTGTAATTTGTCCGCTGTAATTGCCAGGTGCACCGCAGCAGTTTAAGATCAGCATCGCCTGTGCTGATCTCATTAATGAACGGATGCGTGCCTGCAAATCAACAAAATGAAACGCCCGTGTTGGTTAACCGGATGAAATAGCTTATATTCAACTATGCTGCCCCGGCTCACCATCACCTTACTTTTTATGTCTTTCATTAACGGGTATGCGCAATCCCGTTTGAATGAAAAGAATGACTCGTTGCTGTTCGCACAGGCAGACTCAGCGTTTGCCTTATCTTCCCGCTACTCCGATTCCGCTTTTTCTCTCGCCCGTGCGCTGCTGTCAAAATCAACAGCTTCCACCAGCATGCGTTCTGTAGCTAATATTCACAATGCCCTGGGGTGGATATACCTGCACAAAGGCTTCCTGGATTCTTCCGTTAACAGCCTGCACACCGCCTGGTTGTTATTTGGTAAAGCCCGCGATACGGCAGGCGTGATCAGAACCTGCATCAATATTTCAGAAGTATATACCAGGCAGAGCAAAATTGCCTATGCCATCCAATATTTAACCCAGGCCGATTCGCTTTGTATAGCCACTAACAATACCATTTTTCATACCAATGTGCAACGTCAGCTGGGTGTGGTATACCGGGAAGCGAAGGATTATAAGCGTGCCGCTGTATACCTTAACCGCGCACTTGCAGATTTCCTGCACATAGAAGACTATTTCCGCTACATCAGCACAGGCATCAGCTTGAGTATCCTGTACAGGAACCTGCAGCTACCCGACAGCAGCCTGTTCATTTTAAACCAATGCAATGCCATCTTATCGCGCCAGCCGGAATCGCTTTATCAGTCGGCTATGGTACAGGAACACCTGGCAGAAACTTATTATCAAACCAACACATACGGGAAAGCACTGGAACATTACACTAATGCTTATTTCATGTTCAAAAAGCTGAATAACAAGGCGGATATCGCTTACGAAGGTATGAACATAGGGAAAGTTTTATGGAAGCTGCAACGGCTCACAGAGGCAGAACAATATCTGCGCGAGGCATATCAACTCAGCGATACATTAAAAATGTTAAACTACCAATACGATGTTGCCAAAATACTTTCGGAGATGTATGGTGAAAGCAACAGCTGGCAAAAAGCATATCAATGGCTGCACAGCGCAGCGGTATTAAAAGACTCCATTGATCTTTCTGACCAGATAAAGCGTACCAATGAACTGAAGGAAAAGTTTGAACTGGAGAAAAAGGAAAGTGAGATTACGCTGCTGAAAACGCAAAACCAGTTAGCTGAGGCCGGCAACAGGAAAAACAGGTTGTTACAATACCTCTTTGGGCTGCTCTTTGTTACTTCAGTGGCAATTGGCTGGTTGTTGCTTAACCGTGTGCGTATTAAAAGAAAGCTGAACGAGCAATTGCTCCGTAACCAGATAGCAGGCGATCTGCACGATGATGTAGGATCGGCTCTCTCGGTGATAGACATCAGCAGCCGTATAGCGCTTGCTAAAAAAGAAGAACCGGCTGTTGTTTCCGAACAGTTGGAAAAGATCAGGCAATACGCCAGCAGCACAATGGAAAGCATGAGTGACATTGTATGGTCGGTAAACCCGGGCAACGACAATCTTGAAAGTGTAATGATACGTGTACATGAATTTGCAGCAGAAGTGTGCGAACCATTGCATATACAAATGGAAATAGGTATGGCAAAAGGGTTAGAGCGGGTATCACTCGATGCCAATAAACGCAAACATGTTTTGCTGGTGTGTAAAGAAGCCATCAACAATGCGGTAAAATACAGTGGCTGCACTTTGCTGCAGGTAAAGAGCGAAGTAGTTAATAGCATGGTGCAAATTACCATTGCTGATAATGGTTCGGGCTTTAACCCTGCATCGGTAAAAAAAGGTAATGGCTTAACCAATATGAAAACACGGGCAACAGCCCTGGAAGGTAATCTCATATTAAACCCGTTCGCAGGAAAAGGCACTGCTGTTTATTTTACCTTTCCCGCAGGCTAAATGTTTTGCTATCCCCCGTATGGGGGAGGCATTGCCAGGCTTTAGATATTAACTTTGCTATTTGTATGCCAATCACAATCCATATTTATGATGACAATGCGGCGCTCAGGCAAAGCCTTGAGCAGTTACTTGATCTTTCGGGAGAGTTTGTAGTAACCGGCAGTTTTGATCAGTTTGTGTATCCTGCTCCGGCAGATATGCCGGATATTATTTTGATGGATATTGATATGCCTGGCGTATCCGGCATAGAAGCTGTAAAGAAAATAAGATCTTTTAACAGGAAAGTTCCTATCATTATGCTTACGGTATTTGATGATAATACGCACATACTGGAAGCCATATGCGCAGGCGCGTCCGGATACCTGCTGAAAAAAAGCATTTCAGAAAAACTTGCCCCTTCCATTAAGGAAATGATGGCCGATGGGGCTACCCTGAGCCCTTCTGTTGCCAAAATGGTTATTCAGGCTATGCAGAAAACCGCTGTGAAAGAACAATATCATTTCAGCAGCCGCGAAAAAGAAATACTCGAATGGCTTTGCAAGGGCAACAGCTATAAAATGATCGCTGCGGGGCTTAATATTTCGTTTGAAACGGTACGCACGCATATTAAACACATTTACGAAAAGCTGCAGGTACGCTCAGCTACGGAAGCCGTTAGTAAAGCCATCAACGAAAAGCTTATATGAGAAGGGCAAAATATCTTTATCTATTGTTCGGTGGATAAGAAATGGTGAATTGCGCATTTTATTCACCATTCACTACTCACTATTCACTACTCACCATTGACTATTCACCATTCACAACTGCATATTACATTTAACCTGCACGGGTACATTATCACCCTTTTTGGGGTTGCATCATTTTAAATTTTGTTTAAATTTTGTTGAACAAATCATATATCATGCAACAAAATTTACGTTGTGGGATTTTTATCTTTTTTTCCCTTGCACATGCCTTCACTGCTTTACCGCAGGTTACGGCCACAGTCGTAAAAGACATTCGTCCCGGCGGTGTGGGAAGCGAACCCAAATTCCTTACCTTATACAACAATGCAATCTATTTCAGCGCTGTTGACGGTGTGCATGGCAGGGAATTATGGAAATCCGACGGAACCGAGGCCGGAACGGTGATGGTAAAAGATATTAGGCCGGGAAGCACAGGGTCGGACCCGGAATGGCTGGCTGTGAGCAATGGTGTTCTGTATTTTTCAGCGAATGATGGAGTGAATGGTGGCGAACTATGGCGCAGCGACGGAACGGAGGCGGGAACGGTGATGGTGACTGATCTTACACCCAACAACAATACTTATCCGTTTCAATTAACAGATGTAGACGGGGTACTTTTTTTTGCAATTTCAAATAGCAATCCCGTTGTAGCCAATCGCGGACTATGGAAAAGCGATGGCACTGCCGCCGGTACGGTAAAAGTGGCAGGCACTTACAACAATACTGTTGGTTCAGGCTTTATTACGCCTACAGACCTTGTGAATGTAAATGGTACCTTATTTTTTATTGGCCAATGGCCGAGTCTTCCTTCCAGTACTACCTTATGGAAAAGTGATGGAACCGAAGCGGGAACAGTTATGGTGTCAACCAATACAACAAGATTTATGTATGGTATTCAGCCGGCCTATCTTGCTGCATTGAACAACGAAGTATATTTTGCTGCCGATATTGATACAGAAGACGGTGGAGCTTTGTGGAAAAGCGATGGCACGGAAGCCGGAACCCTGGTGGTAAGGGATATGGATATCAACAGTACCGATGGAGGTGTGCAGCATCTCACAAATATCAACAATACACTATATTTTTCAGGCTTTCCGGGGGCTTCTGCCAATACGGAACTTTGGAAAAGCGATGGCACTTCTGCCGGTACAGTGTTTGTAAAAGATATCAATCCCGGATCATCGGGGTCGAATTCTTCAAATTTTACAGATCACGCCGGCAGGGTTTATTTTGTTGCCAACACCGCTGACTATGGATATGAAATCTGGGCAACAGATGGAACAGAAACAGGTACTGTATTGGTTGCAGACCTGTATCCCGAAGCCGGAAGTACCTTTCCGAATGTTTCCATAGGCGGCAGGGTGCTTATTGCACTAAATGGCAACCTGTATTTTCGGGGCTTCCTTGACAATGGGCTTGGAGAGGAGTTGTATAAGTTAAACGAAACGATCCTGCCCGTGCGGTGGGAAGAACTGGGCAGCGATTGCGTGGCAGGTTCACCGCGTCTTAACTGGAAGACAGCCATAGAAATAAATACCAAAGATTTTATTGTTCAGGCAAGCTCCGATGCTGTGAACTGGGTAAACAGGGATACCGTTGCCGCAGCAGGAAACAGCCATGCATCCGTTACATACCAGTATACTGAAAATAATGCCCGAAGCAACTACCGCTATTACAGGGTAATGCAAAGAGACATAGACGGTAAATCAACCTATTCAAAAGTATTAAACATAAGCTGCGGAAGCGCTGCAACGCGTTTGAGCGTATTTCCCAATCCTGCTAATAATATCATCACTTTAACCGGTATAGAGAGCAGGTACATAAGGCGGATTGAAATAGTTGATATGGCCGGGAGAAGCGTAATGACCTCAGCCAATAAGCAGGCTACTGTTGATATAAGTGCGCTGAGTAAAGGATTGTATATTTTAAGATTAGTAAAAAAAGATGCAGGTATAGTAAGCCAAAAATTTATAAAGCAGTAACAGCAGCTTCAACTTCAGTTTGTTTAAAAAATTAAATCAAATGAGCCACATTATAAAAACTTTCAGCCATGATGCTTACGGTTACCGCATTTACCCTGGTATTACTGTAGTGCAGCAAAGACAATGCGCCCGAAGACCCTGATGATGATCCGGGAGAAACAGGTAAGGTTACAGATATAGACGGTAATGTATACAAAACAGTGAAGAGCGGAAAGCTGGCTCCCCAGGGCTGACATATACCACCAAAGCAGGCTCATTTTTGTATTCCTATATTTTATCGCTCAACTCCGCCATATTTAACCCTTTTAATACTACATCCGAAAAAGAAGGGCTTTCTGTACGTTGTATAAAGGACTGAAGCCGGAAATATTATATTCGCGCCCCCCTTTCGTACCGGCACAGGTTTGGCAGCGTTGCTTTGTGCGGGCCAGTGCTGCGGCATTTTTATTTAATATTTCTTAAACAGGTAGTGCAACCGGAAGCCTAAAAGCCCACCGTTGCCAAATACTAAATAAATAGGTGATTTTACAAAATAATCTTGCTTTAAACAGAGTTACTTTATAACTTGTAGATCAGTTTTTCAACCCTTCTCACCCTGAACGCTGTGGCTGAGAAAGCGTATGCATTAATAGCAGGTTATGGAAAACATCAGGCTAACATCACTTACGCACCGGGGCAAAGCATGTATTGCACTGCATTTTACGTTCAACATTACCATTAATGCCATTTTAAAAGCATTGCCCTGCGCTGCATGGAGCAGAACCCATAAATGCTGGTATATTCCTTTGCAGGAAGCGGATTATAAAGCGTTTCAACAATCGGTAAGCGGCAAAGCCACCGTAGATACTAATGCCATACGGAAGTATATAGAGGAAAGCAAGAAGGAGCCCTTTCCGGCGAAGGCAAAGCCAACGGTGAACAGTGCCCCGCCTCATTCGGCGGTTTGGAGGCTGAGTGAAGAAAACCTGGAAGCATTAAATAATTTTGTGCAACTTTTAAAACTAAAGGCTTACAGTGCATCTACCATTCGCACTTATCGTAATGAATTTGTGCAGCTATTGTATTTACTGAAAGATAAGCCTGTAAGTGAATTAACACCTGATGACCTGAAAAGATATATGGTTTACGCTATGGAAAAGCAGGGCATTAGTGAAAACACGGCCCATAGCAGGCTAAATGCCTTAAAGTTTTACTTTGAACAAGTATTAAGCAAAGACAAGTTTTTTTGGGAGGTACCACGGCCGAAGAAACCGTTATTGCTTCCCAGGTTATTGAATGAAACGGAGTTAACGAGATTGTTCAATGCCTTATCCAACAAAAAGCATAAAGCCATGTTGTTTACGGCATACAGCTCCGGGTTAAGGGTAAGCGAAATCGTAAACCTTAAAATTTCGGATATTGACAGCGGCCGGATGCAAATTTTAGTACGGAGCGCCAAGGGAAAAAAAGACCGGTATGTAAATTTAAGTCCCCTGCTTTTAGATATTTTAAGACAATACATTAAGGAATACAAGCCCCGTCCAAGGGTATACCTGTTTGAGTCGGAACAAACCTTAGAGGCTTATCCAACCCGAACGGTACAGCAGATATTTTCTAATGCCAAGCACAATGCGGGTATAAGAAAAGAGGTAGGGATACACAGTTTGCGGCACAGTTTTGCCACACACCTGTTAGACAAAGGAACCGATATCAGGTACATTAAAGATTTATTGGGTCATTTTAATATAAGAACTACTGAGCGCTATTTACATGTAAGCAAAAAGCAATTAGTAAATATTATTAGTCCGTTTGATGATTTATGGAAGAAAAACGAGGTAGAATGGTAAAACGGATTGTACTAATAACAATACAGCATGTATAACGTTAAAGAATTCATTTACAACACCATTTTTTTTAGGGCAATAGCGTCTTATAGCATAAATTTACGCGTTGGCGGTAATTTTTCAGCATTCTACTTAAATGAAACATAAATAAAAATGAGAGCACCCGAACTTTCGACAACTCCAGAGAAAATTGACAAGATAATCAATAGAATAAATTCAGGAGACATACGAATTCCTGCATTTCAAAGAGCCTATGTTTGGAAGCAAAATCAAATCCTCGAACTACTTGATAGCGTTGTGAGAAATTACCCAATTGGCAGCGTTTTACTTTGGAGCACATCAGACAAACTTAAACATACTAGAAATATAGCTGGGTATAAGATTCCTGACAATGCAGATGAGTATCCTGTCAATTATGTTTTAGATGGGCAACAAAGGATTTCGTCAATATATGCCACATTTAGTGACAAGACTGAACAAGATGTGGAGTCCGCCGACTACAATCCAAATTTGAATCTGTTTGAAATTTATTACAATTTCTCCACTAAAACATTTGAACAAAAAAATGATGTTGATATTGCAGCTAACGATGTAATTTATTTGCGAAATTTCTTGAACGGAGCAAAGCTTATTGAGTCGCTTAAAACCTTAGACCCAAAATTTCATAATGATGCGCAAGAGCTTTACTCTCGCTTTATCAATTATGAACTGCCAGTTGTTACTATAAAGAATAGAGAAAAATCCGATGTTGGAAATATCTTCGAAAGAATCAATAATACCGGCACTAAATTATCCACTCTAGACCTGATGACAGCTTGGACTTGGACAGATGACTTCCATTTATTGGAATCTATAAATGAACTCCAAGTTGAACTTGACGAAAAGAACTTTGGTGACCTAACTCAAAACATTTTACTTCAAGCAATTTCTGGTTACATACAAAGTAATACCACAACAAAATCGATAACAGAACTAACAGGAGTACAGGTTAGAGACAACTGGGAAGGATTTTGCGAAGCACTTCGCAAGGCAATTGATTATATAGGTTCAGACCTAAACTGTTCCCATTTAGATTTTCTTCCTTGGCAACAACAAATCGTTGGACTTGTTAAGTTTTTTGGTATTGGCGGTATGCCAACTGCTAATCAGCTAAAAGAACTGAGAAAATGGTTTTGGAAAACATCGTTTTCAAATAGATACTCAACAGGTCAAACAACTGAAAAAATGAATGCTGATATAGAAAGGATTTCAGAAATAAGAAAAGATGATTTAGTCGAGGTGAATAAATTTCGTTATAGTGTCACTAAAAGCGAGTTAATTGAAACCAAGTTTTCAAAAGCAAATCCATTGACAAGAGCACTATTATTATTAATGGCTCAAAAGGGCCCTCTTGATTTAGTAAAAAACACAAAAATTGACATTGCCCAATCGTTATCTAAATACAACCGAAAGCAGTATCATCATATTTTTCCAAATGCATTCTTAAAAAAGCAAGGATTTCCGCCAAATAAAATATTTAGTCTTACTAATTTTTGTTTTTTACCAGCAGACAGTAATAAGAAGATTTCAAAGAAAAGCCCTTCAGACTATTTTTTCTCAATAATACCTCAAGACAGCTTTAACGACATACTAAATTCAAATCTTATTCCTTTGACTAAAGAATTGTATGAAAAGGATAACTATAATGATTTTCTGGCAAAGAGGGCCGAATTGATAATCAATGAGGTGGATGCAGCTACAAATTAAAACTACCGCCAACAGTGCATTGGCAATATGGCGGCGCGACGAATATATTCTCAACTTTTTGTTCGCTAATCAGCATTGGTTTCGGCAGACGAACAACGCCAAGCAACAGAATAAACAATGAGCTTTTGTGTCTTTAATCAACAGAAGCGCCGGGCAGAAGAAACACAGAATACCGCCACATCGCCAATGCTTTAACGTTGTGCGTCATTTTAATGCGAGAGTGCAAACCACATTAGACCAAAACTTCTGTTTTTCATGACAAATGAAAATTTAGACTTTGATTTCGAACTTGACCTGATATTTTCTGGGCAGAAAAATCCAGTTGAAGCATTTGGACAAATCGGCAAAATGTATGAAAAGCTGCTGTCGATAGACCAGCAAATCCTTTATAACATTTTACCCAGCGCAAAACTTGAGTACGAATTAATTGATGTTGAGTATTCGTCTATAAAGTCAAAGGTTAATCAGATATTGAAGTCAATCCCTGATGACGTACTAAAAGACATCTTAAATCCGGGCAAACTTTTTGGACACCTATTAGTTTACATAAAACGGCGACTAATTAAAGCGACCGAAACTAATGAAGTGCAATCGGTAGACAGTTTGCAGAAGGTCACATCAGACATTAATCAAGAAATAAAAAAACTGCCCGCAGACAACATTTTTGTCCTAGAGATTAATAATTATTTCGTGTTGAATGCTATCAACGAGTTGGGTATAGAAGGACGTAAGCTAAAGAAAGACGAATATTTTGAGTACAAGTCAAAAGCCGGAAATGCACGTATCGGTAGGAATAGTTCGGTCAATATGGCTAAACTACTTTATGAACTCGGCGGACAAACAGTGGAGCAGCAGAGAATTGAAACATTGAAGGTTAAGTCATTGGATTTACTTTCGGACAAAGCAAGTTGGAAGCTAATAAGACAAGGCAAGCAAATAGAAGTGAAAATATTGCACAAAGAGTGGCTTGACGATTACCATAGTCGAAGGATTATTATACAACCAAATGATTATTTAAAGGTTGATTTGAAAATCACTTATACCACAAATTCAAACACTTTGAAGCCAGTCATTACTTATGAAGCCCTAAAAGTTTTTGAAGTTATACCGCCAGATATTATTGAAGGAACTAATCAAAGCAACTTATTCGAAGAATGAAACTAACTGCTGCATTTGTCCTTTTCTTTATCACTTTCATGTGTTTCATGACAGACCTTGTGGGCATGCACGGACATCTAATGTTCCGACCGCACATGACCGAAGATTGGATTATTTGGGGAACGGCAGTTGCCTCATTTATTGGCGGACTTCTTTTGCTAATAAGCGGTATTAAAAATTTCGCAAAGGCAAAACGTGCAGGGTGACGAAAAACGAACGCACAACAGGGGGCTTTGTGCAAGTGCGGCACGACGTTGTTACTTCAGCTGTGTGCAAGTATCAGCAGTAGTTCCAGCGTGACGACCAACGCCAAGCAACAGAATAAACAATGAACTTTAATTTATAAATTGAGCAGCGGTTACGGGCAGACGGAATGCTACTTCCCCACCTGCACAAAGCCCTGTTCGTTACAGGCTACCAATGACCGACAGTCTAAATTCGTAAATGATTTATAAACCTGTTGCGGTGCGACAAACCTGACGCTCCCGGAGCGAGCGTTTTGCAGGAGACAATGCTTCTATTAGGCGACAGTGCATGCACGGCCACCCCAGACAGAATATCCCTGATTGAGCATGGAGGTCGTTACCGGAGCGAACGTTTTGCAGAGGACAATGCTACTATTAAGCGACAATGCATGCACGGCCACCCCAGACAGGATATCCCTGATTGAGCATGGAGAACGTTACCGAAGCGAACGTTTGCAGGAGACAATGCTTCTATTAGGCGACAGTGCATGCACGGCCGCCCCCGGCAGGCGATCCCTGATCGGGCACGGAGAACGCTATCGGAGCGAACGTTTGCAGGAGACAATACTTCTATTAAGCGACGGTGCATGCACGGCCACCCCCGACAGATGATCCTTGATCGGACATGGAGAAGGCAGCCTGTAACAAGCGGTTTTGCGCAAGCGTGGCTGGACGGAAGCCTGCCAGGCTGATTGCAGATCCGGGCATCAGTTATCGGCTGACGATGTTCAAACAGAAATTATCTGAATACAATATTTTTTACTTTAAATTGGCAGTACGGTATTTCGGCAGAGGGATTTCAAATTCCACACCTGCGCAAAGCCGCTATCGTTAGCTGTCACCCTTGTTAGACACTGCAATCAGACAAAGAATT
>ENA-UOUJ01000100-UOUJ01000100.1-activated-sludge-metagenome-genome-assembly--contig:-NODE-100-length-75418-cov-7.566485_pt1 | contig 75418 bp, 68 predicted proteins | sample MGYA00249839_ERZ747224 | MGnify/ENA primary metagenome ERZ747224 (study PRJEB28782, sample SAMN03220277) | activated sludge metagenome | biome: wastewater; feature: sewage sludge; material...
CGGACGTCTGCAAGCACTGCACCAACGCCGGTTGTCTGGACGTGTGCCCGACCGGGGCGCTGTTCCGCACCGAGCACGGGACCGTGGTGGTCCAGGACGACGTCTGCAACGGCTGCGGCACGTGCGTGGCCGGCTGCCCGTTCGGGGTCATCGAGCGGCGCAAGGACGGCATCGCCCAGCCGAAGACGGAGCGCTCCGCGGCCCCGGTCACGCCCACCGGGCCCGGGAAGCCGGAGAAGGCCCGCAACGTCGGCGTGGCCCAGAAGTGCACGCTCTGCTATGACCGGCTCGTCGACGACCAGACCCCGGCCTGCGCCCAGGCCTGCCCGACGACGTCCATCAAGTACGGCGAACGTGAGGACCTGGTGAGCGGGGCCCGGGAGCGGGTGGCCCGGTTGCACGCCGAGGGGCGCACCGAGGCCCGGCTCTACGGGGCCAACCCGAACGACGGGGTCGGCGGGACTGGGTCGGTGTTCCTGCTGCTGGACGAGCCGGAGGTCTATGGCCTGCCGCCGGACCCCCGCGTGCCGACCGCCGACCTGCCCCGCATGTACGCCCGCGCCGGGATCGCCATGGCCGGCATGGCCGCGGCGTCCGCGCTCGCGTTCGTGCTGGGAGGACGCCGGTGACCACCTCCGAGTTCGACCGTTACCGCCCGCCGGAGGAGCCCCGCCGCCGCAGGAACCGGGACTCGCCCGCCGCGGGCCACGAGGCGTCGGCGTATGCCGTGGGCACGGCGACGGCCGCCGGCGGGCCCACCGCACCGGCCGGCGCCGCCCCGGGTGCAGGCAGGCGCCGCGGGGGACTGGCCCCGGCCGGCAGCGACGGTGCGCGCGAGATGGCCATGGTGCCGGAACCCGAGTTCGTCTCCGCCGACGGCTACTACGGCCGCCCCGTGGTCAAGGCCCCGCCGTGGGACGAGCGGGTCGCGCTGTACCTGGTCTGCGGCGGGATCGCCGGCGGCCCTGCCCTGCTGGCGTTCGGGGCCCAGCTCACCGGACGCGACGTGCTGCGGCGCAACGCGCGGCTGACCGCCCTGGGGACGGCCAGCGTCGGGGCCCTCGCCCTGGTGGCGGACCTGGGCCGGCCCGAGCGGTTCCTCAACATGCTGCGTACCATCAAGCCGACCTCTCCCATGAGCCTTGGGTCGTGGATCCTGGCCGGGTTCAGCACCGGTGCCGGCGTGGCCGCCATCGCCGACGTGGACCGGATGACCGGTGAGGTGCTGCCGCTGGGCCCGTTGCGGTCCGTGCTGCGCGCGTTCGAGGCGCCGGCCGGTGCCCTGGCGGCCCTGCTCGGCGCGCCACTGGCCGGTTACACCGCCGTGCTGCTCTCGGACACCGCCATGCCCACGTGGAACGCCGCGAAGGACGACCTGCCGTTCGTGTTCGTCTCCTCCGCGTCACTGGCCTCGGGCGGGATGGCCATGATCACCACGCCGACCGTCCAGGCCGGACCGGCCCGTGCCCTCGCGCTGGCCGGGGTGGCCGGTGACCTGGTCGCCGCCCAGGCCATGGAGCGCAGGATGGACCCGGTGGCCGCCGAGCCCCTGCACCAGGGCCGCCCCGGGTGGCTGATGCGGTGGAGCGAACGGCTGGCGATCGTCGGCGGCATCGGCACGGTCGCCGCGGGGGTGACCGCACGGACCGCCCCTCGGGCCAGTCGCTGGGTCGCGGCGGCCTCGGGGGCGGCACTCGTCACGGCGTCGGCGTTCACCCGGTTCGGGGTGTTCTATGCCGGCAAGGACTCCGCCATGGACCCCCGCTACACGATCGAACCGCAGAAGCGCCGGCTGGAGGCCCGCCGCCGCGCCGGCATCACGCACGACTCCATCACCACCGCCGGCTGAACCGGCAGGCCGGTTCACCGCACGCGGATGCCGCTGCCGGCCACCGTCTCGCCGATCACCGGGTAACCCGGCACCTCGCCGACGACCAGCAGTCCGCCGGAGGTCTGGGCGTCGGCGAGCAGCAGCAGGTCCTCCTCGGACACGGGGGCGTCCGCACTCACGTGCGGGCGCACCCAGTCCAGGTTGCGGCGGGTGCCGCCGGAGACGAAGCCGTCGCGCAGGGCCTCGGCGGCGCCCTCGACGAGGGGCACCGCGGTGCGGTCGATGACCGCGCCCACGCCCGAGGCCCGCATCATCTTGTGCAGGTGGCCCAGCAGCCCGAACCCGGTGACGTCGGTGGCGGCGCGCGCCCCGGAGGCCAGGGCCGCGTCCGCGGCGTCCCTGTTCAGGGCGGTCATGGACGCGATGGCCGCGGCGAAGACCTCACCGGTCTGCTTGTGCCGGTTGTTCAGCAGCCCGACCCCGATCGGCTTGGTCAGCGTGATCGGCAGTCCCGCCTCGGCGGCGTCGTTGCGCAGCAGCCGGTCCGGATGGGCCACACCGGTGACGGCCATCCCGTACTTGGGCTCCGGGTCGTCGATGGAGTGCCCGCCGATGACCGGGCAACCGGCCTCGGTGGCCACGTCCAGCCCGCCGCGCAGCATCTCGGTCATCAGCTCCATCGGCAGCACGGACCGCGGCCAGCCCACCAGGTTCAGCGCCACGACGGGCGTGCCGCCCATCGCATAGATGTCCGAGAGGGCGTTCGCGGCCGCGATCCGGCCGAAGTCATAGGCGTCGTCCACCATCGGGGTGAAGAAGTCCGCCGTGGACAGCACGGCCAGGTCCTCCCGCAGCAGCACGGCCGCGGCGTCGTCACCGTCGTCCAGGCCGACGAGGACCTCCGCCGCGCCCGGCGTCTGCCGGCCGACCAGCCCCCGCACGGCGTCCTCCAGTTCACCCGGCGGGATCTTGCAGGCACACCCGCCACCACTGGCGTACCCGGTCAGCCGGACCGCGGCGGTCGTCGTCGGGCTCGTGCGGTCCTCGCCCCGGGCAGCGGTGGTGTCGGTGGTGTCGGTGGTGGGGGTCTCGGTCCTCGTGCCCGGCGCGGTGGTCTCCATGCGGCCACTGTAGCCACGCCCGGTGGTAGTTTCGACCATGGAGGCGTCCGGGTCCTGGTGGGCCCCCCGGTCTTCAAAACCGGTGAGGCCGGGCATCCCGGCCTGGCGGGTTCGATTCCCGTCCGCCTCCGCCAACCACGGTGCCTGCCTGCGCAGCGCACCCGCCCGCCTGCCCGAGGAGGACCGTGACCGAGCAGCGCCTCGCGCAGGACCCCCGCCGCCGGATCCCGCGCACCGATGACCTGCTGGCACTGCCCGAGGTCGCGGCCGCCCGGTCCCGGCTCAGCGAGACGGTGCTGCGGGAGGCGGTGCGGCGGGCCCAGGAACGGGCCCGATCCGGCCAGATCGCCCCCGACGACGTCGCCCCCGCCCTGGTGGCCGACCTCGCCGCCCGCTCGGCCACCAGCCTGCGTCCGGTGCTCAATGCCACCGGGGTGGTGGTCCACACCAACCTGGGCCGGGCGCCGCTGTCCGAGGCGGCCGTCCAGGCACTGGTGACGGCCAGCGGCTACGTGGACGTGGAGCTGGACCTCGCCTCCGGGGTGCGGTCCCGGCGGGGCGCGGGAACGCGGGCGGCGCTGCTGGCAGCGCTGCCGGAGGCCGAGGACGCCCTGGTGGTCAACAACGGGGCCGCCGCGCTCGTGCTGGCCACCACCGCCCTGGGCTCGGGCCGCGAGGTCATCGTCAGCCGCGGGGAGTTCGTGGAGATCGGCGCCGGCTTCCGGCTGCCGGACCTGATCGCCTCCACGGGCGCGCGGCTGCGCGAGGTCGGCACCACCAACCGGACGCACCTCGCCGACTACGCCGACGCGGTCGGTCCGGACACCGGTTGCCTGCTCAAGGTCCACCCGTCCAACTTCCGCGTCAGCGGGTTCACCGCCGCCGTGCCGGTCGCAGGGCTCAGGGACCTGGCCCTCGAGCGGGGCGTGCCGCTCGTGGTGGACGTCGGTTCGGGGCTGCTGCGCCACGACCCGGCGCTGCCGCAGGAACCGGACCTGGCCTCGGCCCTCGCCGACGGCGCGGACGTCGTCATCGCCAGTGGGGACAAGCTGCTGGGCGGCCCGCAGGCCGGACTGCTGCTGGGCCGTGCGGAGGTCATCCAGCGCCTGGCCCGGCACCCGCTCGCCCGGGCCGTCCGCGCGGACAAGCTCACCCTGGCCGCCCTGGAGGCCACGCTCATCGGGGGTCCCGCTCCGGTCGCCCGGTCCCTGCACGCCGACCCGGGACGGCTGCGCGAACGGACCGAGACGCTGGCCCGGGACCTGGCCGGGGCGCGGGGCGGTGACGCCACGGTCGTCCCGCACGACGGTCGCGTCGGCGGCGGGGGAGCGTCCGGGGTCCCCCTGCCCGGCTGGGCCGTGCGGCTGCCCGAGGCGGTCGCCCCGCTGCTGCGCGCCGGGGATCCCGCGGTCCTGCCGCGCGTGCACGACGGCGCCTGTCTGGTGGACCTGCGCTGCGTCCCCGAGCCACGCGACGAGGCGCTCACCGCCGCGGTGCGCGCGGCCCTGGACGCGCTGAGCGGAGACTCCTGAGATGTACGTCGTGGCCACCGCCGGGCACGTCGACCACGGCAAGTCCACCCTCGTCCGTGCCCTGACCGGCATGGAACCGGACCGCTGGGCGGAGGAGAGGCGCCGCGGGCTGACCATCGACCTGGGCTTCGCCTGGACCGCACTGCCCTCCGGCCGCGAGGTCGCCTTCGTGGACGTCCCGGGCCACGAGAGGTTCCTGTCCAACATGCTCGCCGGGCTCGGACCGGCACCGGTGGCCTGCCTCGTGGTGGCCGCGGACGAGGGGTGGAAACCGCAGTCCGGGGACCACCGCGATGCCATCGCGGCCCTGGGGATCGAGCACGGCCTCATCGTCATCACGCGCGCCGACCTCGTCGCCCAGGACGGCCCGGACGCGGCGGCCGCACGGATCCACTCCGTGCTGGACCGGGTCCGCGCCGAGCTCGCGGGGACCGGGCTTGCCGGGGCACCCGCCGTCGTGGTGTCCGCGGCGACCGGTGCCGGACTCGAGGACCTGCGCCGGGCCCTCGACGACGTGCTGGCCGCCACCGGCGCCCCGGACGCCACCGGGCGGGTCCGGCTGTGGGTGGACCGGTCCTTCACGGTCAGGGGGGCTGGCGCCGTGGTCACCGGCACCCTGGCCGCCGGGACGCTGTCCACCGGTGACCGGCTGGAGCTGCTCGGCGCGGGAGCCCCGCGCGACGTCTCCGTCCGCGCGCTCCACAGCCGCAACGCCCCCCACGAGTCCATCGGCCCGGTCAACCGGGTCGCGGTGAACCTGCGCGGGGTGGACGCCGAGGCCGTTCACCGGGGGGACGCCCTGGTCACGCCCGGGGCCTGGCCCCTGGCCAGCGTCGTGGACGTCCGCCGGACCACCGGGGACAGCCTCGTCGAGGCCGCCGCGGAGCTGCTGGTGCACGTCGGCACCGCCACGGTCCCGGTCCACGTGCGTCCCTTCGACGACACCCACGCCCGGTTGACGCTCCAGCGGCGCCTGCCGCTGGTGCCCGGTGACCGGCTGGTGCTGCGCGATCCGGGGGCCCGGACGATCCTGGGAGGGGTGCGGGTGCTGGACGTGGACCCGCCGGAGCTCACCCGCCGGGGGGACGGCACGCGCCGCGCCGCGACCCTGGCGGCCATGCCCGACGGCGGTGATCCCCTCGGGGAGATCACCCGCCGGGGCGCGGTGCGGGCCGAGGACCTGGACCGGCTGGGGCTGACGGTGCCGGCGGACGCCGCGGGGGTCCGTCGGCTGGGGCAGTGGTGGGTCCACGAACCCGTCCTGACCGGCTGGTGCGAACGCGTGCGTGGCGCCGTGACCGGGCTGGCCGAACGGGACCCGCTGGCCCCTGGGGTGAGCCGTGGTGCCGCGCTGGACCTGCTGGCCGTGCCGGACCCGGTCCTGCTGGACGCAGTGGTGGCCGAGGCCGGGCTCGTGCACGAGGCCGGGTACCTCGTCCTGCCGGGTGCGCACCGGGGACTCGGCGCCGCCGAGCACGCCGTGGCCGCGGTCGAGGACCGCCTGGCACGGGACCCGTTCAGCGCCCCGGAGGGGGACGAGCTGACGGCCCTGCGGCTGGGGGCCCGCGAACTGGCCGCGGCGGAACGGCTCGGCCGCCTGCTGCGGCTGGACGGGTCCGTGGTGCTGCTGCCCACGGCGCCGGCCCTGGCGATGCGTGAACTGGCCCGGCTGGACCAGCCCTTCACCACCAGCCAGGCCCGCCGGGCCCTGGGCACCACCCGGCGGGTGGCGATCCCGTTGCTGGAGTTGCTCGACGCCCGTGGCTGGACCCGCCGGCTGGATGCCGGACACCGCGAGGTGGTGCGCTGACGCAGGCGCCGGCCCTCGACGACGGAGCACTCCGGCAGGCGGCCCCATGCAGGCCCGCCGATCCGCTCTTGTTGCAAATGATTCTCAGTAACGATTAGAGTCGTCGGCATGCACACCTCGTTCCCGCCTGCCGAGCGCCCCTCTCCCGCGACCGTCCCGTTCCGCACGACGGGCACCTCCCCCCACGCTCGACGCCCCCTGGGTGGGGCCGTCGCCCTGGGCGCCCTCGCACTGGTCGTCTCCGCCTGCGCACCGGGGCCGGGTGCCGGGACGGGGGGTTCCGCGGACACCGGCGGCACCGGTGCGTCCTCCCCCGCCGCATCGACCACCGAGGGGCCGGTCAACGCGGAGCAGCGCGCCTCCCGGACCGAGGTCGCCGCGATCGCCCCCCGGGTGGTGCTCAGCCATGAGGGGGGCCTGCTCACCGTTGACGCCGAGACCGGCGAGACGGTCCACGAGGAGGACCTGCCAGGGTTCCTGCGGTTGAACAACGCGGGGGACGGCCAGCACGTGATGGTCACGAAGGGGGATGCCTTCGAGGTCTACAACGCCGGCATCGACGCGCAGGGCCACGGCGACCACTTCCACTACTACACCTCGGATCCGGGCCTGAGCGGGATCCGCTTCGAGGCCCCGCATGCCGGGCACGTGGTGGTCCACCACGGGCTGACCACGCTGTTCGCCGACGGCGACGGCTCGGTCCAGACCTTCACGTCCGAGCACCTGAAGGAGGGCCAGCCCCGGACCGAGCAGGCCTTCACGGACGCCGCCCACCATGGCGTGGCCCTGGAGCTCACCGATGGCACCCTGCTGACCACCCAGGGCACCGAGGAGTCCCGTGACACCGTGCAGGTCAGGGACGGCGACGAGGTCGTCGCCGAGACCTCCGAATGCCCCGGCGTACACGGTGAGACCGCGGCCGCTCCGGACGAGAGCGGTGACGTGGTGGTGCTGGGCTGCGAGGACGGACCGGTCGTCTACCGCGGCGGAGCCTTCCACAAGGTGCCCGTCGACGGTGACTACGTGCGCAACGGCAACCTGGCCGGCTCTGAGCACTCCTCGATCGTCCTGGCCGATATGAAGACCGACGCCGAGGCCGAGCAGGAGCGCCCGACCGAGGTGGCCCTGATCGACTCCCTGGAGGACTCTCTGACCACCGTGGAGCTGGGCTCGTCTTACTGGTTCCGGTCCCTGGCCCGGGGTCCGGAGGGGGAGGCCCTGGTGCTGACCTATGACGGTGAGCTGACGGTCATCGACGAGCAGACCGGGACGATCACTGGCGAGATCCCGGTGATCGAGTCCTGGGAGGAGAAGGACGAATGGCAGCAGCCCGGCCCCATCCTCAAGACCGCCGGGTCGATGGCCTACGTCACCGACGCCGAACAGCAGAAGCTGGTGGTCGTGGACCTGGAGGCCGGTGAGGTCGTCCAGGAGGTCGACCTGCCGGTGAGCCCCGTGGAGATGGCCGTCGTCACCGGGCACCCCGAGGCCCCCGCGTCGATCACGGCAGGCGCCGCCGCTTCCGAGGGCGAGCAGCCCGACGCAGACCAGGACCACGGGGGGCACGGGCACTGACGGCCACCCCGGGTGCTACGGCAGGTCCTCGTCAGCCACCTCGAGGTGTTCCACCGTCCGGTCCCCGACGGGGGTCTCGGTCGTCACCACGATGGAGGCGGTCCGGCCCACCAGGGCGCAGTTCTCCGGTGCACCGGGCACCAAACCGACGATCGTGGCCACCCGGATGCCGGAGTCGTCCTCCTCGACGGCGGTGCGCGATCCGTAGCAGTCGGGCGTCCCGGTGGGAAAGTGGAAGCGCAGTTCCCGCTCCGAGACGACCTCGTAGTCCGTCCACTCCACGACCTTCTGGCCGGTCAGGTCGTCCCGGGGCTCGTCGTCCACGACGGCGTCCCCGGTGGTGTCCTGCGTGGGGGCCGAATGGGCGGTGGAACTGCCGCTCACCCCACTGCCACCGCTCTCGTCCCCGCCGCCCGGATCCTGACGGGCACACCCGGCCCCCGCAGCCGTCAGCAGGGCCACCCCGGCCAGGACGGCCACGAGGCGGTACCCGCCGCGGGAGATCGGTCTCACGGGGTCTCACCACTCCCGTCGTCCTCAGCGGCGGCGTACAGCTCCTCGACGCGTTCATCGAAGTAGGGGCCACTGATGTAGGCCGTGCTGTTCGAGGGACCGAACGACGTCACGCTGCGCACGTAGCCCCGGCCGGTCGAGTCGTCGTACTCGGTCAGCCACGGACCACCGGAGGAGCCCGGGCCGAAGTCGCAACCGCTGATCGAGGGGAACAGGAAGGTCTCGACCTGCTGGGTGACGGTCGTTCCCGTGCACGTCCACATCCGCTCGCCGGCGTCCAGGTTGACGGGGTAACCGAAGATGGACGCGTCGAACTCCCGGCTGCCGCCGGTCGCCAGGCCGTGGCCCCCCACGGCGTCGGCCACGGTCTCGCCGTTCTCGTTGTCCTGGGTGGTCACGAGGGCCACGTCGGAACTGAAGCCCCGGCCGCTCGCGCCATGGGTGATCCACTCGTCGAAGGCCCTGAACGATGCCGCGGCGAACGTCCCCTCGGTCCCGGGGCCGTGATCGTACCCGGGGGCGAACACCCAGTTCGCGTGCCAGGTCTCGCCCGGTCCGCCGTGCACGCAGTGTCCGGCCGTGATCACGAGACGCTTCGAGGCGCTGTTGACCGCGGACCCAGAGCAGACGTAATCCCGTCCGTCCTGCTGGTTGCGGAAGAAGACCTTGCCGTTGGTGGGGGAGTCACCGGCCTCCATGGGGGAGGACTCGGCGCTGGTCGGAGCCGGCGCCCCGGCCGGGTCGTCGGCGGGAGGAGCCGGCTCGGCGATGATGGTGGGCGGGTCGGACTCGTCCGCGGGGGAGGAGGGGGCCTCGTCCACGGCGTCGGCCGAGGCCCCCGCACCGGACTCCTGACCGGTGCCGTCGCCCTCCGGTCCGTCGGCCGGGATGGCCCTCTCCATGCGCTCGGCCGTCCAGTACTCCGTCACGGCCTCCACGTCGTCCACGGCGGTCCCCGGGTCCTGGGACCCCGCGGTGGGCGCGAGGCCCGTCAGGTCGTCCGTGACCGGCGCGGCGGTGACGGTCGTCGTCGTCGCCTCCCGGCCCGGCCGCCCGTCCGCGTCGGCGTACGCCGGCACCGGGGAGGTGACCAGGGCGGCTGCCGCCAGTGCTGCGGTGGGGAGGAACCACCATCTCCGTGGGTTCGCGTGGTCCATGGGTCCATCCCTCGGTCGGTCTGCGGATCCGGCCACACCTCGTCGAGGGGCAACCGGACAGCCGCGGTCTGGGGGTCACCAGAGCGTCGGTGGCTCACATGATTGGACGCGGCCCGGACAGAAGTCAAGGTTCCGGCGGTCCACGGTCCTCCGGGTCGGTGTGGGCCCGTGTGCCGACGGCACCTGCGTGGCGGGCGGGAGGGCCGGGGCGGGCGCGGGTGGCGGCCGGTGACGGGCGGTGACGGGCGGGGAACCGGCTGATACCGTCGCCGCCATGATCGGGTCTGCCGTGATCTGCGGGGCCGGCATCGCCGGGCTGTCCCTGGCCCACGAACTGGTGCGCCACGGCTGGGAGGCCACCCTGGTGGAGCGCGCGCCGGGACTCCGTGAGCAGGGATACATGATGGACTTCTTCGGACCGGGGTACGAGGCCGCGGAGCGGATGGGACTGCTGGGCCGGCTCCGGGACCTGAGCCACGACGTCGACGCCCTGGCCTATGTGGACGAGCGGGGACGGACCCGTGCCTCGGTGGGGTACGCCCGTCTGGCCCGCGCCCTGGACGACCGACTGCTGAGCATCATGCGGCCGGACCTGGAACGGGCACTGCGGGAGGCGATCGGTGACGCCGCGGAGTTCCGCTACCGGGACACCGTCCGGGAGGTCACGAACCGGGGCGACGGGGTGAGGGTGGCGTTCGCCGGCGGATCCGTCCGGGACGCCGGGCTGCTCGTCGGCGCCGACGGGATCCACTCCCACGTCCGCCGTCACCTGTGGGGTGCCGAGGAACAGTTCATCCGGTACCTGGGACTGCACACGGCGGCCTACACCTTCGACGACCGGCAGGTGCACGCCGCCCTGGCCGGCCGGTTCGTCATGACGGACACGGTCGACCGCACCCTCGGCCTGTACGGCCTGGACGGGGACCGCGTGGCGGCGTTCATGGCCCACACCAGTGATGACCCGGACCTGCCGGCGGACCGGCGGGCGGCGTTAAGGGACAGGTACGCCGGCCTGGGCTGGGTGGCCGACCGGACCCTGGACCGCTGTCCGTTGGGGGAGGAGGTCTACTACGACCAGGTCGCCCAGGTGGAGGTGCCCGACTGGCGGCGCGGGAACGTGGTCCTGCTCGGTGACGCCTGCCAGGCGGTCTCACTGCTCGCCGGGCAGGGGGCCTCGCTGGCCGTCGCCGGTGCCTGCGTCCTGGCCGACCACCTCGTCACCGCGCCCTCCGTCCCCGCCGCGCTGCGCGGGTACCAGGAGCAGTGGCGCCCCGTCGTCACCGCCGCCCAGCGGGCCGGCCGCCGGGGTGCCGAGTGGTTCCTGCCGCGATCCGAGGCCGCCCGTCGCCGGCGCCTGCTGATGCTGCACCTGATGGCCCTGCCGGGTGCCGGCCGGCTGCTCGCCCGGGGCGTCACGGGCCGGACGTCATCAGCACGGTGACCGGGGCCGTCGGGGTGACCCGGTTCAGTCCAGCGCGCGCACCGGTTCCGACCCGGCGAGCGACTCCAGGGCGGTGAGCCCCATGGCCAGTGCCCGGGCCTCGTCCGTGAACAGGTGGCCGAGCACGCGGGACGCGGCCAGGGCCAGTGCCGCCGGCCGCTCCAGGCCGAACCAGCCCATGATGGTGTCCAGTCCCGACGGGGTCACCCGCCAGGTCTTGTCCGCGTCCTTGACGATCGAGTCCTCGATGGACAGGGACTCCCTGCGGCTGTCGTGACCGTCGATGATCTCCAGGATGCGCCGGATGCGCTCACCGGGGTGACCCACCTCCGTCAGGATCTCACCGGCGATCCGGGCGCCCTCCCGTTCGTGCAGCAGCACCAGGTCCGGTCTCCCGCCACCGGGGGCGATCGCCTCCAGCACCTCGTCCTCCGGGACCCGGGACCAGCCGACGTCGTGCAGCAGGATGGCCGGGAGCACCACGTCGGCGTCCGCCTCCGGGTGGAACTCGAGCAGCGCGGCCGCGATCCCGAAGGCGTAGAGCGAATGCCGGTCGTTGCCGCGCACGCGCAGGTGGGGCGCGGCCAGGTCCCAGATCCGCCGCTGGGCCTCGTCGAGGTCGGGCAGTCCGCGCAGGCTGGCGCGGTCGGGCAGGAACGCCGAGACGTCGCGTCCCAGCTGGTTGGCGGCGGGGCGTGTCTGCGGGCTCATGACTGCCATGCTGGGCGAACGGACCGTCGTCGTCCAGCCCGGTGTCCCGCTGGACGGAAGGGCGCGGTCAGTCCCAGTCCAGGTCACCGAAGGAGGAGGGGAACCGCGGGCGTCGGCTGCGCAGGAATTCCCCGACGACGGCGGCCCCCAGGTCCTCCGGGTCCGGCGCCACCACGCGACCACCCACCCGGCGGGCCATGGCGGTGAGGAAACGCTCGAGCCCGGGATCGTCGCCCAGCCGGAAGAAGGTGATCTCCGCCCCGTTCCGGCCCACCCGGTCCAGTTCGGCCACCGTGGCGCGCAGGGTCTCCGGCTCGGGCGGGTAGGAGAACCAGGATTCCCCGTGGGCCATCAGGCGGGCGGTGGGCTCCCCGTCGGTCACCACGAGCAGCACGGGCTGCCGGGTGGGGTGCTTCCGGAAGAACGCACTGGCCAGCAACAGCCCGTGGTGCAGGTTGGTGCCCTGCTCCCGCAGCGGCGGCAGGGCCGTGAGCTCGTCGACGGTGACAGTCTGGGCGTAGCGGCCGAAGTTCACCAGTTGCAGCGCGTCCCCGCGGAACCGGGTGGAGACCAGGTGGTGCAGGGCCAGCGCGGTGCGCTTCATGGGGACCCAGCGGCCCTCGGCCGCCATGGAGAACGAGGTGTCCACCAGCAGCACCACGGCCGCCTGGGTGCGGTCCTCGGTCTCCTGGACCTCCACGTCCTGGACCTGGAGCCGCAGCCCTGACGCCGGATCCCGGCCCTCGGCGGCCGTTCGCCCGATCGCGTTGGTCACCGTGCGCGTGACGTCCCACGGCTCGGCGTCCCCGAACTGCCAGGGCCTGCTGGATCCGGTCAGTTCCCCGGCGGCCCCGGCATGGCGGGTGTCCCGCTGGCCCTGGCGGCCCGAGAGCCGGCCCGCGGCGTCCTTCAGCAGGGACTGCCCCAGCCGGCGCATGGCCCGCGGTGAGAGCCGCAGGTCCCCGTCGGTGCCTCGTCGCAGCAGGCCGGAGTCGCGCAGGGTCTTCTCCAGGGCGGCCAGTGTCCGGGCGGAGGCCGCGGCGTCATCACCCAGGTGGCGGTCGAGCGCGTCGACGTCGAGGTCGGACAGGGTCGAGCCCGCATAGGACTGGGAGAGCTGCTCGGCCAGTTCGTCGAGCTCGGCGAGGTCCTGGAGCACGCCGGTGCCGTCGCCCAGTCCCAGGCCCTGGTCCCCGTCGAAGGACTCCGAACCGGACCAGTCCTCACCGGGGCGCAGGCCCTGGAGGTTGGCGTCCAGCCGGCTGAGCTGGTCCATCAGCTCGGGGGAGCCGAAGGCCTGGGCGGACAGGGCCATGAGCTCCTCCCGCTGCTCGCGCGTCATGGACCGCAGCATGCGCTGGGCGGCGGCCGAGCGCTTGGCCAGGGCGTCGATCAGCTCGTCGATGTCCTGGGGGTCCTCCGGGAACTGGTCGCCGTGCCGGGCCATGAAGTCCTCGAAGTCCTGCGGGGTGTCCTCGCCGCGGGCGTGCTTGGCCAGCAGCTCGTTGAGGTCGCGCAGCATCTCGGTGATGGCGGCCCGGTCCTCGTCCGTGGCGTTCTGCAGGGCGTCCTTCATCCCGGCGAAGCGCGCCTCCAGCATCTCCCGGCCCAGCAGGTCCTTGATCTGCTCGTAGCGTTCACGGGCCGTGGAGGACTGCCAGTCGTAGGAGGACAGCTCGGTGACGGCGGCCGCGGTGGAGGGGGGAAGGTTCTGCAGCTGCATCTCCCGGAAGGACCGGTCCGTCTCCTCCATCCGGATGTCCCGGGCCAGTTGCTTGCGCTCCTCGAGCACCGCCTCGTCCAGCAGGCGCCGCACCTCCTGGAGCGTGCCGTCCAGGCGGTGCCGGCCGAGCAGGTCCTTGCGGCGCTGGGCCACCCGGCCGGCCAGGTCGTCCAGTCCGGTCATCGTCCGGGACCCCCGGCGCAGGTACTCGCGCAGGGCCCGTTCGGGGGAGTATCCGGCCATGACGTCCTCGGCCACGGCGTCCAGGGCCTCGGACAGGTCGACCGGGGGCGCGAGCGGATCGGGGCCGCCGGCATAGCGGCCGTAGCGTGATGACCTGCCGTGGCGCATGGTGTCTCCTCAGCCGTAGACGGTCTGCCCGTCCCCGGACTCCTTGGACAGCTCCCGGGCCAGGAACAACCCCTCCAGGGCGAGCTCGATGGCCCCGGCGCGGTGGCCCGGGCTGGACGCGCCGTTGGCCCCGGCCCGGGCCGCGATCTCGTCGTACAGTCCCGGGTCCTCCAGTTCCGGCAGCTCGGCGAGGAACTCCCCGGCGGTGACCCGCTCCCCGGTGGTGATGGTGCGGTGCCCGTCGAAGGCGTCCACGAGCGGGGCCAGGTCCAGCCCCGCGAAGTGCTCGCGCACCGCCTGCGCGGTGGCGGTGCGCAGCAGGTGCTCCAGGATCTCGTCCTCGCGGCCCTCCTCACCGGACTCGAACTCGATCTTGCCGCCGAGCACGTCGACCGCGGCCTCGATGTCCACCAGCCGGGCGACCGCCTCGTCGGCGCCGGCCGGGCCGTCCTCGCCCCGACCGCCGGTGCCGCCGCGCACCGTGGCCCGGTGGCGGGCCGCCGCCGCGATCGTCTCGGCCCCGGCGATCGCGAACCGGGCCGAGACGCCCGAGGACTGGTTGACCGCCGAGGAGGAGCGCAGGGCGCGGGTGAACCGGGCCAGGATCTCCAGCAGCACGTCCGGGACCTCGGCCGTGAGGTGGGCCTCCTGCCGGATGACGGCGATCTCATCGGACAGCTCGAGCGGGTAGTGGGTGCGGATCTCCGCCCCGAAGCGGTCCTTGAGCGGGGTGATGATACGGCCTCGGTTGGTGTAGTCCTCCGGGTTGGCCGAGGCCACCACCAGGACGTCCAGCGGCAGGCGCAGCACGTAACCGCGGACCTGGATGTCCCGCTCCTCCATGACGTTCAGCAGCGCCACCTGGATCCGCTCGGCCAGGTCCGGCAGCTCGTTCAGGGCCACGATCCCGCGGTTGGCGCGGGGCACCAGTCCGTAGTGGATGGTCTCCGGGTCGCCCAGGCGCCGGCCCTCCGCCACCCGCATCGGGTCCACGTCCCCGATGAGGTCGGCCACCGAGGTGTCCGGGGTGGATAGCTTCTCCACGTACCGCTCGGAGCGGTGCCGCCAGGCCACGGGGAGCCGGTCCCCGTCAGTGGCGGCGCGCGTGATCGACTCGGCCGTGATCGGTGCGTAGGGGTGCTCGTTGAGCTCGGAGCCGGCGATCACGGGCGACCACTCGTCCAGCAGCCCGCTCAGGGTGCGCAGCAACCGGGTCTTGCCCTGCCCGCGCTCGCCGAGCAGGACGACGTCGTGCCCGGCGATCAACGCACGCTCCAGCTGCGGGATGACGGTGGTCCCGAAGCCGTGCAGTCCGGGCCAGGGGTCCACTCCCGCGGCCAGGGCGGCCAGCAGGTTCTCGCGAATCTCCTCGCGCAGGGTCCGCATGCGGTGCCCGGAGGCGCGCAGCTCGGCCAGGGTGCTGATCTCGGGACGGGTGCTCACGGTCCTCACGCTAGTCCCGCGCCCCGGACGCGTCGAGGGGTGTCCCGGGACCCGGGCGCGTCCTAGGCTGGCCGTGATGGACCAGGACAGCCAGACCCCCCAGCCCCCCACCCTGCTGTTGCTGGTGCGGCACGGACAGACGCCCACCACCGGACAGGTGCTGCCGGGCCGTGCCCCGGGACTGCACCTGTCCGAGGCCGGCCGGGACCAGGCCGACCGGGTGGCCGGGCGACTGGCCGCACTGCCGGTCACCGCGGTGTACTCCTCGCCCCTGGAACGCACCCTGCAGACCGCGGGCCCGACGGCGGAGCGCACCGGGGTGCCGGTCCTCACCGAGGCGGGGCTCATCGAGGGGGAGTTCGGCGACTGGACCGGCCGGTCGCTGGCCGAGCTGGCACGGCTGCCGGAGTGGCACACCGTCCAGCACGAACCGGAGGCGTTCCGCTTCCCGAACGGGGAGAGCTTCGTGGAGATCCGGGACCGGATGGCCCACACCCTGACGCGGTTGCGGCGGGCCCATGCGGGCGGGACGGTCGTGTGCTTCTCCCACGCGGACCCCATCCGGGTGGCCGTGTCCGACGCCCTGGGCACGCCGCTGAACCGCTTCCAGCGCCTGAGCGTGGGCCCCTGCTCGGTCTCGGCCATCGCCTACCGGGACGGTGAGGACCCGGTGGTGCTGACCGTGAACTCCACGCAGGACTCGCTGGCCGAGCTCCGGGCGTCCTAGGTCCCCGCCGTGTCCGCCGACGTGTCCCCCGATCCCGCGGGTGCACCGCGCGTCCCGGACGTGGACCTGCTGCGGCGCGGGGAGATCGAGCTGCTGGGCCGGATGGTGAACAGCAGCAACGAGACCTTCCTCGCCGAACTCACCCTCGGGGAGGTGCAGCACTGGGCGATCTACAAGCCGGAGCTCGGTGAACGGCCGCTGCGGGACTTCCCGCCCGGGCTGCACCGCCGGGAGAGCGCCGCCTTCCTGCTCAGCGAGGCGCTCGGCTGGGGTCTCGTGCCACCCACGGTCGTGCGCGAGGAGGCCCCCTTCGGCGTCGGGTCGCTGCAGCTGTTCATCGAGCACGACCCGGACCGGCACTATTTCGTCCTGCTGGACGGCGCCGCCGATGCGGTGGCGCTCGCGGGACCGGCCGGCCCCGAGGACCCCCTCGCCGTGGTCGACCAGTTGCGCCGGCTGGCCCTGTTCGACCTCGTGGCCAACAACGCGGACCGCAAGGCCGGGCACGTGCTCGCCGGGACGGACGGGCGCCTGTGGGGGATCGACCACGGGCTGTGCTTCGCCGCCCCGTACAAGCTGCGCACGGTGATGTGGGACTTCGCCGGTGAGGAGATCGACCCCGGTCTGGTGGCCGACGTCGCCCCGCTCGCCGAGGAGGTGCCCGGGGAATTGGCGGACCTGCTCCACTGGCGTGAGGCCGATGCCCTGCAGGCGCGGGTCCGTCAGCTGCTCACCGCACCGCGGTTCCCGCAGGACCCCAGCGGGATGCGCTTCCCCTGGCCGCTCATCTGATCAGAGCCTGACCTCCACGTCCGCGTCCTTCTTCAGCTCCTCCATGCGCTGCATGATGGCCTCGTTCTGCTTCTGTGAGGTGACCTGCTGCTCGAGCTGCGGCTTGGCCTCCTCGAAGGACGGGGTCTTGGCGGAGGGGCTGGCCCCGCCCTCGCCCTCCTGACCGCCGTCCTGACCGCCGCCCTGCTGCTGGGAGGCCACGGCCTGGTCGTAGAGGGCCTTCAGTTCCTTCTCGGTGGGCTTCGGGACGTCGATCTCCTGGATGGCGGCCGTCATGAGCACCTGCTTCCGGGCATCGGAACGGACCTGGTCCTCGGCGAAGCCCCGTTCCTTGTAGGCCGCCATGAGCTCGTCGACGGAGCCGAGCTGCTGGGACTTCGCGGTCTCCTCCAGCAGGGCGTCGACGTCCTCGTCCGTGGCCTCGTGCCCGCTGGCCTGGGCGTCCTGGACCAGCAGCTCGCTGCCCACCATGGAGTCCAGGGTCTGCTTCTTCAACGCGTCCTGGTCGAGTTCCTGGCCGGACATCTGCGCCTGCAGGGCCATCTGCTGGAACTGGGACTCGTAGACACCCGAGAAGTCCTTCCCGGAGATCTCCTCGCCGTTGACGGTGGCGACGACGTCCGGGATCCCCTTCAGGTCGGGCTCCGGCATGGCCTCCTGACCGTTCTCGGGCGCGGCCTGGCTCGCGCTGGCCGCCTCGGTGGAGGCCGTGCCGGCGGTGGTGGGTTCGGCATCCGCGCTGCCGCAGGCCCCGAGGGCGAGGAGCGAGCCGACGAGTGCGACGCTGGTGAGCAGTTTCCTCCGCATGAGGATGACCGTCCTTTCTGGAGATGGCCCGGGCACCGTAGCAAGCCACGCTGGGCGTCGCGGTCAGGAAGCGGTCAGCACGCGCACAGACTCGGACGACGCTGCCGGGCCGGCAGGGGGTTGACGCCGAGGAGGCCACGTCCTAACGTACAACCATCCGGTTGTATATCTGACCGGGACACACCAGGAGGCCACGGTGGTCGATGACACGTCACTGACGCTGAGCGACGACGAGGTGGACCGGATCTTCCGGGCCCTCGCGGATGCGACGCGGAGGGACATCGTCCGGCGGACCCTCACGGAGGAGATCACCGTCTCCGCCCTTGCCGCCGCGTACGAGATGTCGTTCGCGGCCGTCCAGAAGCACGTCTCCGTCCTCGAATCGGCGGGACTCGTGCACAAGAACCGACACGGCCGCGAACGCCTCGTCCGCGGCAACCCCGACACCCTGCGCAAGGCCCAGCTCCTGCTGGATCAGTACGAGGAGCTCTGGCGCCGGCGGATCGACCGCCTGGACGCGCTGCTGGCCGGTGACCCGGCCGGCGGACCGCCCGCGGACCCGGCGGCCCCCGCCTGACCCCGGCCTCGCCCCGACTGGAAGGCACCGACATGCCTGTCATCGACGTCACCAAGGACCCCCGTACCCTGACCATGACCATCGTGGCCGAGTTCCCCGTCCCCGTCCGCCGGCTCTGGGACGCCTACGCGGACCCGCGCCAGCTGGAGCGGTTCTGGGGCCCGGTCGACTGGCCGGCCACCTTCACCCGGCACGACCTCTACCCCGGCGGGGAGTCGCACTACCTGATGACCGGCCCGGACGGGCAGCAGGCCGGCGGGTACTTCGAGTACCTCGCGGTGGACCCCGGCCGCTCCTTCGAGGTGCTGGACGGCTTCCGCGCCGAGGACGGGTCGAAGGACCGGCAGATGCCGACCATGCGCATGGTCTTCACCTTCGAGGAGACGGACGCCGGCTCCCGGGTGACCACCACCACCCACTTCGACTCGTCCGAGCAGCTCGAGCAGCTGCTGGGAATGGGCATGGAGGAGGGCACCCTGTCCGCCATGGGCCAGATGGACGCCGTCCTGGCCGACCGGCAGTCCTTCGCCGCGGGACAACCGGTGCGCACCCAGCTGATCGGGGAGGACCGGGCACGGCTCAGCCGGATCGTCCACGGCACCAAGGACCAGGTCTGGCGGGCCCACCACGACCCGGAGCTGCTCACGCGGTGGCAACTGGGTCCTGACGGCTGGTCCATGCCGGTCTGCGAGGTCGGCACCGCCGTCGGGGACACCTATCGGTACGAGTGGGAACAGGAGGGAGGGGGGAACCGGTTCGGCTTCACGGGCGAGGTCCTGGAGATCGAGGCCCCGCACCGCGTGGTCACCACGGAGTCGATGACCGGCCAGGACGGCCCGCCGGTGGTCAACGAACTCACCCTCACCGAGGTCGAGGGCGGCACCCTGCTGTCCCTGCTCATGACCTTCCCCGAGGGTGCGCGCGAGACCGTCCTGGGCACCGGCATGGCCGACGGCATGGAGGCCAGTTACGCCCGCCTCGAGTCGGAGGTCCTCGCCGCCGCCTGAGCTCACCTAGGCTCAAGCTGTGGCTGACATCCAGACGAGTTCCCTGCACACCACCGCCATCGGCGACCACGGTGACCGCGTGGTCTTCCTGCACGGCCTGTTCGGGCGCGGCAAGAACTTCACCCGGATCGCCAAGGACCTGGCGCCGGACTACCGGAGCCTGCTGGTGGACCTGCCCAACCACGGGCAGTCCGACTGGACGGACACGGTGGACTACCGGCAGATGGCGGACTCCCTGGCCCGGTCCCTGCGCGAGGGCTTCGCCGCGCAGGGACCGGTCGCCGTAGTCGGGCATTCGATGGGTGGCAAGGTGGCGATGGTGCTGGCACTGCGCCACCCGGACCTGGTCTCCCGGCTGGTCGTGGTGGACATCGCCCCCACCCAGGCCGGGGGCGCCGAGGGCGAGTTCGCCCACCTGCTGGACAGCCTGGCCGCCGTGGACCTGTCCGCGCTCCAGCGGCGGTCGGACGCGGACGAGGCCCTCAAGGAGCCCATCCCGTGGGACACCACCCGGTTGTTCCTGCTCCAGAACCTGCGCAGCGGACGGGAGGGCTTCCACTGGGAGCCGAACCTGGAGCTGCTGCGGTCCAGCCTGGACGCGATCGGCGGCTTCCCGGACACCGGGGACGCGGTCTACGATAGGCCGGTGCTCTGGGTGGCCGGCGGCCGGTCGGACTACGTCCGGGACGAGTACGCCCCCATCATGCGCGGGTTGTTCCCCAGGACCCACCGGGTGACCATCCGCGAGGCCGGCCACTGGGTGCACTCGCAGGAGCCGGAGAAGTTCGTCGAGGTGCTGCGCGGGTTCCTCCAGCACACCGGGGCCTGATTCCGGCTCGCCGACGGCGGCGGGAGAGACCCATGGGGCAGGGCATCGAGGACTACGGGGTCATCGGGGACCTGCACACCATGGCCCTGGTCGGCCGGGACGGGTCGATCGACTGGCTCTGCCTGCCGCGGTTCGACTCCGGCGCCTGCTTCGCCCGGTTGCTCGGGGACGCCGAGGCCGGCTTCTGGCAGATCGCCCCGGCGGACGCCCGGCCGTGCACCCGGCGCCGTTACCGGGGACAGACGCTCGTGCTGGAGACCGAGTGGGAGACCCCGGAGGGAACGGTCCGCGTGGTGGACGCCATGCCGCCCCGTGAGGGCGAGGCCACCGACCTGGTCCGGGTGGTCGAGGGGGTCCGCGGGCGGGTGCCGATGCGCATGGAGCTGCGACTGCGGTTCGACTACGGGCACATCGTGCCGTGGGTGCGCCGTCACGGGGAGCGGCTCTCCGCGATCGCCGGCCCCGACGCCGTCTGGCTGGACACCCCCGTGGCGCTGCACGGTGAGCACCTGGCGACCGTGGCCGAGTTCGAGGTCGCCGCCGGGCAGAGCGTGCCCTTCGTCCTGACCTATCACCCCTCACACCACAGCCCTCCTGCGCCCAGTGACGCAGCCGGGGACCTGTCCTGCACCGAGCGGTTCTGGACGGACTGGGTGGGCCGGGCGGAGTACACGGGGGAGTGGACGGAGGCTGTCACGCGCTCGCTGGTGCTGCTCAAGGCCCTCACCTATGCCCCCACCGGGGGGATCGTGGCGGCGGCGACCACCTCCCTGCCCGAACGGCTCGGCGGGACCCGGAACTGGGACTACCGCTACTGCTGGCTGCGGGACGCGACCTTCACGCTGCAGGCACTGCTCGGCACCGGTTACGTCCAGGAGGCCGGGGCCTGGCGGGACTGGCTGCTGCGGGCGGTGGCCGGGGACCCGGCCGACCTGCAGATCATGTACGGCATCGACGGCTCCCGGCGGCTGACCGAGCTGGAGCTGGACTGGCTCTCCGGGTACGGGGGATCGCGCCCCGTACGGATCGGCAACGCGGCGGTGGCCCAACTCCAGCTCGACGTGTGGGGGGAGGTGCTGGACGGGTTGCACGTGGTCCGATCCTCGGGGCTGTCACCCGTCGCCGAGGCCTGGGACCTGCAGCAGGCGCTGGTGGAGCACCTCGAGGGCCGATGGCGGGAACCGGACAACTCCCTGTGGGAGGTGCGCGGACCACGCCGGCACTTCGTGCACTCCAAGGTCATGGCCTGGGCGGGCCTGGACCGGGCGGTGCGCGGTGTGGACCGGTTCGGCCTGTGCGGTCCGGTCGAGCGGTGGCGGGCCCTGTGCCAGGAGATCCACGACGAGGTCTGCGACCGCGGGTACGACCCGGTGCGGGGCACCTTCACCCAGTCCTACGGCTCCGCCGGGCTGGACGCGGCCCTGCTGCTGATCCCGAGGGTGGGGTTCCTGCCGTGGAACGACGCGCGCGTGGCCGGGACGGTCGACGCGGTCCAGCGCGAGCTGGTCGAGGAGGGGCTCCTGCTGCGCTACCGGTCCGGGGCCGACGTGGACGGGCTTCCCGGGGTGGAGGGGGCGTTCCTGGCGTGCAGCTTCTGGCTGGCCGATGCGCTGCACGGGATCGGCCGGACCGACCAGGCGCGGAAGCTCTTCGAGCGTCTGCTGGGACTGCGCAACGACCTCGGGATCCTCGCCGAGGAGTACGACCCCCTCTCCGGCCGCCACCTCGGCAACACCCCGCAGGCCTTCAGCCACGTCGGACTCGTCAACACCGCCCGGCACCTCTCCGTCCCCCTCACCGACCACTGACGCCGCCGGCCTCCCCGGTGAGGCGCTCACGCCGCAGGCCGCTGCACCCCGTGCCCGGGGTCCCGGCAGGGGCGGCTTAACGTGTCCGTGCCCGGTCCTACGGTGGTCTCGTCCAACGGAAAGAGCACTCACCCACCCGAGGTCGTCATGACCACCCCTACGACCACCCCGACCCCCCTGCTGACCGCCGACTACCGCACCGCCGAGGCGTTCACCAGCTGCGGGGCCAGCTATGACACGCTGGCCGCCGTGGCCACCCGCCTGGCGATCCTGGCCGTCGAGGACACCCTGAACGACCCCAGCGAGGAACGCACCACCGAGCGCATCACCCTCGTCGAGCACCTCATGCGGTTCGCCAACGCCCACGGGTCCACGCGGCCGGCCGCGGCCGTCCGGCAGGCCATGGCCAGCATGCTGTACGCCATCGGGCAGCCGGGCACGCCGGTGCTGTCCATCCTGGAGGAACTGCACATCGCCACCTCGCACACCCAGTGAGGCCGGCGGGACGGAATAGCCGCCGCGGATCCATGGTTGCGCCCGGTATGCGAGCTATGACGTATTCCCGGTACGGAGACAACAGTGTCCTCGAGATGACCGACCTGCCCCGGCCCAAGGTGGGCCCCGGTCAGGTCCTGATCCGGATCAGGCGGTCCTCGGTCAACCCGGTGGACTGGAAGGTGATGTCCGGCGGCCTGGACGCGATGATGGACGCCCATTTCCCGGTGGTGCCCGGCTGGGACGTGGCGGGCGTCGTCGAGGAGGTGGGGCCCGACACCCCGGAGTTCAGCCCGGGCCAGCGGGTCGCGGCCTACGCCCGCAAGATGGTCGTCTCCGGCGGCACCTTCGCCGAGTACGTGACCGTCCCGGCCGAGTTCGCCGCCCTCATCCCCGAGGCCGTGACGGACGACGTGGCCGGGGCGCTGCCCCTCACCGGGTTGACCGCGCGCCGTTCCCTCGACGCGCTGGCCCCCACGGCCGATGACACCGTGCTGATCCACGCGGCCTCCGGCGGGGTCGGGTACCTGGCCTGCCAACTGGCGGTGGCCACCGGTGCCCGTGTGCTCGGCACCGCCTCCGAGGCCAACTTCCCGAAGCTGGAGGCCCTGGGCGTGGTCCCGGTCAGGTACGGCGAGGAGCTCCTTGAGCGCGTGCGTGAACTGGCCCCGGACGGCGTCCAGGCGGTCGCCGACTTCTCCGGCGCCGAGGGGGTCCTGGAGACGACCCTGGCGGTGCTGCGCGACGGCGGCCGGCACGTGTCCATCGCCGACCCGGCCGTGGAGGACCACGGCGGGCGCTGGCTGTGGGTGCGCCCCGACGGCGATGGCCTCGCGGACCTGCTGGCGCGGGTGGAGCGGGCAGAGCTGACCCTGGACATCGACCGGGTGCTGCCCCTGGCCGAGGTCGCGGAGGGCTTCCGACTCAGCCAGTCCGGCGAGGCCCGGGGCAAGATCGTGATCGACGTCGAGCGCTGAGCCGCCGGCCGGCGCCCGCGAGAGCGCGGGGCCGGCCGGCGGTCGCGGTCACCGGTTCAGAGCTGGACGGTGGGGTTGTCACCGGGCCGGGCCGGCTGCCCGGTGACCTTGCCCCGCACCATCTCGAACGCCGTGGCCGCCAGCCCGGGGGAGTCCCAGTACTCGGCGGTGTCCGGCTCGACCCTCAGGAGCACGACCTGCGGGTCCTCCGGTGAGGCGTCGCCGTAGAACGACTCGGTCGCCTTGCTCCAGTACTCCTTCTGGCGCTCGACGTCCCGCACCACCGTGGCCGTGCCGGACACGGAGGCCCAGAAGCCCTTCTCCGCCACGGTCACGTTCACGGCCTGGCCGCCGGTCGTGTCCGCGATCTTGGGGCTCGTCAGCCGGGTCAGGAACCACAGGGCATGGTCCTCGTCGACCTCCTGCAGGGCCATGGGGCGGCTGTGGATGCGCCCCTCGTGCGTGGTGGTCAGCATGCAGACGCTGGTGTCCGCCAGCTTCTCCAGCAGGGTCTTGACGGGATCCTTCGTGCTCATGGGCTCTCCTTCGGTTGCGGTGTCCCTGCAGTCCAGCAGACGGACACGGGGCTTGAACAGTGGCACGCCCGTGCCGGGACCGGATGACCGGCGCGCCCGCGCCACCGGTACCGTCCCCGCAGGCCTGCGGCTAGCGTGGGTCCATGAGCCAGCACGCCGAGCAGCGCCCCTCCTCCTCGTCCGACCCCTCCGACCAGGACCTCCCCGACTCGCCCCTCGGCCTGTCCCTGCCGGACGGCGCCGGCCGCAGGGTGCTCGTCACCGGTGCCACCGGCTACGTGGGAGGGCGACTGGTCCCGGAACTGCTCGCCGCCGGGTTCACCGTGCGGGCCACGGCCCGGCACCTGGACGACCTGGCCTCGCGGGACTGGTTCGACGCCGTCGAACGGGCCGAGGCGGACCTGCAGGAACCCGATCAGGTCCGCGAGGCCATGCGGGACGTGCACACCGTGCTGTACCTCGTCCACTCCATGGGCAGGGGCGATGACTTCATCGACCGTGAACGGCTCATCGCCGAGACGGTGGCACAGGCCGCGGCCGACGCCGGCGTCCAGCAGGTCGTCTTCCTCGGCGGCCTGCACCCGGACAAGCCCCTGGAGGACCTCTCCGACCACATGCGCTCGCGAGAGCAGGTCTCCCGGATCCTGCTGGCGGGCACCGTCCCGGCCCTGGTGTTCGAGGCCGGGGTCATCATCGGTTCCGGGTCCGTGTCCTTCGAGATGATCCGGCACCTCACGGAGCGGCTGCCGGTGATGCCCGGCCCGAAGTGGCTGGACAACCGGATCGAGCCGATCGCCATCCGGGACGTGCTCTACTACCTCGCCCACGCCTGCGCCCTGAGCGCGCCGGTCAATCGCGCCTTCGACATCGGCTGCGGGACGAGCCAGCCGTTCAAGACGATGATGTCCGACTACGCGGAGGTGGCCGGGCTGTCCAAGCGCACCATCTTCGCCACGCGGCTGCCTGCGCCGCGGCTCTCCGGGTTCTGGATCGGCATGGTCACCCCCATCCCGCGGGGGATCGCGATGCCCCTGGCAGCGTCCATGGCCGAGGACGCGGTCACCGAGGAGCACGACATCGCGGCCCTGATCCCGGACCCGCCCGGCGGTCTCACGCCCTACCGCGAGGCCTGCCGGCGCGCCATCGCCCGCCAGCTCGCCGGGGACGTCCCGGCCACGTGGGACGACGACGTCCTGGCCGTGCGGGACCCCGCCGAACCACTGCCCTCCGATCCGGAGTGGGCCGGCCACACGGTGTTCACCGATGTCCGCCAGCGCGACGGTGAGGCCTCACCCCACGCGGTCTGGCGCGCCATCGAGGCGATCGGGGGGACCACCGGGTGGTACTCGACGCCGGTGCTGTGGCGGATCCGCGGGGTGATGGACCAGGTGCTGGGCGGCTACGGGATGGCCCGCGGCCGGCGTGACCCGGGCCAGCTGAAGGTGAACGACCACGTGGACTGGTGGCGCGTCGAGGCGATCGAGCCGGGCCGGCTGCTGACGCTGCGGGCCGAGATGAAGACGGGTGGACGGGCCTGGCTGCAGCTGGGCGTCGAGGCGCGGGAGGGCGGTGGGTCGAGGTACCGCCAGCGCGCCGTGTTCATCCCGCAGGGGATCCTGGGACGGCTCTACTGGCGGGCCATCCTGCCGTTCCACGCGCTCGTCTTCCCGGCCATGGCGAGGAACATCCTGGCCGCCGCCCAGGAGATGGACGATCAGAGCATGACCCCGCGGTCCAAGGCGGTCGAGGTGGCCGCGTAGGCCAGCTCGGCCCGCTCCACGGTGTGCTCGAGGGAGACCATGGACTTCAGTCCGCGCACGTTCGGGCGGCCACCGGTGGGCAGGACGTGGACGGTGACGCCGTCCGGGACGTGTTCCAGTGCGTGCGTGAAGCTGTGGCGGCGGGAGATGGCCAGGGAGACCCGCAGGGTGTCGAGCATCGACGTCGGGACGGTGAGCTCCCGGTCCAGCTGGCCCGCCTGCAGCACGTAGATGGTGGTGGCGCCGCGGCGCACCGCCTGGCCCAGCGGCACCGAGGCGACCAGGCCGCCGTCGAGGTAGTGCTCGCCGGCGATCTGCGTGGGAGGCAGGAGGCCGGGCACCGTGGAGGAGGCGACGACGGCCGGCACCAGCAGGCCGGAGTCGAACGCCTGCTCGCAGGCGCGTTCGATCGAGGTGGCGACCGTGATGAAGGGCAGCTCGAGGTGCTCGATCCGGGCGTCGTGGGGAAAGTGCATGCTGACCAGGTCCCAGAGCGGCTGCGCGGAGAGGGTGTGGGTCCGGCCCCGCAGCACCCGTCCGGCCTGGCTGAGCCAGGACTGTCCGTAGATGGCGCGCGCCTCGTCCGTCTGCCACATCTCGAGGAGTTCGTGCGCCACGTCGGGGTGGGGGTTGCGGGCGACAACGGCACCGTTGAGGGCTCCGACCGAGGTCCCCACGATCATGTCCGGGGTGATGTCCCGCTCCAGCAGGGCGCGCAACTGCCCCACGTGCACGGCGCCGCGCACGCCACCGCCGGCCAGCACGAAGGCCGTCACCGGTCTGTTGTTCTCCACGCCGTCATGGTAGACCGCCCACACGAGGTGACGTCACCGCTGGTGGCTGGACGGCGTCCGCGGGGTGAACGGCTCGTGCCGGGCCGACCGGGCGGTCCGTGGGCAGGGTCCGCCCTGCCGGGTCAGCCCGCGGGGTTCAACTGTTCCGCGGCGGCCCGGCGGTGCTCCTCGACGCCGGTGTCGAGGGCGAAGATGCCGTAGGCGACGGGGCTGGCGGCGATCAATTCGGCACAGTGCGCGGCCAGCCGTGGCCACACCCGGCCACCGCGTTCCGTGTAGCGCTGGAGCGTCACCGCGAAGGCCTCCGGTGGGGCCGAGGCGTGATGGAAGGCGAAGTCCCGGGCGGGGTCGTCCACGGCCGCCGTCGTCCAGTCCAGGACCGCCGTGATGCGCTCGTCCACCACGAGCGTGTGCGCGGGGTAGACCTCCCCGTGGGTGAGGACCGACCACTGCGGCCAGTAGCTGTCCTCGTCCAGCCAGGCTCCCCACCGGTCCCGGAGGTCCGGTGCCACCTCGAACGCGGCGAGGACCCGGTCGATGTCCGTCCGCCACGCCTGGCGCACCTCGGCCGGACCCCGGGTCCGCACCCCGGCGCCGGCGGCCTCGTCCGGGTCGATGCCGTGCAGTTCGGCCAGGAAGTCCCCGAGGGACCGGGCGTAGCGCAGCGAGGCCGTGTCCAGGTGCCAGACCGGGGTGCCGTCGTCGTCGAGGGTGAGCCCGGGCTCGCCGCGCAGCAGCGGATAGGCGATCAGGTCCGGTGTGCTGATCCGCCAGTCCGGGACGGCCGGGGTCAGGTGAGGGGCCACCAGGCGCAGGGTCACGGCCTCGTCCCGGGCCCGGGCGGTGGCGTCCGGGCGGCGGGGGATCCGCAGCACCCAGTCCTGGCCGGCGGTGTCCCGGGCGATCGCCACGCGGAAGTCCAGGCCCATCTCGTTGACCCGGATCGGGCCGTCGTCGAGCAACAGTCCGGCCGAGGCCGCCAGGGCACGGATCGCGGTCCCGGTCATCGCCGAGGGGTCGTCGGTGGCCATCGGCCCAGTCTAGGATCACACCCGTCTCTCGTGCTGAGCAGGATCGGAGATGCGCCGCCGGGCGGGCGGCGGGGAAGCTGGAGCCACCCATTCAGAGGGCTGACGCGGCGGTCCACCCAGAACCGGCCCGGCCCCGACCGGCACCCGCCGAGCACAGGAGCATGATCATGAGCAAGAACCTGGCGACCTACATCTCGCTGCCCGGCACCACAGCGGAGGCCTTCGAGCACTGGCACGAGGTCTTCGGGGGCGAGCTGGAGATCATGCGCTACGGGGACATGCCGGCCATGGAGGGCATGCCCTTCACACCGGACCCGCAGTCCGTGGCGCACGTCACCCTGAGCCTGCCCGGGGGCGAGCTCGCGGGCGGTGACGTCATGGACGAGAAGGAGTACCCGCTGCGGGACACCGCGTACTCACTGCTCTACACGCTGGAGAGCACCCAGGAGGCCGAGTCGGTCATCCAGCGGCTCGTGGACGGCGGTGGCTCCGTGGGCATGCCCTTCGAACGGGCCCCGTGGGGTGGCTGGTACGGACAGGTCTTCGACCGCTACGGGGTGATGTGGGCGTTCAGCGTGGACGGTGAGGCGCCCCAGGCCTGAACCCGTCACGTGGCCCGGGCCCGGACCGGCCTCAGTGCGTGGGCCCGCCGGCCCCTCCGGCGCCGGGGCGCGGGTCCCGGTCGGCGCGACGGTGGCCGGCGAGCGCGGCACGGAGGTCGCCCTCCTCGTGCTCGCCCGTGCCCTCGCCGGTGGCGGTTCCCCTGCCGAACGGCAGGACCTTGAGCAGCGGGTGCAGGATCGCCATGATCACCAGGCCCCAGGCCAGGCCGAGGATGGCCGAGCAGATCGTGTTCACCAGCCAGGCCAGGAACCCGCCGACCACGGGAAGGCCCGCGAACGGGGATTCCAGCACGTGGACCAGGTCGTAGGGTGCGTGCCAGCCGAGGTCATACGCGCCCTGGAGCATGATGTGGCCACCGACCCAGAGCATGGCGATGGTGCCGATGAAGGTGATGAAGCCGAGGACGGCCGGCATGCCCTGGACCAGCAACCTGCCGAACCGCTGGGTGCCGGGAGAGTCCTTGGTGGTCAGGTGCAGACCGATGTCGTCCATCTTGACGATCAGCCCCACCGCGCCGTAGACGAGCACGGTGATGGCGATCGCCACGACCACCAGGATCAGGGCGCGGACCCACAGGGACTCGTCGGCCACCTCATTCATGGAGATGACCATGATCTCGCAGGACAGGATGAAGTCGGTGGTGATGGCGCCCTTGATCACCTTGTCCTCGGCCGCGGGGCCCCGTTCGACGGCCGGGGTCTCCTCGGTGCCGTGGTGACCGCGCACCTTGTGCCAGACCTTCTCCGCGCCCTCGTAGCACAGGTACGTCCCGCCCAGCATGAGGATGAACGGGATGAGCCAGGGGATGAACGCACTGATCAGCAACAGGGCGGGCAGGATGACCAGCAGCTTGTTGCGCAGCGAGCCCCAGAAGATCCTCTTGATCATGGGCAGCTCGCGGGACGGGTCCGCCCCGGAGACGTACTGCGGGGTGACCGCGGCGTCGTCGATCACGACGCCCGCGGCCTTCGTGCTCGCCTTGGCGGCACCGGCCGCGACGTCGTCCACGGAGGCGGCCGCGATGCGGGCCAGTGCCGCGACGTCGTCCAGCAGGGCGACGAGGCCGCCGCTCACCGGGTGCCCCCGTCCTGGGAGGGCTGGCCGGGGCGGCGGTCATGGACACGGGTCTCGCTCGTGATCGGCATGTCCCGAGCATACGACGGCGACCGTCCAGGCGGGTGCGGAACGGTCGTCCCCCGAGGGGGCCGGTCCTCCCGCGGGGACCATTCCTCCCCGCGGGGCGCGGCCTGCTCCCGCGGCCGCGCCCGGCGGGGGGCGGAGCGGGCTCAGACGTCGCGGCGGATGAGCTCCTCCAGCGGGGTGGGGGAGAGCAGGTAGGGCGCGACCTCGAGCACGGTGAACGCACCGGTCCTGCCCTCGGCCCGCAGGCGGGCGGCGGCCCGCCCGTAGGCCACCTGGGAGGCGGCGGTGAAGTCGGGATTGCTGCCGAGCTCGAGGGCGAACTCGATCGAGCTGCGGGACCCGCCGAGGTCCCCGGAGGTGATGACGTGCCCGCCGTGCGGCATGCCCTGGTGGTCGCGCTCGAACTCCTCCTCGGTGATGAAGTTCACGGTGGTGCGGTACGGGGCGAAGTAGTCCGGCATGGTGGTGACGGCCTCGGTGATCGCCGCGTGGTCGGTCTCGTCGGCCACCACGTAGCACTCCCGCACGTGCGCGGAGGCGCCGGTGATCTCGGCGCCCCGGCCGGCCCTGGCCTCCTCGATCGCCTCCTGGCTGGGGATCGTGTACTGCACGGCGCGCCGGACGCCGGGCACGCGCCGGACGGCGTCCGAATGGCCCTGGGACAGGCCCTTGCCCCAGAAGGTGTTCTGCTGGGCATCCGGGAACAGGGCATCGGCCAGGGTCCGGTTCAGCGAGAACAGTCCGGGATCCCAGCCCGTGGAGACCATCGCCACGTGGCCGCCCTCGCGGGAGGCCGCGTCCATGGCCCGGTAGTGGTCCGGGACGAGCTGGTGGTTGTCATAGGTGTCCACCGTGGTGAAGTGCCGCGCGTAGCCGGTGGCCTGCTCGGGGATGTCCGTGGCGCTGCCCAGGCACAGGAACAGCACGTCGACCTCGTCCGCGTGCTCGGCGGCACTGGCCGCCGGCAGGACCGGGGTGTCCGTGTCCAGGCCGCTGCGCCGGGAGAAGATCCCGACCAGGTCCATGTCCGGCTGGAGCCGCACGAGCCTCTCCACGCTTTGGCCGAGGTTGCCGTACCCGACGATGGCGGCCCTGATGGTCATGTGCTGTCCTCTTTCCACGATTTCCACGATTTCCACGATTTCCACGATTTCCACGATGTGCTGCGGTGGCGGTGCCGCGTCCGTTCCGGCCGGCCCGGCCGGGGGACCGCGGCGCCCGCGATCCCCGACATCCTAGGCCGGGGGTGACGCCGCCGCGGGCGAGGGACCGTCTCGTCGTCTCGCGTGACGGGGCCTTGCTAGACTGGGGCCACGGCGCCGTCGAGGCCGTCCGGGTCGGGGGTGTCCGCCGTCGGCCGGGGACGGGACCTGCGCGCCGAGCATCCGATTCCATGGACGCGAAACCGGCAGAGGACTTCCCATGGACAGAACCATGGAGGAGTACCCATGCCCGCGAGCCCACGCCCCGATATGCCTGTCGACGCTGCCGCTGAGGCAACCGGTGACGCACCCGGCGCCGCACCCGCCGAGGTGACCGGTGGCCGGGCCCGCCGGCACGCCGGCGACGTGCCCGCGGCCCCGGGCGGCCGTCCCGCCCTCGTCGGCCGGCGCGTCTTCTCGTCGCCGATGCAGCGCCGGGTGGCCTATGCCGTGGTCTTCGAGGCCCTGGCGATCGTGTTCACCACCCTGATCCTGGCCGCCCTGGGCAACCCGGCCGGCTCCAGCGCCGTCGTCGGGGTGGTGTCCTCGGTCGTCGCCCTGCTGTGGAACATGCTGTTCAACACCCTGTTCGAGTGGTGGGAGCGTCGCTCCGGGCACACCGGCAGGCCCCTGTGGATGCGCCTGCTGCACACGTTCCTGTTCGAGGCCGGGCTCGTGGTGGTCCTCGTCCCGGCGGTGGCGCTGATCCTCCAGGTCGGCCTCTGGGAGGCGTTCCTCTACGAACTGGCGCTGATCATCTTCTTCCTGGTCTACAACGCCGTCTACGCCTGGTGCTTCGACCGCATCTTCGGCCTGCCCGACTCCGCGCAGTAGCCCCGTACGGGGAACCGGGTTGCCGCGGCGATCTCAGGCCTAGACGGCCGGCAGGCCCAGGAAGTCCCGGATCGCGGGGATCTCGCCGCGTGCCTGGGCCAGCCCCGCCTCGTGGGAGGCGCGCAGCCTGGCCACGTTCCGCTCCCCGTTCGAGACCGGCATCCGCTCCGGGACGAAGAGGTAGGCCTTGCCCTGGCGCTCGAGGTCGAAGAGCCGCTCCCGGGTCTGGTTGTACCGCGTCCACCGCGTCAGCAGCGCCTCGGCGATCGCGGGGTGCCTGCGGAAGTAACGCAGGTAGAACCGGGGGAAGCGTTCGGGACCCTTCACGTAGTCCCGTTCGCGGGTGAGCACCGCCAGGAACCGCTCGTGCCCGGCCTCCTCGGCCGCCGACACCGGGATGCCGCCGTCCGGGCCCAGCGCGCCGTCCACGTAGGTCCGGCCGTCCAGGTGCACCGGGGGCATGAGCACGGGCATGGTGGACGACGCGCGGACGCGCACCATGAGGTCCTGGATCGCCGGGGTGTCCTGGCGCCCCCACCACACCTGCTCACCGGACTCGGCGTCGAAGGCCCCGATGCGGACGGTGGCCGGGTTGGCGCAGTAGGTCTCCCAGTCGTACGGCAGCGCCTGGTCCGGCAGCCCGGTCTCCTCATAGATGTACTTCGCGTTGAACAGCCCGTCGCCCCGCACGAACGTCCTCCAGTTGCCGAACTTCGGGTCGGCCGCGAAGTCGACGAAGGAGTGCCGTGCCCGCCAGGCGTCCCGGGCGAGGTAATTCGCGGTGTTGGAGGACCCCGCCGAGATCCCGGCCACGAAGTCCAGGTGGATCCCGGCCTCCAGTAGGGCCACCACCATGGCCGAGGTGTAGGAGGCCCGCATGCCGCCGCCCTCGAAGAGCAGTGCGGTGTCGGTGACGTTGCTGCGCAGTTCCACGCCGACAGCCTAAACGGCTAGGTTTGAACGCATGGCAACCACAGCATTCAAGTCCACCCCCGTCAGCACCGTCGGCGAACTCCCCGTCGTCGGGTCCTCCGCCCCCGCCTTCGAGCTCACCGGTTCCGACCTGTCGCCCGTCTCGCTCGAGTCGCTGGCCGGCCGCACCGTCATCCTGAACGTCTTCCCCTCGCTGGACACCGGCGTGTGCGCCGCCTCCGTCCGGACGTTCAACGAACTGGCCGCCGGGCTCCAGGACACCACCGTGGTGGCCGTCTCGGCCGACCTGCCGTTCGCCGCGGGCCGGTTCTGCTCCGCGGAGGGCATCGACAACGTCGTCACCGGTTCCGTGTTCCGCTCCAGCTTCGGCCAGGACTACGGCGTGACCCAGGCCGATGGACCCATGGCGGGGCTGCTGGCCCGTGCGGTCATCGTGATCGACCCCCAGGGCACCGTGACGTACACCGAGGTGGTCCCGGAGATCACCACCGAGCCGGACTACGACGCGGCGATCGCCGCCGCCCGCGCCTGACCGGAGCACGGTGAACGACCCCTCCGACCCCCGGGATCCCGGCCGCGACGCAGCCGGGATCCCGCCCTACCCAGGCCGGCCCCCCGTCGTCGGGCCGGTCTTCCCCGTGCCCGGGCAGTACCCGGCCCAGGGCGCGCACCCTCCGCACGGGCACCACGCCGGTACCCACCAGCACGTCCCGTACGGGCAGTACCCGCACCAGCAGTTCCCCTCCGGCCGGCCGCCCCGCCGCCCCCGCCGCGGTGCGTACCGCCTGATCATCGCCACCGGGGTCACGGGGGCCCTCATCCTCGCGGGCGGGGTCACCGTGCTGACCGTCCAGGAGATCCGGGACATCGTCGCGGTCCAGGAGGGGGAGACGGCCCGGCCCGCCGCGGAGGGGGAGCCCCTGGGGGAGACGCTGCGGCATGCCCACGAGGGCATCCGGGTGGACTGGGCGGCCGGCCCGAACCTCGACGAGGCCGGGCTGGACCAGGGCCGGAAGGTCACCGAGGCACCAGGCGTGCTGATGGTGGACACCCGGCTCATGTCCGGCATCGGCACCGGCACCGGGATCGTGCTCAGCGGGGAGGGACTGGCCATCACGAACTACCACGTGGTCGAGGACGCCTCGGAGGTCACCGTGACCGTGGCGGACACCGGTGAGACCTACGACGCCGCCGTGCTCGGGCGCGATTCCCTGCACGATGTCGCCGTCCTCCAGATCGAGGACGCCCCGGACCTGCCCACGGCGTCGATCGACCCGGAGGTGCCGCGACTGGGGGACCGTTCGGCGGCCGTCGGCAACGGCGGAGGACAGCGGTTCCTCACGGCGGTGACCGGTGAGGTCACCGCACTGGGCGAGTCCATCGTCGCCTCCTCCGGCGTGCCGGACGACTACTCCCGGCTGACGGGCCTGATCGAGACCAGTGCCGACGTCGTGCCGGGGTACTCGGGCGGGCCGCTGGTGGACGGTGACGGCCAGGTGGTGGGCATCACCACCGCCGCCTCCCAGGGCGAGGACGCGGAGGCCGTGGACGGCTACGCCATCCCGGTGGCCACCGCGCTGGAGATCGTGGCCCAGGTCCTGTCCGGGGAGGAGACGGACACCGTCAGCATCGGCGTGGACGGGGCCCTGGGGATCACCGTGCAGACCGAGGACGGGGCCGCGGTGGTCAGGGAGGTGTCCCCGGGCTCCTCCGCCGAACGGCTCGGCCTGCGGGTCGGGGACACGGTGCACGCCGTCGACGGGCACCCGGTGGTCTCGGCGGCCGAGCTGTCCGAGATCGTCAACGACCACAACGTGGGGGACATCGTCTCCGTGCAGTGGACCACCGTGGACGGCCAGGAGCGCGCCGGTGAGGTCGACCTGCAGGCGGCCGTGGTGTACTGACCGCTCAGCCGGCCAGCTCGTCGTCCACGAAGACCCGGCCGGAGACGCGCAGTCCCGCCACCGCCATCACCACGCCGGAGGCGGCCAGCAGGACGAGGACCAGCGTCCAGTCCCCGAGCCCGGCGTGGAGGAAGCCGACGGCCAGGGGCCCCAGCGCCGCCAGGATGTAGCCGAAGGGCTGGACGAATCCGGAGAGCCGGGCGGTGACGTGGGGATCGCGGCTGCGGGCGGGGATGAGCGAGATCGCCGTCGGGAACGCGAAACCGCCGGCGCCCAGCAGCACCGACCACAGCCAGGCACCGGCCACGGGTGCGAGCAGCAGGCCGATGTACCCGGCCGTCGTGAGCAGTCCGAAGCCCAGCATCCATGGTGCGAGCGTGCGGGAGCGCTCGATCACCGTGGGCATGACCAGCCCGCCGATGATGCCCATACCGGCGATGACCGCCGTCAGGGAACCGGCGAGGTTCGCATCCAGGCCGGCGTCCCGGTAGACCTGGGGCATCCAGCCGAACTGCACGTAGGCGTTCATCGCCTGCACGCCGAACAGCACCATGAGGGCGACGGCGGTGGGGGACGAGGCCAGGCTCCGGTCCGGGTGCTCGCGGGGCGGGGCCGTGGGGAAGTCGTGCCCGGTGCGGCGGGCGACGACCAGCCACAGCACCAACGGGACGAGGGCCATCAGTCCCCAGAACCCGAGGGCGTAGCGCCAGCCGTCCGCGGGGTCGCCCAGGGCGCCCGCGAGGCCGGCCATCGGGGCCGCCAGCCCCGAGCCCGCCGAGCCTCCCACGGTCAGGAACATGCTGTAGAGCGTCATCAGGACCACCGTGTGCCGGCGGCCGTGCCGCTTGACCCACGCCGGGACCAGGACGTTGCCGACGGCCATCCCGGCCAGGGCCAGCGCGGTCAGCGGCACGAACGCCCAGACCGAGCCGGAGCCCGGGCGCAGCAGCAGCCCCGCGACCACGAGCACCAGGCTCAGGGCGATGGTCAGGGACAGCCCCGCGCGCCGGCCCATCCGCACCGCGAGCAGTCCCACCACCCCGAACATGAGCCCGGGCAGCGCGGTCAGCACCCCGGCGACGCCGCCGTCGATCCCCAAGGACGCCGAGACCTCGGCCAGGACCGGTCCCAGGGAGGTGGCGCCCGGGCGCAGGTTCGCCGCGATGAACAGCACGGCCAGCACCGCCAGGACGATGCCGACGGTCCCCGGACGCGCGGACCGACCCGTGCCCGCCGCAGGTGCCGGCTGCGGAGCCCGCCCCGCGTCGGCCGGGCTGTCGGGGGCGGTGCGTGCGTCGGCGCCGGGGTCACTACTGGTCATGGACCAGTTCTACACCGTTCGTCGCCGCGGGTCCGGGGGGAGGGGGGACCTCAGACCGTGGCGAACAGCAGCAGGGACACCGCCATCACGGCCATGCCGCCCACCAGGCCGTACATCGCCAGGTGGTGCTTGCCGTACTCCCGGGCCGTGGGCAGCAGCTCGTCCAGGGAGATGAACACCATGATCCCGGCCACCACGGCGAAGGTGATGCCCAGCAGGACGTCGTTCAGGAACGGCATCAGCAGCGCGAAACCGATCAGCGCACCGGCCGGCTCGGCCAGCCCCGAGACGAAGGACCACCGCACGGCCTTGCGGCGGGACCCGGTGGCCTCCCGGACCGGCACCGCCACGGCCACGCCCTCCGGGACGTTGTGCAGCGCGATCGCCAGGGCCACGGGCAGGGCGATCGACAGGTCCGTCAGCCCGGCCACGAAGGTGGCGAAGCCCTCGGGGAAGTTGTGGAGGCTGATCGCCAGCGCGGTCACCGTGCCGGTCCTCATCATCCGCCGGCGCCGGGCGGCCGTGGCCGGGTCGTGGACCTGGCCGGGCTCGTGCGGGTTGATGGGTGCGGGGACGAGGCGGTCGATCACCCCGATCACCACGATGCCCCCGAAGAACGAGGCCACGGCCGCCCAGTGGCCCCCCGTGGGGTCCGTGGCGGCGGTGAGCGACGTCAGCGCCTTGGGCATGATCTCCAGGAAGGACACGTAGAGCATCACGCCCGCCGAGAAGCCCAGGGCCACGGACAGGAACGGGCCGCTGGTGCGCCGCGGCAGCACGGAGATGAGCCCGCCGATGCCCGTGCACAACCCGGCGAGCACGGTGAGCCCCAGTGCCAGCCAGAAGTTCTCCACGCCGAGCCGTTCCTTGCGTCCGTGTCCTGCAGGGTCGTGCCCCCCCCCGTGCACCCCGGCGTCCGCCGAATGCCACTGGTGCCGGGGGATGCACCGAGTGTAGGGGCGGCGGAACGGGCCTCAGTACGCTGTCCCCATGATGACGACGCCGGACCCGGCAGGTGGTCCCGCCGGCGCCGGCCCGCCGCCGGACGCCCGTCCGGTGTCCGAGGGTGGCTGGCGGGACGTCCTGGCCCTGGCCGCCTCGCGCGGGGCCTGCGTGCAGCTGTCCGTGATCCACCGCGGGGTCATCGTCCTGGACGGGGCGGTCCGCTGCCACCCGGACGCCCTGGGGTGGTTGTTCTCGGCCTCCAAGCCCTTCACGTCCCTGCTGGTCCACCGGCTGGCGGGCCGGGGCGTGCTGGACCTGGATGCCGCGGTGGGGGAGTACTGGCCCGAGTTCGGGACCGGTGGGGACGGCTCCAAGGCCGGCACGACCGTCCGGGACGTGCTCACCCACCGCGCGGCCGCCCCCACGGCGGGGCCGTACCCGGCGGCGGTGCTGGCCATGCACCGCCTCGAGGCCTCGCTCGAGCGGGTGGCCCGCGGCCGACGCCGGGACCACCGCTATCCGGGCCTGTCCGCCTACCAGCCACTGGACTTCGGGTTCATCCTGGCCGAGGTGGCCCGCCGGGCCACCGGCCGTCCGTGGCCGCAGCTGCTGCACGACCTGGTGCTGGGCCCCGCCGGACTGCATGACGTCCACCCCGGGGTGCCGGACGACCAGCTGCACCGGTGCCTGCCCTTCGACGGCTCGCACCGGGCCCTGCCGGGCGGACCGGTGGTCGCGGCCATCGTCAACCGGCGGTCCGTGCGCCAGGCACGGATCCCGGCGGCGGGGATCTCGACGACGGCCCGCCAGCTCGCCCTGTTCTACCGCGACCTGCTCTCCGCCCCGGAACGGGAGGCACTGTGCGCACCCAGTTCGGACGGCGGCCGTGACGCCTGGACCCGGCTGCCCACCCGGTGGGGGACCGGGATCCAGCTCGGCGGCACCGGTGCATGGTGTCCGCTGGGGGCCACCAGCACCGTGCGGTCCTTCGGGCACAACGGTTCGGACGTGTGCCTGGGCTGGGCGGATCCCGACCTGGACCTCGCGGTCGGCCTCGTCACCGACCGGGCCAGCGGCCACCCCGCGGACAAGAGGCTGCTCGTGCGGGTCTCGGACGCGATCCGCGCCGCCGCCCGCCGGTGCTGACCGGCGTTCCGGTACTGACCGGCGCGCGTGGTTCGGGGCCGTCCCGAGACGCAGCCTCTCTCCGGACCGGGCCCTCCTCAGGACCGGGCCCATCCCCAGGACCAGGGCCATCCGATAGGTTCGGCAGGACGGGATCGCCGACCCGGCCGGGGCCCTCATCGTCGTCTCATCGTCGACTCATCCCCGTCTCATACCGGTCCCGCAGGATATTCACAGGATCTTCCAAGGACAGGAACAGACGTGATGACGCACCAGGAGCCGGCGCAGCAGGCGCACACTCCCCGACCCACCGGTCGATCCAGGCGATCCACGCACGGGCGGCGCGCCGTCGTCGTCGGCTCCGGACCCAACGGGCTGACCGCCGCCGCGGTGCTGGCCCGCGCGGGCTGGGAGGTCGACGTCTACGAGCGGCACACGGCCCCGGGCGGTGCCTCCGCCTCCGCCGACGTGCTCGGCCCGGGGACCATCGTGGACCTCGGGGCGGCGGGCCATCCCTTCGGTGTCGCCAGCCCCGTGTTCCGGGACCTGGACCTGGGCGCACACGGCCTCGAATGGCTGCACAGTGACTACCCGATGGCACACCCGCTGGACGGCCGTCCGGCGGCGATCCTGCACCGTACCCTCGAGGCCACGGCCGCCGGACTCGGTCAGGACGGCACGGCGTGGACCCGGCTGCACGCCCCGCTCGTGAAGGACATCGACGCGCACCTGGAGAACATCCTCGGCCCGTCACTGGTGCGCGTGCCGCGGCACCCGGTCAGCATGGCCCGCTTCGGGATCCGGGCCCTCTGGCCCGCGGGCGCCGTCGGCCGGGCCATCTTCCGGGACGAGACGGCGAGGTCCCTGTTCGCGAGTTCCTCGATCCACGCCATCCTGCCGCCCACCCACCTGTTCACGGCCGCGTTCGGCCTGATCTTCGGTGCCCTGGGCATGACCCGCGGGTGGCCCGTGGCCAAGGGCGGCTCCGGTGCCATCACGGCGGCGCTCGCCTCCGTCCTGGCTGCTCACGGTGGGCGCATCCACCTGGACCACGAGGTCACCGACCTGCGCGAGTTCCCGGACGCGGACGCGATCCTGCTCGACCTCACGCCCCGGCAGCTGCTCGCCCTCGACGGGGCGGACCTCAGTGACCGCTATGCCGCGCACCTGCGGCGCTGGCGCTACGGGACAGGGGTCTCGAAGGTGGACTACCTGCTCGACGGGCCGATCCCGTGGACCGACTCCCGGGTGGCCGGCGCCGGTACCGTCCACGTGACCGGCACGCTGGCCGAGCTGGAGCACGCCGAGCGCGAGGCCAAGGCCGGCCGGATGCCGGACAGGCCGTTCGTCATGGTCTGCCAGCAGCAGGCGGGGGACCCGTCCCGGGCCACCGGCCCGGCCGCCGGGAAGACGGTGGTGTGGACCTACGCCCACGTCCCCGGTGGGTACGACGCCCCGGTCGAGCACCTGATCGCCGAACAGATCGAACGCTTCGCCCCGGGTTTCCGGGACCGGATCGTCCACCGGGTGGCCACCACCCCCTCGGCCCTCCAGTCCTGGAACCCCAACCTCATCGGCGGGGACGTGGCCGGCGGATCCATGGGCGGGCTGCAGCAGGTGCTGCGACCGGCCCCCGTGCTCAGCCCCCACCGCACCGGCACACCGGGGCTGTACCTGGCCTCCTCGTCCACCCCGCCCGGAGGCGGGGTGCACGGCATGGCCGGACTGCACGCCGCCCGGGCCGCCCTGGCCGACGCGGCGCGGGGCCGCACCCGGCGTCACACGCACCCCCGCACCCCTCGAGAGGACAGACCATGACAGACGACCCCACCCGTCCGACGTCGCTGCCGGGGGTGCTGACCGCCCCCGCAGCGACGGAGCGGGACCTCTGGGCGCTGGCCGCGGGAGCCGCCCTGGCCGCCGTGCTGCTCTCCCCGGTGCGCCACTACTTCAACGGCAGGGACAAGGCCGAGGAGGACTCCTTCCCGCTCTCGACCTATCCGATGTTCTCGGACCACCGCAAGGACCGGACCCGCATCCCGCACGTGACCGGGTTCACCACCGAGGGTGAGCGGATCGTCCCGCACTACAGCCACTTCGGCGCCGGCGGGCTGAACCAGGTCCGCAAACAGGTCACCCGCATGGTCCGCCAGGGCCGCGCGGTGGAGGTCGCCCAGCGCTACGCCGATGCCCTGGCCGCCCAGGGTGAGCGGCCCGTGCCGCGCGGAGGGGGCCCCGGTGCCGTCCGCCGCCGCCGCGAATCCGGCATCGTCCGCGTCGAGGTCGTGCGCTCGCGGTACTTCTTCGACACCTACTACGCGGGCAACACCACCCCGCAGGTCGAGACCGTCCACGCCCGCGCGGACGTCGGAGGCACGGCCGTCGAGGTCGCCGAGACCCGCACCGACCCCACCCAGGACCCGCAGGGACCGCCCACCGGGCCGATGGCCCGATCCGGGCTCGGCAATACGCCACCCGCCCCCATCGGCCAGGGGAACACGCCGGCCGACTACCGCACCGAGCACACCGTCCAGGCCGCACCGCGCACCGTGCGGGCCCCCGCGCAGGAGACCACCCGATGACCCTCGTCCAGACCCTCGTCGACCACCTCCGCCCGGCGGCCCAACCCGTGCGCCCGGCCGTGCTGCGCCTGGCCACCGGCACGTTCTCCGCGGTGCACAACATCCGCCGGCGTCCCATGTTCCGCAGGCTCCACCGCCAGGACGAGACGCAGTTCACCCCTGTCGGGGTGGTCAGGGTGCTGAGGAGGCCTTTGCCGCCGACGGTGGCGGACGCCCTCTTCGACACCGCCCAGGCGGTCAACATCGCGGCGACGCTGGGGATCGGCCACCGGGTGACCGGTCCGCTGAACGCGGCGCTGCAGTTGTGGACCATCACCTACCGCAACTCCTGGACGATGCTGCTGCACAACGACAACATGATGACGATGCACCAGATGGTCCTGGGAACCACCCGCTCCGCCGACGCCCTGAGCGTCGACGCCCTGGTCCGTGACCGCACCCTGCTCCCGCAGCGCTTCGACCGGGCCTACGGCGCGGTCCCGACCGTGCTGAACATCGCCACCTGCGCCGTCTACTTCATCTCCGGCGTGGCGAAGGTCCGGGGCCCCCTCGGGATGAGGTGGGCACAGGGCGACGTACTGCGCGGCCAGATCGCCGTGGACGGACTGCGCAAGGACCTCTTCGGCTCCGCCAGGACCGAGGCCGGTTCCGCGCTGTACCGGCAGAAGGGACTGTTCACCCTTCTCGCCGCCGTCTCCCTGACCGTGGAGCTCGGGGCGCCGCTGTCGCTCGTGCACCGCAGGCTCGGCCAGGCGTTCGCCCTCGGGGCGTGGGGCATGCACGTGGGGATCCGGATCGTCATGGGCATCAGGTTCACGTACAACGTCTCCGGGATCTCCTACCTGCCGTACGTCCCGGCGGGGCCCCAAATGCCCCGGTGAGAGCCCGCTTGTGAACCGCCGATGAAGTCTTGAAAACAGCATGTTTCCGCTGGTGGCCGCCAAGTTACGGGATGGTAACGATCCGGTCGGCGGCCGACTATTCAATGGTGCTTTTACATGTTGCGGGACTAATGTCTTGCACACCTTGTGGTGTCGCTCACTACCGGCCGGGGAGGGGAAACCGGATTTCGGCCGGAGACCGGCCCTCCACCCCAGACGGGTCGGATCGGGAGCACAGCACGCCTCGCACCTGTCTGAATGGAGACGCTTTGATGAAGTACACAAAGCTTTCTGCCGCAGCCGCCCTCCTGGCCGGCTCCGCGCTCGTCCTGTCCGCCTGCGCGCCGGGCGGCCCGGCCGAGAACTCTGACACCGGCTCCGCCGCCCCCGAGGGCAACGGCGAGGTCGCGACCGGCGACTTCGGGGAGAAGTACACCGTCGAACCCGCCGACACCGGACTGGCGGACCTCGGGGAGATCGAGACCCAGGACGGCTCCATCGCCTACTCGGTGGGCGAGGACGAGTTCATCTCCTACAACTCCATGACGCCGGAGACCTACTCGACCTACAACTCGGCGGTCACCGAGCGGCTCATCTCCACCTTCGCCTACTTCGGCACCGACGGACAGATCTACCAGAACGAGGAGTACGGCACCTACGAGAAGGTCTCCGATGACCCGCTGACGGTGAAGTACACCATCAACGAGGAGGCCGTGTGGTCGGACGGGACCCCCGTCACCGCCGCCGACTACATCCTCAAGTGGGGCGTCGAGAACCCGCGCATCACCACCGGTTCGGGCGAGGAGGCGGCGCCGCTGTTCAATGCCATCTCGCAGTCCTTCGGCGAGTACGTCAGCGAGGCGCCGGAGGGTGATCCCGCCGGCAAGGAATTCACCATCACCTTCAAGGAGCCCTACGCCGACTGGCCGATCCTCGTGGACACCGCCCTGCCGGCCCACGTGGTCGCCGAGGAGTCCGGCATGGGCATGGACGCCATGCTCGAGGCCGTCCGGAACGAGGACGCGAAGGCCCTGGCCCCCGCCGCCGAGTTCTGGAACACCGGCTGGAACACCTCCCCGGGCACCCTTCCGGACGAGTCGATCGCCCCCTCCAACGGCCCCTACACGTTCAAGAGCTGGGAGCCGGGCCAGTCCATCACCCTGACGGCCAACGAGAACTACTGGGGCACCCCGCCGGCCACCAAGGAACTGGTCATCCGCTTCGCGGCCGCCGACACCCACGTCCAGGCCCTCGCCAACGGTGACCTGAACGTCATCGAGCCGCAGGCCACCGTGGACACCCTGTCCCAGCTGGAGGACCTGGGCGACCAGATCGTCATCCAGACCGGTGCCTCCCTGACCTGGGAGCACCTGGACTTCAACTTCATGGACGGCTCGCCGTTCGCGGACAACCTCGAACTGCGCAAGGCCTTCGCCATGTGCGTGCCGCGCCAGCAGATCGTGGACAACCTGATCAAGCCGGTCGACCCCGAGGCCGTGGTCATGAACGCCCGCGAGGTGTTCCCGTTCCAGGACACCTACCAGGAGGTCGTGGACGCCGCTTATGACGGCAGCTATGACGAGGTCGACGTCGAGGGCGCCAAGAAGATCGTCGAGGCCGAGGGCGCCGAGGGCACCAAGGTCCGCATCGGCTACTCGGCCCCGAACCCGCGCCGCTCCGATACCGTGGCCGCCATCAAGTCCTCCTGTGACGAGGCCGGCTTCGTGATCGAGGACGTGGGCTCCGCCGACTTCTTCGACAAGACCATGCCGCAGGGTGACTACGAGGTCGCGCTGTTCGCCTGGGCCGGCTCCGGCCAGATCGCCTCGGGCCGCAACATCTACCACTCCACCGGTCAGCAGAACTACGGCAAGTTCTCCAACAAGGAGGTCGACGCCGCCTGGGACACCCTGGCCGGATCCGTCGACCCCGCCGTGCACGCCGAGCAGGTGAAGGTCATCGAGAAGGGCCTGTGGGACAACCTGTTCGGCATCCCGCTGTACGCGCACCCGGGCGTCGTGGCGCACTCGGCGGACGTGGCCAACGTCCGCGACACCGCCACCCAGTCCGGGGCCGTCTGGAACGCCCAGCAGTGGGTCCGCGCCGAGTGACCCTCGGCTGACCCCCACGGGGATGATCCATGACCACTGCTGAGGCCCGGCCATCATCCGGCCGGGCCTCAGCCGTGCTCCCCACGACCGGCCGGACCCGGCGGGTCCGGCCGTGTCGGGGGAGCGGCCCGTGGTGTGATCATGACCACGTCCACGACACCCTTGGTACGGAAGGCAACGTTCAGTTGTGCTGAAATTCATCCTCAGGCGCTTCGGCAGCTCGTTCCTGGTGCTCCTCGGAGCCTCGGTGCTGCTCTACGTGCTCACCATCAACTCCGGCGATCCCCTGGCCGACCTGCGCGAGTCCAACGCGGAGAACCGCGACTACCTCATGCAGCAGCGCACCCAGTTCATGAACCTGGACATGCCCTGGTACCAGCGGTACTGGACCTGGCTCACCGGCGTGGGCCAGTGCTTCATCGGCCAGTGTGAGCTCGGCACCAACCGCCAGGGCCAGGAGGTCGTCGACCTGCTCGGGCTGGCCGCCGCCTCGACCCTGCGCCTGGTCGTGCTGGCCACGGTGATCGCCATGGTCTTCGGCATCGTCATCGGCATCCTGACCGCCATCCGCCAGTACTCCGGCATGGACTACGCGGTCACCTTCCTGACGTTCCTGTTCTTCTCGCTGCCGGTCTTCTGGGCGGCCGTGCTGCTCAAGGAGTACCTGGCCATCGGGTTCAACGACTGGATGGCGGACCCGGGCTTCACCTGGCCCGCGGCGATCGTCGCCGGACTGCTGCTCGGGGTGGTCCTGCAGGCCGTACTGGCCGGTCCGGCCAGGCGCCGCCTCTTCACCTTCCTGGGCGCCTTCCTCTTCACCGTCCTGGCCATCCCGTACCTGGACTGGCTGAACTTCGCCCAGTACCCGCAATTGGGCCCGGTCGTCATCGCGCTCGTCGGGGCCGCGGCCGCCGTCGGGGCCACCGCGCTGGGCGCCGGCCTGCAGAACCGCCGCGTGCTGTACGCGGGGCTGGTGACCGCCGCCCTGGGCGTCGTGTCCTATTACGCCACCTACACCCTGCTGTGGGACCCGACCTGGACGACCCTGCTCGTCCTGGCGGTCGTGCTGGTCATCGTGGCGGTCGCCGTGGGTCGCCTGATGGGCGGGTTCTCCAAGGGCGCGGCCACCATCGTGTCCCTCTTCACGGCCGGGGTCATGGGCCTGCTGATCATCGTGGAGCACCTCTTCCGCGCCTGGCCGGGATACCTCGAGATCGTGGGGCGGCCGATCTCCACCATCGGCTCGCAGACCCCGAACTTCTCCGGCACCTTCTGGGAGGACTTCCTGGACAAGGGGACCCAGCTGCTGCTGCCCACCATCCTGCTGGCCCTGGTCTCCCTGGCGACCTACTCGCGCTACACCCGCGCGTCCATGCTCGAGGTCAGCCAGCAGGACTACATCCGCACCGCCCGTGCCAAGGGGCTCGGCGAGCGGCAGGTCATCCTCAAGCACGCCTTCCGCAACTCGCTGATCCCGATCACCACGATCATGGCCTTCGACTTCGCGGCCCTGATCGGCGGTGCCGTCATCACGGAACGGGTCTTCGGCTGGAAGGGCATGGGCGAGATGTTCGCCACCGGACTGGACCAGGTGGACCCCGCGCCGGTGATGGCCTTCTTCCTGGTCACCGGCACGGCCGCGGTGCTGTTCAACCTGCTGGCCGACATCCTGTACGCGGTCCTCGACCCCCGGATCCGGGTGTGAGCGGCATGCGCAACGACACCGACCCCCGCAACGAGCAGGACCCGAAGACCATGGACGAGAACCCGTCACGAACCGCCACGACCCTGCGGGACGGCACCGGCCCCTCCCAGCAGGCCGTCGACATGGCCAACCTCGCCGAGGTCGAGGACGCGAAGCTGCGGCAGAAGACCGGCAAGTCCTACAGCCAGGGCCAGATGGTCCTGCGCAAGTTCCGGAACCACAGGGCCGCCATGCCCTCGGCCGTGTTCCTGGTCCTGATCTTCATCCTCGCGTTCAGCTCGATCGGCTGGGCCGGGATCCCCGGCTGGTGGGACAAGAGCTACCTGACCTCGTCCACGGTGGTCGACGGCGGCGCCCCCACCCTGTCCCTGGTCCCGCAGTGGCTGGGCGGGGAGGGCATCCGCTGGGGCGAGCACCCGTTCGGCCAGGACAACACGGGCAAGGACTACTTCGCCCTGGTCATGCGCGGCACCCAGCAGTCCCTGATCATCGCGCTGGTGGTCGGCCTGGTCTCCACCGTGATCGGTGCGACCATCGGTGCCATCGCCGGGTACTTCCGCGGGTGGATCGACTCCCTGCTGATGCGCCTGACCGACCTGATCATCGTGATCCCGCTGCTGGTGCTGGCCGCCGTGCTGGGCCGGATGACCTCCAGCCTCGATGCCGGCATCATCCCCCTGGCGGTCGTGCTGGGACTGGTCACCTGGACCTCCCTGGCCCGGCTGGTGCGCGGTGAGGTGCTGTCCCTGCGCGAGAAGGAGTTCGTGGCGGCCTCGGTGGCCATGGGAGCCCACCCGGCCCGCGTGATCGGCCGGCACCTGCTCCCGAACACCATCGGCGTGATCGTCGTCAACGCCACCTTCGCGATCGCCTCGGCCATCCTGCTGGAGACCTCGCTGTCCTTCCTGGGCTTCGGCGTCCAGGCCCCCGAGTCCTCGCTGGGCCTGCTGATCAGCCAGTACCAGAACGCCTTCACCACCCGTCCGTGGCTGTTCTGGTGGCCCGGCATGCTCATCCTGGCCATCGCCCTGTCCGTGAACTTCCTGGGCGACGGCCTGCGCGACGCGTTCGACCCCCGCCAGGGCGCGCGCACGGCGCGGAGGAACCGCCGCCTGGGCACCTTCGGCATCTCCGGTCGGGACAAGGCCCTCGACCGGGCCGCCACGGAGACCAGCGCCGGAGCCGGCGGCCGGGACGTGCCCGCCACCGGGGCGCTGAGGCCGACGACGACCTCCGCGGAACTGCGCGACGAGATCCACTCGGACGATGAGCCGCACGGGGGGCCCCGCCGGCACGGGGACCGCCGGAAGGGCAGGAACCGCCCGGACGGAGACCACCCGGGCGGAGACCGCCCGGACGAGCACCGTCGTGACGACCAGGAACCGAGAGACTGAGGAGGGGAGAGGCCATGGGCATCTTCGGACGCAAGAACCGTGAAGGGACCGCCGACGTGGTGGACGAGGCTCCCGGGCCGGGCTCGCACGCGGCCCGGCCGACGTCGGGCTCATCCCCGGCCACCGGCTCGCTGGGGGTGGTCCAGCGCCACCCGGACCGCGACGGCAGGCCGATCCTGTCCTTCCAGGACGTCTCGGTGACCTTCGACACGGAGTTCGGCCAGGTCGAGGCGGTCAAGGGGGTCAGCTTCGACATCAAGCCGGGTGAGGTCGTCGCCCTGGTCGGTGAGTCGGGCTCGGGCAAGTCGGTCACCTCGGCCACCGCCATGGGCCTGCTGCCGAACAACGCGAACGTCTCCGGCACGGTGATGCTGGGCGACCGCGACGTCACCGCACTGGACGCCTCCGGACTGCGCCGGATCCGTGGCCGCCATGCCGCCATGGTCTTCCAGGAGCCGATGACCGCGCTGAACCCCGTGCTGACCGTGGGTGACCAGCTCACCGAGGCGCTGAACCTGCACGGGATCGCCTTCGGCACCGAGGCGGACCGCCGGGCCGCGGAGCTGCTGGAGATGGTCGGGATCCAGGACGCGAAGAACCGGCTGCGGCAGTACCCGCACCAGTTCTCCGGAGGCCAGCGCCAGCGCATCGTCATCGCCATGGCGATCAGCTGCTCGCCCGAGGTGATCATCGCCGACGAACCGACCACCGCACTCGACGTCACGGTCCAGGCCGAGATCCTCGAGCTGTTGCGCTCGCTCAAGGACCAGCTGAACACCGGCATCCTGCTCATCACGCACAACATGGGCGTGGTGGCGGACATGGCCGATCGCGTCTGCGTGATGCTGCGCGGCGAGCTGGTGGAGTCCGGCGAGGTCCACCAGGTCATGCAGAACCCCCAGCACCCATACACGCAACGGCTGCTGGCGTCCGTGCCGCGGCTCGGTGCCGAGCTGGAGGTCGCCGAACCGGAGCCGGTCACCGAGACCCAGTCGAGGGTCAGCTATGCCATCGAGGCCGAGGGGATGTGCATCGAGTACGACCACCGCGGCAAGAAGAACCGCGTGGTGCACGACATCGACTTCACGGTGTCCCCGGGGGAGATCCTCGGGCTGGTGGGGGAGTCCGGTTCGGGCAAGTCCACGATCGCCAAGGCCGTCCTGGGGCTGCTGCCCGTGGCCCAGGGCTCGTTGAGGATCCGCGGGGAGGACCTGACCCGGATGGCCGGTGGCGAGGCCCGCCGGATGCGCAAGCGCATCGGAGTCGTCTTCCAGGACCCCGCGGCCTCCCTGGACCCGCGCTTCCCGATCGGTGACGTCATCACCGAACCGATGGTCATCCACAAGGTGGGCAACAGGGCGTCGCAGATGCAGCGGGCCTACGAGCTGCTGGACGCCGTCAAGCTCCCGCGCTCGGTGGTCAACCGGTACCCGCACGAGCTCTCCGGTGGTCAGCGTCAGCGCATCTCCATCGCCCGGGCGCTCACCCTGGACCCCGAGGTGCTGATCGCGGACGAGCCGACCTCGGCCCTGGACGTGTCCGTGCAGGCCGCCGTGCTCGACATGTTCGCCGAGCTGCAGTCCCGGTACGAGTTCGCCTGCCTGTTCGTCTCGCACGACCTGGCCGTGGTGGACATGCTGGCCCACCGGGTGCTGGTCCTCAAGGACGGCCGCCAGGTGGAACAGGGCCCCACCGCCGAGGTGCTGCACCACCCGGCCGAGGACTACACGAAGCGCCTGCTGGCGGCCGCCCCGGCCCCGGACCCGGACGAGCAGCTGGCCAAGCGGACCGAGCGGCGCCAGCTGCTGCAGTCCCTGGGCGAGACCCCCTACTGAGGACGGCGGACGGGAGCGCTTGCCGGCGTCCCGTACAATCGGACGGGGCCTGTAGACGGCTTTGCCGGCAGCCCCGTACCTTCCGCCGTCCTCGATGAACAGGCACCTCTATGACTGAAACCCTCACCCAGCGCACCGATCTCCGCAACGTCGCCATCGTGGCCCACGTCGACCACGGCAAGACCACCCTGGTGGATGCGATGCTGCGCCAGGCCGGCGCCTTCTCCAGCCACGGTGAGGTGGAGGACCGGGTGATGGACTCCGGTGAGCTCGAACGCGAGAAGGGCATCACCATCCTGGCCAAGAACACCACCGTGTTCTACTCCGGTCCCGCGGCCAAGGGCGAGATGGTGACCTTCAACGTCATCGACACCCCCGGCCACGCCGACTTCGGCGGTGAGGTCGAGCGCGGGCTGTCCATGGTGGACGGCGTCGTGCTCCTGGTGGACTCCTCCGAGGGACCGCTGCCCCAGACCCGCTTCGTGCTCCGCAAGGCCCTGGCCGCCAAGCTGCCCGTCATCCTCGTGGTCAACAAGACCGACCGTCCGGACGCGCGCATCGACGGCGTCGTCTCCGACTCCATGGACCTGCTGCTGGGCCTGGCCTCGGACCTGGCCGACGAGGTCGAGGACCTGGACCTGGACTCCGTGCTGAACCTGCCGATCGTCTACGCCTCCGGCAAGGCCGGCAGGGCCTCCCTCGAGCAGCCGGCGGACGGCCAGCTGCCGGACAGCGAGGACCTGGAGCCGCTGTTCGCGACCATCCTGGAGCACATCCCGGCCCCGACCTACACGCCCGGTGAGGTGCTGCAGGCCCACGTCACGAACCTGGACGCCTCTCCCTTCCTGGGCCGCCTGGCCCTGCTGCGCATCTTCAACGGCACCCTGAAGAAGGGCCAGCAGGTGGCCTGGGCGCGTCAGGACGGGCAGCTGAAGACGGTGAAGATCACCGAGCTGCTCGGCACCAAGGGGTTGTCCCGCGAGCCGATCGAGTCGGCGGGCCCGGGGGAGATCGTGGCCGTCGCCGGCATCGAGGACATCATGATCGGCGAGACCCTCACCGATCCGGAGAACCCGAAGCCGTTGCCGCTGATCACGGTGGACGACCCGGCGATCTCGATGACCGTCGGCATCAACACCTCCCCGCTGGCGGGCAGGGTGAAGAACGCCAAGGTCACCGCCCGCCAGGTCAAGGACCGCCTCGACGCCGAGCTGGTCGGCAACGTCTCGCTGAAGGTCCTGCCCACCGAGCGTCCCGACGCCTGGGAGGTCCAGGGCCGCGGTGAGCTGGCGCTGGCCATCCTGGTGGAGCAGATGCGCCGCGAGGGCTTCGAGCTGACCGTCGGCAAGCCCCAGGTGGTCACCAAGACCATCGACGGCAAGGTCCACGAGCCGATGGAACTGATGACCATCGACACCCCGGAGGAGTTCATGGGCGCCATCACCCAGCTGATGGCCGCCCGCAAGGGCCGGATGACCGAGATGTCCAACCACGGCACCGGCTGGATCCGGATGGAGTTCAACGTCCCCGCCCGCGGCCTGATCGGCTTCCGCACCCAGTTCCTCACGGACACCCGCGGGGCCGGCATCGCCTCCTCCATCGCCAACGGCTACGAGCCCTGGGCCGGCCCGATCGAGTACCGCACCAACGGCTCGCTGGTGGCCGACCGCTCGGGCACCGCCACCCCGTTCGCGATGATCAACCTGCAGGAACGCGGCACGTTCTTCATCCAGCCCGGTTCCGAGGTGTACGAGGGCATGATCGTCGGCGAGAACTCGCGCGCCGATGACATGGACGTGAACATCACCAAGGAGAAGAAGCTCACGAACATGCGTGCGGCCTCCTCGGACTCCTTCGAGGGGCTGACCCCGCCGCGCAGGCTGACCCTCGAGGAGTCGCTCGAGTTCGCCCGCGAGGACGAGTGCGTGGAGATCACCCCCGAGGACATCCGCATCCGCAAGGTGATCCTGGACGCCAACGAGCGGAACAAGGCCAACCGCGCCCGTGCCCGCGCCTGAGGCGCCCCGGCGCAACACCCCGACACCGGACGGTCCCGGCCGGCACAACGACGCCCCGTCCGCGGTCATGGCCCCCTGGCGCGCCGCGCTGGGTGCGGTCCTGGTCGGGGCGGGCGTCGGGGTCCTGGGCACCGTGCTGCACACGCACTTCGCCTGGCTGGGTGAGACCGTCCTGCCGTGGGGAGCCGTCCTCGCGCTGGTGCTGGCCGCGTCCGCGCAGCTGTGGTGGACGCTGCGCTGCTCGGTCGCGTGGGCCGGTGGCGTGAGCGCCATCGTGGCCTTCACCACCGCGCTGGGGCTGTCCGCCTGGCCGGGACTGGACACCTTCGCGGTGGCCCTGACCGAGTACACGTTGCGCGTGGTCCCGGGCCCGGCGGTTTCCGGCGCGGTCTGGCTGTGGGGCCTGCCCGTGGTGGCCGTGCTCACGATGCTCGTGGCCCAGCCGCTCCTGCGGGTGCCCGCGTCACGGGACTAGACTGTCCGCAGAAACCTCTCGTCCGGCACGCCGCGTGGTGCCCGGACCCGAACCGACGAACCGCTGGAAGGTGGACGGTCTGAAGTGACGTACGTCATCGCCCTGCCGTGTGTGGACCTGAAGGACAAGGCCTGCATCGATGAATGCCCGGTGGACTGCATCTACGAGGGGGAGCGGATGCTGTACATCCACCCCGACGAGTGCGTGGACTGTGGCGCCTGCGAACCGGTGTGCCCCGTCGAGGCGATCTACTACGAGGACGACACGCCCGAGGAGTGGGCCGATTACTACAAGGCCAACGTGGAGTTCTTCGACGACCTCGGCTCCCCGGGCGGTGCGGCCAAGATGGGCCTGATCAACAAGGACCACCCGCTCGTCGCCGCGCTGCCCCCGCAGCCACAGCCGGCCGACCTGTAGTGCTCACACTGCCCGAGTACCCCTGGGAGTCCCTGGCGCCCTACCGGCGCACCGCAGCGGGCCATCCCGGGGGGATCAGCGACCTGTCCATCGGCACGCCCGTGGACGACACCCCGGAACTGATCCAGCGTGCGCTGGCCGCGGCGGCCAACGCCCACGGGTACCCGACCACGCACGGCACGGCCGAACTGCGCGAGGCCATCGCCGCCTGGTACGCCCGACGTCGCGGCGTGCCCGGGCTGGACCCGCAGGCCGTGATCCCCACCGTGGGCTCCAAGGAGTTCATCGCCTGGCTGCCGCTGCTGCTCGGCATCGGCCCCGGGGACGTGGTGGTCCGCCCGACCGTCGCCTACCCCACCTACGACATCGGCGCGCTGCTGGTGGGTGCCGAGGCCGTCGCCGCGGACTCCCTGGACGACCTCGACGCCGGGACCCGCGCCCGCGTGAGACTGGTCTGGACCAACTCCCCGGCCAACCCCACCGGGCAGGTGGCCTCCGCCGACCGGCTGCGCGCCGTCGTCGACCAGGCCCGGCGGCTCGGCGCGGTGGTGGCCGGGGACGAGTGCTATGCCGAGCTCGGCTGGGACCGGTGGGACGACTCCGCGGCCGGCACGCCCTGCATCCTCTCCGAGAAGGTCTCCGGCGGGGACCACACGGGCCTGCTCAGCGTGTACTCACTCTCCAAGCAGTCCAACCTGGCCGGTTACCGGGCCGCGTTCGCGGCGGGGGACCCGGGCCTGGTGAGGAACCTCGTCAACAGCCGCAAGCACGCCGGGATGATCGTCCCGGCGCCGGTGCAGGCCGCCATGACGGTCGCGCTGGGCGACGACGCCCACGTGGCCGCACAGAAGGACCGGTACCGCGCCCGGCGGTCGCTGCTGAAGGACGCCCTGACCTCGGCCGGCCTGGTCGTGGACCACTCCGAGGCGGGGCTCTACCTCTGGACCCGGGACGGCACCCGGGACGGTGCGCCCAGCGAGGCGGACAGCTGGGCGCTGGTCGGACAGCTCGCGGAACGGGGCATCCTGGTGGGCCCGGGCACGTTCTACGGCACGGCCGGCAACGGCTACGTCCGGGTCGCGATCACGGCCACGGACGACGCCGTCGCCCGGGCCGCGGAACGGCTTCGCGCCTGGCGTTAGGTCGTCACCGATTCCGTGCATCAGCCCGGTGCTTGGTAGCGTTGACGAGGATTGAATCATCGCGACCCCCACCCCTCGGTGCCGTGGTCCGCGTCACCGACGAACTCATGAGGGAGTACCCATGACCGAGAACACTTCGGCAGCGCTGTCCGTCGACGGCACGAGCGTCGACCTACCCCGCGAGCAGGCGACCGCCGGCAACGACGGTCTGAACATCGGGCCCCTGCTGAAGAACACCGGTCTGGTCACCTACGACCCGGGGTTCATGAACACGGCCAACACCAAGTCGGCCATCACCTTCATCGACGGCGACGAGGGCGTGCTGCGCTACCGCGGTTACCCCATCGAGCAACTGGCCGAGAACTCCTCCTTCCTGGAGGTCGCCTACCTGCTGATCTACGGCGACCTGCCCACCGGTGACCAGCTGGGAGCCTGGGACGAGAACATCCGCCGCCACACCATGCTCCACGAGGACCTCAAGGGCTTCTTCGGCGGCTTCCCGCGGGACGCCCACCCGATGCCGGTCCTGTCCTCCGCGGTGTCCGCGCTGTCCACGTTCTACCCGGACTCCCTGGACCCGTTCGACGAGGAACAGGTCCACATCTCCACCATCCGGCTGATGGCCAAGCTGCCGGTCATCGCCTCCTACGCGTTCAAGAAGTCGCTGGGCCAGCCGATGCTGTACCCGGACAACTCGCTGAACCTGGTGGAGAACTTCCTGCGCCAGTGCTTCGGCGTCCCGGCCGAGCCCTACGAGCTGGACCCGGACATGGTCAAGGCCCTGGACATGCTGCTCATGCTGCACGCCGACCACGAGCAGAACTGCTCCACCTCCACCGTGCGCCTCGTGGGCTCCTCGCAGGCCAACATGTTCGCCTCCGTCTCGGCCGGCATCAACGCCCTCTACGGCCCGCTGCACGGCGGGGCCAACGAGGCGGTGCTGAACATGCTGCACCGCATCAAGGACGAGGGTGTCAGCCCCGAGGACTTCATGGAGAAGGTGAAGAACAAGGAGGCCGGCATCAAGCTGATGGGCTTCGGCCACCGGGTCTACAAGAACTACGACCCGCGCGCCAAGATCATCAAGAAGACCGCCGAGGACATCCTGGGCAAGCTCGGCGGCCACGACGAACTGCTCGAGATCGCCCAGCGCCTCGAGGAGAAGGCCCTGGCCGATGACTACTTCGTGGAGCGCCGCCTCTACCCGAACGTCGACTTCTACACCGGCGTGATCTACAAGGCCATGGGCTTCCCGGAGAAGATGTTCACCGTGCTGTTCGCCCTGGGCCGCCTGCCCGGCTGGATCGCCCAGTGGCGCGAGCTGATGCAGGATCCGTCCACCAAGATCGGCCGGCCGCGCCAGGTCTACACCGGCTACGACCTGCGGGACTACCCGGGCCGCTGAGCCCGAGCACCCGTCCGCGTCTCCCGGTCCTCCCGACGACACCCCGCCCGTCCCGGCGGGGGCGTGGTCGGGATGACCGGGATTCGTGCGTCTGTGGACCGCTCAACCCGCCAGGGTGATGGTGACCGCGCCCTCGGTCCCGGTGGCCGGCGACCAGCCGTGGTCCGCGCGGACCCAGCCCTGGCCGCCGAAGGACGCCGCCGTGACGCCGTACTGCCGCGCGTTGGCCACGGCCCACTGCACCAGGGCCCAGCCGCGCGCGCCCGTGGCCGGGATGGTCACGGTGTGCCCGTCCCCGGAGACCGCGGGATCCACGTCCGAGAGCTGGTCCGTCAGGGCGGCCACCAGGGCCCGGGCGTCCCCGGGGCCCTCGGGTGAGCGCAGCACGCAGTTCAGCCCGGCGGGGGAGTGCCCGGTCAGGGCGGACGCGTAGGCCCGGCCCTCCGGTTCGTGGTCGGCATAGGCATCGGGGTACGCCGAGCGCTGGACGGTCTGGGCGGCCACGGTGATGTCCAGGTCCTCGAAGTCCGGGACCAGCAGCTCGAGCTCCTGGTAGAACCGGTTCGTGGCGTACACCGGGTCCATGACCTGCTCCTCGGACCCCCAGCCCTGCGAGGGCCGCTGCTGGAACAGCCCGCGGGAGTCGGGCCCGGCCTCGTCCCCGTAGTCGATGTTGCGCAGCTTGGACTCCTGCACGGCGGTGGCGATGCCGATCGAGGCCGCCCGGGCGGGCAGCCCGCGGTCCATGGCCACGGCCGCGATCAGGGCGGCGTTGGCCGCCTGGTCCGGGGCGAGGCCGAAGGACTCCGTGCCGACCACGGCGGTGCACCGCTCCCGCACCAGGATCTCGGAGGAGTCGATGAACCGGGAGGCGGCCCAGAACCCGCCCGCCACGAGCACCGCGCAGACCACGAGCACCCCGAGCGCGCGCCGGCGCCGCGTCCGGCGGGGGCTCATCGGTACGCCCGGGCGTCAGTTGGCGTGCAGCGCGTCATTGAGCACGACGGTCTGCCCGGCCCGGGGCAGGGCCTGGACCTGGCCGGTGGAGGAGTCGCGGCGGAACAGCAGGTTCGGGACCCCGGACAGGTCCAGCGCCTTGACCACGGACTCGGTCCCCGAGTCCTGCTTCACGGTCACCCGGGTCCCGGCGGTCACGTACAGCCCGGCCTCCACCACGCAGTCGTCGCCCACGGAGATGCCCACGCCGGCGTTGGCGCCCAGCAGCACGCGCTCACCGATGACGATGCGCTGCGTGCCACCGCCGGAGAGGGTGCCCATGATGGAGGCCCCGCCGCCGACGTCGGAACCGTTACCGACCACCACACCGGCCGAGATCCGGCCCTCCACCATGGAGGCGCCGAGCGTGCCGGCGTTGAAGTTCACGAAGCCCTCGTGCATCACGGTCGTGCCCGCGGCCAGGTGGGCTCCGAGCCGCACCCGGTCGGCGTCGGCGATCCGGACCCCGGAGGGGAGCACGTAGTCCGTCATTCGCGGGAACTTGTCCACGCCGTACACCGCCACGGGGCCGCGGGCGCGCAGCTTCAGCCGGGTCGCCTCGAAGCCGTCGGTCGAGCAGGGACCGGCGCTGGTCCACACCACGTTGGCCAGGGTGCCGAAGATCCCGTCCAGGTTGAGGGTGTTGGGGGCCGCCAGGCGGTGGGACAGCAGATGCAGCCGCAGCCAGGAGTCCAGGGTGTCGACGGGCGCGGAGTCCAGGTCAGACTCCACGGTCACGACCCGCTGGGTGGTGCCCCGGTCCGCGTCGGGGCGGGCGACGGACTCCAGGGCCCCGGTCATCGAGCTGTCCACGTCGGCCGCCGGGCCCAGCGCCGGGGCCGGGAACCAGGCGTCCAGGACGGTGCCGTCCGCGGCGAAGGTCGCCAGTCCGAGGCCGGAGGCCGTCCGTGGGGTGGTCAGGGTGGCGCCGGGCTGGGAGGGGTTGGAGTCCATGGGAATATCCTACTGGCATGGATTCTTCCCTCCCGGTCACCACCGCGCCCGTCCTGCCCCCTCTCGACCTCGACGTGGCCCTGCTGACCGCCGAGCTGCTGGACATCCATTCCGTGTCCGACCACGAGACCCTGCTGGCGGACGCCGTCGAGGAGGCGCTGCGGGCCCTGCCGGCCCTGAGCGTGCAGCGCATCGGTGACGCGGTGGTGGCCCGCACCGAGTTCGGGCTGGACTCCCGGGTGGTGCTGGCCGGTCACCTGGACACCGTCCCGCTGCCCACCGTCCCCGGTGCCCGGGGCACGGTGCCCTCGCGCTGGGAGCCGGCGACCGGCGTCGGGACCGTGGCGGCCGTGCCGGCCGACGGGGACGTGCTCTACGGACGCGGCGCCACGGACATGAAGGGCGGAGTGGCCGTCCAGCTGGCACTGGCCGGGCTCCTGGGGCGCGACGCCGGCCCCCGTCCCGCGCGGGACGTCACCTGGGTGTTCTACGACCACGAGGAGGTCGAGGCGGCGCGGTCCGGCCTGGGCCGCATCGCCCGGCAGGCGTCCGCGTTGCTGGAGGCGGACTTCGCGGTGCTGCTGGAACCCACCGACGGCGTGGTGGAGGGAGGGTGCAACGGCACCAGCCGGTACCTCGTGACGGTGCCGGGCGTCGCCGCCCACACGGGCCGGTCCTGGCGCGGGGTCAACGCGATCCACGCGACCGCCCCCCTGCTGACGGTGCTGGCCGCCTACGAGCCGGCCACGGTCACGGTCGAGGGCCTGGACTACCGGGAGGGACTGAACGCGGTGCGGATCCACGGCGGCACCGCGGGCAACGTCGTGCCCGACTCCTGCGCCGTGGAGGTCAACTACCGGTTCGCCCCGGACAAGACCGTCGAGCAGGCGCACGAGCACGTGTACGCGGTCCTGTCCCACGCCGGCATCTCCCCGGAGGCCGTCGAGGTCACGGACGCCTCGCCCGCGGCCCGCCCCGGCCTGGACCACCCTGCGGCGGCGGCCTTCGTCGCCGCCGTCGGCGGGGTACCGATGCCCAAGTACGGCTGGACGGACGTCGCCCGGTTCTCCGAGCTGGGCGTGCCGGCCGTGAACTTCGGGCCGGGGGACGCCCTGCTGGCCCACGCCGACGACGAGCACGTCACCGCCGGCGCGGTGCGGGCGTGCCTGGGGGCGCTGCGTCGCTGGCTCGTGCCGGAGTCCGACGTCCGCTGACGGCCCGGACCGCCGGCCGCCCGGCCTACCTGACCGAGAGTGCGGGGCCCATGGTGGTGGAGGTGACCGGTGCGGTGTCCCCGCCGGTGCGGGAGGAGAGCCGTCCGGCGAGCTTGGAGGCCAGCCAGGTGAGGATGAAGTTGATGACGATGAAGATCAGTGCGGCCACCACGAGGGTCTGCAGGATGTTGGAGTAGCCCGAGCCGAGCTGGCGGGAGTACTGCAGCAGTTCGTAGAAGCCGATCAGGTAGCCCAGGGCGGAGTCCTTGATGATGACCACGAACTGGCTCAGCAGTGAGGGCAGCATTGCGGTCAGGGCCTGGGGGACCTCGACCAGGCGCAGGGACTGGTTGTTGGTCATCCCCACGGCTGCGGCGGCCTCGCGCTGTCCCTTGGGCAGCGACTTCACCCCGGAGCGGACCAGTTCGGCGATCACGGCCCCGTTGTAGACGGTGAGCCCGACGATCACCCCGTAGTACGCGGCGTCCGCGGAGGCGATCAGTCCCGAGGGGGCGACGATGCGGGAGAAGAAGAAGTACAGGAAGAACATCATCACCAGCACCGGCACGGCGCGGAAGAACTCGACCACCACGCCGGCGATCCAGCGGATCGGGCCGAACGGGGCCAGGCGCATGAAGCCGAAGATGAGCCCGAAGACCATGGCCGTGACCACGGCGATCCCGGAGGCCTGCAGGGTGAACTTCAGCCCGGGCAGGTAGTAGTTGGCCCAGGCGTTGGCGTTCAGGGCGTTGGCCCACTTCTCCGGGGCCAGCTGGTCCTGTTCGTTGAGCTGGATCAGCACCAGCACCACGATGACCAGCACGACCACCAGGGCCGCGGCGTTGGAGAGCAGGATGTTGCGCCGGGCCCTGGGGCCCGGGGCATCGAAGAGGACGGTGGCCTGGGTTCTCATCGGGCCACCGCCAGCTTGTCGGAGAGCCAGGTGGTCAGCAGGCCCATCGGGATCACGATGATGCAGAACCCGATCGCGATGGTCAGGAAGATGGAGACCATCAGGTTGGGGTTGAACTCGATCATGGTCTTCATCAGTCCGGAGGCCTCCGCCACGGAGGCGGCCGCGGCCACCGTGGTGTTCTTGGTCAGGGCGATCAGGGTGTTGCCCAGGGGGGTGATGGCCCCGCGCAGGGCCTGGGGGAGCACGACCACCCGGGCGGCGGGCAGGAAGCTCAGGCCGATGGCGCGGGCGGCCTCGGCCTGGCCCTGGGGGACCGTGTTGACCCCGGAGCGGATGGCCTCGCACACGAAGGCCGCGTGGTAGATCGACAGCGCGATGACGGCGTAGATGAAGAAGTTGAGCTCGAAGTCCGAGGAGAACGTGATCTTCAGCTGGCCCCACACGGCCAGCACGCCGAGCACCATGATGATCGTCAGCGGGGTGTTGCGCACCACGTTCACGTAGGAGGTGCCGATGGCCCGCAGCGAGCCCACGGGGGAGATCCGGAACACGGCCAGCACGGTGCCCAGCGCGAACGAGCCGATGGCCGCGAGGATGGTCAGCCGAATGTTCATCCAGAAGGCGCCGATGATGTCGTACTCGGCGAAGAGTTCAAGAAAGCCGTTCATGGGGTTCCTGTCCCTGGAGCGGACGGAGGGGTGGGGCCGACGACGGCGGCGGGACGGCCCGAGGGCCGTGCCGCCGCCGTCTCAGTGCCGCGGTTCAGTCGCGCGGCGCGGCGGCTCAGGCCTCGCAGGGCACCAGCTCGGCGTCGGGGCCGTTGTTCAGCGTCTCGTCGGGGGTGTAGCCCGTCCCCTCGGTGTTCGTGGTCAGGGCCTCCTCCCAGGCGCCCTCGTCCTTCATCTTGGTGATGGCGTCGTTGATGGCCTGGCACTGGTCCGAGCCCTTGGGGATGCCCACGCCGTAGCGTTCGGTGGTGAAGGCGTTGCCGACCACCTTGAACTTGCCGGAGTTCTCGGGGGTGGCGGCCAGGCCGGCGAGGATGATGTCGTCCGTGGTGACGGCGTCCACCTGGCCGGACTCCAGGTAGGTCACGCACTCGGCGTACCCGCCCTGCTCGACCAGGTTCACACCCTCGGCGTACTCGTCCTTGATCCGCTGGGCCGAGGTGGACCCGGTGACGGAGCACAGGTTCTTGCCGTTCAGCGCCTCCGGGCCGGTGATCTCGGTGTCGTCCTGGCGCACCAGCAGGTCCTGGCCGGCCACGAAGTACGGGCCCGCGAAGTCCACGCGTTCGGCGCGCTCGTCGGTGATGGAGTAGGTGGCGAAGATCATGTCGACCTCGCCGCCCTCCAGGGCGTTCTCCCGGTTGGCCGAGGGGGTCTGGATCCACTCGATGTCGCCCTCGGCGTAGCCCAGCTCACCGGCCACGTACTTGGCGACGTCCACGTCGAAGCCGGTCGGGTCGCCGGAGCCCTCGCGGAAGCCGAGGCCGGGCTGGTCGAACTTGATGCCGATGCGGACCGTCTCGCCACCGCCCTGGGTCTCACCGCCGCCGGTCTCACCGCCGCCGTTGTCCGTGGAGGACGGCGAGCAGGCGGACAGGGCGAGGGCGGCCGACGCGGCCAGGGCGGCGACGGAGATGTACTTCTTGCGCATGGTTCCTCCAGGGACGGTGATGATGTCGGTGCGACGGGTGGTCTGGGTGGGCGAGCGGTGCGTTCGCCCGGGTTCAGTGGGTGAGGATCTTGCCGAGGAAGTCCTTGGCGCGGGGGTGCTGGGGGCGGGTGAAGAAGGACTCGGGATCGGTGTCCTCCAGGACCTTGCCCTCGTCCATGAACAGCACCCGGTCCCCGGCCTTGCGCGCGAAGCCCATCTCGTGGGTCACCACCACCATGGTCATGCCCTCGCGGGCCAGCTGGACCATGACGTCGAGCACCTCCTGGACCATCTCCGGGTCCAGGGCCGAGGTCGGCTCGTCGAAGAGCAGGACCTTGGGCTTCATGGCCAGGGCGCGGGCGATGGCCACGCGCTGCTGCTGGCCGCCGGAGAGCTGGGCCGGCATCTTCCGGGCCTGCTGGGCCACCCCGACGCGTTCGAGCAGCCCCATGGCGTCCTTCTCCGCCTGGGCCTTCTTCACGCCCTTGACCTTGATCGGGCCCAGGGTGACGTTCTCCAGGATCGACTTGTGGGCGAAGAGGTTGAAGGACTGGAACACCATCCCGACGTCGGCGCGCAGCCGCGCCAGCGCCTTGCCCTCATCGGGCAGGGGCTTGCCGTCGATGCGGATCGTCCCGCCCGGGTCGATGGTCTCCAGGCGGTTGATGGTGCGGCACAGGGTGGACTTGCCCGACCCGGACGGGCCCAGCACGATCGCCACCTGCCGTTCCGGGATGGTCAGGTTGATGTCCGTGAGCGCCTGGAACGACCCGAAGTGCTTGTTGACGTTCTCCAGTTCGACCAGGATCCGGGTGCCGGTGCTGTCCGCCGCGGGGGGATCCGCTGGGGGCGGTGTGGTCTGCGTCATGGCGACGAGACTAGCGGAGAACGACGCCGCCCGTCAGGTGACGTGGGTGGTTCATGGTGGTTTAACACCATCGTTGCGGAACTGAAACAACTCTTTCCCGTCCGGGGGCTACCGGGTCCGGAGGCCCCGCCGACTAGTGTGGTCCCATGTCACAGAACTCCGACGACCGGCGGCCGCGACCGGAGGTCCGGCGCGGTCCCCAGACGCTGCGCGGCGCCGACGCCTCGGCACCGACGTTCGACCAGATGCTGCTGGACTCCCGCCAGCGTCAGGCGGGTTCCTCCGGACGGCGGAGCACCGAGTCGATCGCCCGGGACACCTGGCGGGTGATGCGCATGCAGGGCGAGCTCGTGGAGGGTTTCGGCTCGCTGGCGACCCTGGGCCCGGCCATCTCCGTGTTCGGCTCGGCCAGGGCCCGGCCCGGCGAGGCGGACTACGAGCAGTCCCGGGAGGTCGGCCGACGGCTGGCCGAGGCCGGCTTCACGGTCATCACCGGTGGCGGGCCCGGGGTGATGGAGGCCGCCAACCGGGGGGCCAAGGAGGGCGGCGGGCATTCCGTGGGGCTGGGCATCGAGCTGCCCCACGAGCAGGGGTTGAACGACTGGGTGGACCTGGGCATCGACTTCCGCTACTTCTTCGTCCGCAAGGTCATGTTCGTGAAGTTCTCCCAGGGTTTCGTGGTGGCCCCCGGTGGCATGGGCACCCTGGACGAGCTCTTCGAGGCGCTGACCCTGGTCCAGACCGGCAAGGTCACCGCCTTCCCCGTGGTCCTGCTGGACCGGGAGTACTGGACGCCGCTCGTGGCGTGGATCCGGGACACCCTGGTCGCCCGCGGGATGATCGCGGAGGACGACGTGGACCTGCTGCGCGTGGCGGACACCCCTGAGGAGGCCGTGGAGCTGGTGCTGACCACGGTGCCCGTGTCCCGCTGGCCGGACCGCCTGGCCGGGCGCGACGTGACCGACGACGGCCTGGGCGAGGGCGGCCCGGCCGACGGTGACCCGCAGTGACCGTGCCCGTGGTGCTGGTCCTGGTGGCGGCCGTCGTCGTGGTGGGCCTGATCGCCCTCGCCCTCGCCGGGCGCACCGGTTTCGCCCGGCCGCTGGCCGAGCCGGTCCGGACCCTGCCCCCGGTGCTGCTGCCGGCGGACCCGGAGGCGGCCGACGTCGACCGCCTGCGCTTCTCACCGGCGCTGCGGGGCTACCGGATGGACCAGGTGGACGAGACCCTGCAGCGGCTCGCGTCAGCGCTGGCGGATCGGGACGCCGAGATCACCGCGCTGCGGCGGCAGGCGCAGGACGGGCCTGACATCGGCGGTCCTGCCGGTGTGATTAGCGGCACCGCGCCGAATCCGGAATAATAGGGGATGTCAAGCGCTCTGCGACCGGCTCCCCTCGGGTGCCGGTCGCACGAACTATCGTGCGGCCCCAGCGCGACACGGGACCCGCAGTTGAGAAGGGAACACAGATGGCAGCCATGAAGCCTCGTACCGGGGATGGTCCCATGGAAGTGACCAAGGAGGGACGAAGCCTGATCATGCGCGTGCCGATCGACGGCGGCGGACGACTGGTCCTCGAGCTCAACAACGAGGAGGCCAATTCGCTCAAGGAGTGCCTCGTCGGGGTCACCGAGGGCTGACGTCCCGCCTCGTGACACCGGTATCGCACGAGACCCCCGGATCCCCGCCGCACGGCGGGTCCGGGGGTCTCGTGCATGATGGCGAGCGCCGGGAGCGCCGGTGTACCGGGGCAGTGCCGCTCCGGCGGTCAGCGCCGGACGGCCGCCAGCACGCCGGTACCGGTCGGGACGAGGGCGGAGAACCACTGCTCCTCGTCGCGCAGGAGCTTGCCGGCCTCCCGGGCGGCCACGGTGGAGGCCTCCCGCACCGCGGGTTTGGGGACCCGGTCCTGGTCCAGCGCGTCGTTGACCACCAGCAGCCCGCCCGGACGCAGCAGCCGCGCGGACTGCTCCACGTGGAAGACGAGGGACGCCTTGTCCGCGTCGAGGAACACCATGTCGTAGGACCGGCTGGTCAGCCGCGGCACCACGGTGCGCGCCCGGCCGGTGATCATCCGGGTCCGGTTGGCCGGGAACCCGCCGTCGGCGAAGGCCTCGCGGGCGGCCCGCAGCGCCTCGGCATCCGGGTCGATCGTGGTCAGCATGGAGGTGCGGACGAGCCCGCGCATCAGGGCGAGACCGGACACCCCGGCCCCGGTGCCGATCTCCACCAGGGTGGCGGGGGACCGGGTGGCCGCCAGCACGGTCAACAGGGCGGCGGTGCCCTCGCTCACCGGGACGATGCCCAGGTCTGCCGAGCGCTCGCGGGCCCGCAGCATGACCTCGTCCTCGTCCGGACGCGACTCGGCGAAGGCCCAGCTGGCATGCTTGTCCGTCTGATGGGGGCTCAGGGCCTTCATGGGGCGGGCTCGATTCTGTCGTCGGTTCCGGCGTCCTGTCGTCAGTCGCGGCACCCCAGTCTACGGCGACCTGGGCCTGTGCTCAGGCTCCTCCCAGAAAGACGGGGCACACTGGTCGGGTACGGAAAGGAGTCGTCGGCCGTGATCCCCACCGACTGCACCACCCCTCCCACCACACATGACAGCCGTTCCGGCCCCCGCGTTTCCGGCCCCAGTGCCTCGATCTCCTCCCCGGGAATGCCCGCCGGAGGGACGGACGAGGGCTGATGGCCGTCCTGCATCCCCGGAGCCGTCTGGACTCCTTCATCGAGGGCGCCCTGACCCCGTATTCCCGCGCGCGCGTCTCCGCCCATCTGGCGGACTGCTCGGACTGCCGCCGCGAGGTCGGTCAGCGCGAACGCATCCTGCGCGCCGCGTCATCCCTCGGACCGGTTCGCGGGCCGTCGTCTGACCCGTCCGGCCCGGAGGGTGCCGGGCAGCGGTGCGTCCCCGTGCTGGAGCGCCGCGACGGAGTGGCCGGCTGGAAGGTCGTGCTCGGTCTCGGAGCGGTGGGGCTGCTCACCTCCGGTGTCCTGATGTCGGCGTGGGTCGCCGGTGACCCGGAGGCCCGGGACCCGCAGGCCGGCCAGTTCCAGTTCCTGTCCTTCGCCGGGGACTCCTCCCCGGTCCCCGAGGCCGACGTGGGCCGCTCGGCCGCCGCGTCGATGTCCGGTGCGTCCTCGGGTGCCGCGTCCGTGTCACCGGTGCCGGACCGCGCACCTGCCGGTTCGATCCTGTCCTCGGCGGCCGGCATCACCCCGGACACGGCGGGTACGCTGACGCCCTCGATGGTGACCGACCTGCGCCAGGCGGGCTGGAACGTACCGACGTTCCACGGGCTCGGGATGCCCGCCACGTCGACCGGCTGGCAGCGCGGGGAGGGCTTCACCGAGGTGGTGATGACCCTGACCGGTGCCGGACACACCCTCGAGTTCCACGAGTGCCGCACCCTGCCGGACGCAGAACCGGTACCGTCCTGCCCGGTCGGCTGGGACCTGCGCAGCGGTCCCGCGGCGGAACGGGCGGCGGCGCCGGTCACCGGGCCGCTGTCCTGGACGGGCGCAGACGTCGTCCGGCTGCCGGTCGGCCTGGACATGCAATTGCGCGAGCACGCCGACGGTTCCTGGACCGCCGCACTGGCCACCTCCCAGGCGGGGTACACCGTGAACTCGGACCTGCCGGTCGAGAGTGCCCCGCGGGTGATGTCCATGGTGGTCATCTCGGAGCGCTCGCGCGTGCAGGGCGGCGCCGCACCGGAATCCCCGGGCGACCGGCTGGCGCGGGGCTTCGAGCGAATCCTCCCGTGGACGGACGGGACGGACGGGACGGAGCCGCAACGCCGGTGACGCCGGGCCGAGGCAGTCGCGGGCGGCCCCCGGTGCTCGGGTAGTCTGGGGTCCCGTGACCTTCGGAATCAACGGTGCAGAACTGATCATCCTGATCATCCTGGCCGTCCTGGTGCTCGGCCCGGAGAAACTGCCCGAGTACACGCGCAAGCTCACCGAGTGGATCCGCACCCTGCGGCGCATGGCCGAAGGGGCCAAGGTCCAGTTCAAGGACGAGACCGGGACCGACTTCGACGAGATCGACTGGCGGCGCTACGACCCCCGCCAGTACGACCCGCGGCGCATCATCCGCGAGGCCCTCGCCGACCCGGTCGACGATCCCGGGACGGACCGCCGGGCCTCCGGGACGGGCACCGGATCGACCGCGGCGAGGACCCCGCCGGACACCCGCGAGACCCTGCGGAACGACCTGGACGCCGTCCGTTCCGAACGCGATGCCCTCCGCGAGGACCTGAAGGAGATGGATCCCCGGGCACTGTTCTTCGGCTCCTCCGCCGCACGTCGCACCACCTCGTCGCCGAGCGGCGCCGGGTCATCGGCCCCGGACGACCGGGACGCCGCGGCGATCGAGGCCCCCACTCCGGCCGGCACCCCCGCGGTGCCGGCTGCCCCCGGCGCCGCGGCGAGGGAGGGGGCTGCTCCGGCCCCGGCTGCGGACGGCGCCGTGGCGGTCGAGGCCGGGGCGGACGCGGTCGGCGCCGAGCCGGCCGGCCCGCCCGCGGCGGCCCGCCCGGCACCCTTCGACGCCGAGGCGACCTGATCGGGCGCCCGGGCACCGGGGCCGCGCGCCGTCACCGGGGGCGGTCCCGGATCAGTCCCGCGGGCTGACCGGCAGCCGCACCCCCGAGAGTCCACGCGGGCGGACGGCCAGTGCGTCGGCGATGCGCCGCAGCTCGGTGCCGGCCGCCGAGCCGGGATGGGCCAGGACCACGGGGGTGCCGCCGTCGCCGTCCCGGCGCAGGACGGGGTCCAGCGGGACCGAGCCCAGCAACGGGACCGGCTGGCCCAGCGCGGCCGAGAGCCGGTCGGCCACGAGCCGGCCGCCGCCGCTGCCGAAGAGGTCGAGCACCGTGCCGTCCGGCAGGGTCATCGCGGCCATGTTCTCCACCACTCCGGCCACCTGCTGGCCGGTCTGCTCGGACAGCTCCCCCGAGCGCGCCGCCACCTGGGCCGCCGCCTGCTGCGGGGTGGTCACCACGAGCAGCTCGGAGGTGGGCATCAGCTGAGCGGCGGAGATGGCGATGTCACCGGTGCCCGGGGGCAGGTCCACGAGCAGGATGTCGAGGTCCCCCCAGTACACGTCCGTCACGAACTGCTCCAGGGCCCGGTGCAGCATGGGTCCGCGCCAGGCGACCGGGCGGTCGGTGTCCAGGAACATCCCGATGGAGATGACCTTCACGCCGTGCGCGACGGGGGGCAGGATCATCTCGTCCACGCGCGTGGGGCGCTCCGCGGTCCCCAGCAACCCGGGGATGGAGAAGCCGTGGATGTCCGCGTCCACGAGTCCCACCGCCAGGCCGCGGGCGGCCAGCGCGGTGGCCAGGTTGGCGGTGACGGTGGACTTGCCCACCCCGCCCTTGCCGGAGGCCACCGCGTAGACGCGGGTCAGGGTGGACTGGCCGAAGGGGTTGGCCGGTCGCCCGGCGGTGAGCCGGTCCTTGAGGGCGGCTCGCTGCTCGGGCGTCATCACCGTCATGACGACCTCGGAGCCCGAGCATCCCGGCAGCCCGTCCAGGGCCCGCTCGACGTCCCCGGTGATGGTGTCCCGCAACGGACAGCCCGCGATGGTCAGGCGGATGCCGATCGTCAGGTGCCCGGGGGAGTCGGCCTGCGGGCTGGTGGCGAGTGCCTCGACCGGACGCCCGGTACCGCCCTCGGTGACGGAGGCGACCATGCCCAGTTCGGTGACGGGGCGCCGCAGCTCGGGATCCAGGACGGAGCCCAGTCGCTCCCAGGCGGCCCGTTCCAGTGGCGTGGTGAGTTCGGGGGTGTCTGTCATGCGGTGGTGTCGTCCTTGCTGGTCTCGGTGTCCACGGCGGCCTCCTCCGCGGCGATGATCGCCAGCGTCGTGGTCTGTGCGCCGTCCTCGTCGCCCTCGATCCGCTCACGGGCCTCCCGGCTCGGCCGGTTCTTCTTCTTTTTCTTCTTCCGCGCCACGGTGCCGGACCCCCGGTACGGGGCGCCGTCGTCGGGACCCTGCCGCAACTCCTCGAGCAGCTCGGCGCGCACCTGCTCGCGCATCTGGTCCTTGAGCTCCTCGGTGATCTCGGCGACCGCATCGCGCATCTCGGAGCGCACGAAGTCCCGGGTGGCCACGTCCTGCAGGGCGATCCGCAGGCCGGCGAGCTCACGGGTCAGGTACTCGGTGTCCGCGAGGTTGCGCTCGGCCCGCGCACGGTCCTCGCGCAGGGACACCTTGTCCCGGTCGTCCTGCCGGTTCTGGGCCAGCAGCAGCAGCGGGGCGGCGTAGGAGGCCTGCAGGGACAGCACCAGCGTCAGCGCGGTGAAGCCCAGGGCGGCGGAGTCGAACCGCCACGCCTCCGGGGAGAACGTGTTCCAGACCAGCCAGATGGCACAGAAGATCGTCATGGCCAGCAGGAACTGCGGGGTGCCCATGAACCGGGCGAACCCCTCGGTGGCCTCTCCGAACGCGTCCGGGTTCGGGCTCAGCCGCGGCCAGCGCCGTTCGCGGGCGCCCATCGGGGTCTCCAGGCCGGTCCGGCGCTGGACCTGGTCGGTCGACTTCTCTGCCATCAGCTGGCCTCCTCTCTCGGCACCGGTGCGTCCTCGGCCTCGGAGTCGTCCATGCTGCGCCAGTCCTCGGGCAGGATGTGGTCCAGCACGTCGTCCACGGTGACGGCCCCCACCACGCGGTGGTGCTCGTTGACCACCGGGATGCAGGTCAGGTTGTAGGTGGCCAGCTCGCGCGTCACGGCCGGCAGCGGCAGCAGGTCGGACACCGGTTCGAGGTCCTTGTCCAGCAGGTTGCCCAGGGGCTCCGGCGGCGGGTAGCGCAGCAGGCGCTGGAAGTGCACCACGCCGAGGTAGCGGCCGGTGGGGGTCTCCAGCGGGGGCCGGGCCACGATCACCAGGGAGGCCATCGCGGGGGTGAACTCCTGCTGGCGGATGTTGGCCAGCGCATCGGCGACGGTCGCCTCCGGGGGCATGATCACCGGCACCGGCGTCATCACCGAACCGGCCGTGTTCTCCTCGTACTCCATGAGGCGGCGGACGTCGTCGGCCTCCTCGGGTTCCATCAGCTCCAGCAGCAGCTCCTGCTGGGAGTCGGAGAGCTCGTGCAGCAGGTCGGCGGCATCGTCCGGGTCCATCTCCTCCAGCACGTCGGCCGCGCGCTCGATGTCCAGGTGGGAGATGATCTCGACCTGGTCGTCGTCCGGCAGCTCCTGGAGCACGTCCGCCAGCCGTTCGTCCTGCAGCTCGGTGGCGACCTCCACGCGGCGCTTGGCCGTCATCTCGTGCAGGACGTCCGCCAGGTCGGCGGCCTTGAGGTCCTCGTGGGCGGCCACGAAGCTGGTGGCACCCTGGGGCTCGGCCTGGTCGGCCCACCGGGCCTGTCCCCATTCCACGAGCAGGTGCTCGCCGCGGGCCCGGCCGAAGGCCGTGCGGCCGGCGTCGCGGCGGACGTAGAGGTCGCTGACCACCCAGTCGCCGTTGCGCTGCCGCTCCAGGCCCAGGTCCTCCAGGATGGCGTTCCCGGACCCGTCCGCCAGGGTGACCTTGCGGTCGAAGAGGTCCCCGGCGACCATCAGCTCTGCCCCGCGGCGTTCGAAGCGGCGCAGGTTGATCAGCCCCGTGGTGATGATCTGACCGGAGCCCATGGAGGTCACCCGGGTCATCGGGACGAAGACCCGTTTCTTGCCCGGCACCTCGATGACCAGGCCGACCGCGACCGGCGGCAGGCCGGGCCCGCGATCGGTCACGACGGCGTCGCGCATCCGTCCCAGCCGGTCGCCCAGCGGGTCGAACACGTCCAGGCCCAGCATCCGGGCGACGAAGATCTTGGGGGCACTCACCCCTCCAGCCTAGTCGGCCCGGGTCGGCCCGCCCGGGGGCGGCCGGGCCCGGCGAGGGCGGGGACACGCCCAGCGGGGCCATGGTCAGGGCGGCCGGGGCGGCGTACCGTAGGAGCACGGATATCCGCCCCAGGGAACGAGTGGCTATGAACCGTGGCCCATGGAAGAAGTGGACTCCCGCCGTGGCGGTGAGCGCGACGATCGCGGCGCTCGCGGCGGGTGGCTCCATCGCGGCCAGCGCGCGGACGGACCTGCCGGACAGGACACCCCGGGACGTGCTCGAGATGGTCGCCGCGCACGAGGTCGAGGGGTTCTCCGGCCGCCTGACGGCCAGCGTCGAGCTGGGCCTGCCGCAGCTGCCCGTGGAGGCCGTCCGGGACGCCGAGGCCCAGGACACCGGCGCCGTGGACGCACGACTGGCCGAACTGCTCGCGCTGGTGCCGGGCACGCACGAGGCCCGGGTCTTCGCCGACGGACACGACCGGTCGCGCCTGCAGCTCCTGGACGGGGCCGAGGAGAAGAACCTCATCCGCAACGACGAGGAGCTCTGGTTCTACGACTCCGTCGAGGACCGGGCCGTCCACGCCACCGTGCCCCGGGACGGCGCGGGGCACGGTGAGGCCTCGGACCCATGGCGGCGTGACGGGGCCCTGCCCACCCCGGAGCGGATCGCCGAGCGCGTGCTGGACCGGGCCGAGGTGCACAGCACGGTCACGGTCGAGGAGGGCACCGCTGACTCCGGCCGGGACGCCTACACCCTGCGCCTGGACCCGCGCACCGATCAGACCCTCGTGGACAGTGTCCTGGTCGACGTCGATGCCCAGACCGGCATGCCGGTCGGCATCGAGGTGCGTGCGGTGGGCCAGGACGAGCCGGCCGTCAGCGTCGCCTTCACGGAGTTCACCCCGGGTGCGCCCGACGCCGGCCTGTTCGACTTCGAGCCGCCCGCCGGGGCCACGGTGGAGGAGCAGACCCTTCCGGACTGCGGGCAGCGGTCCGATGCCGCCGGCGCCCGGGAAGACGTGAACCGGGAACCGGTCTCCGGTGACCGGGCACGGGGTGAGGTCATCGGCGAGGGCTGGGAGGCCGTCGTGGTGATGCCCGCCGGGACCGGCCCCGGGGAACTGGCCGGTTCGGCGCTGCTGGACGAACTGGCCGTGGAGGTCGAGGGCGGACGGGTGCTGAGCACGCCGTTGCTGAACGTCCTGCTGGCGGACGACGGGCGGGTGCTCGCGGGACCGGTGCCGCAGCACCGGCTGCTGGAGGTCGCCGCCGCCGGAACCGGCGAGGAGTGAACGGCGCATTCCCGGACGCGGACCCGGTCATCCGCACGCGCCGGTTGAGCAAGCGGTTCGGGAGGCGTCAGGCCGTCCGCGAGGTGGACCTGACCGTCCCGCGCGGCGCGGTGTTCGGGTTCCTGGGGCCCAACGGCTCCGGCAAGACCACGACGATCCGGATGCTGCTGGGCCTGGCCGCGCCGACCTCCGGCACCATCAGCCTGCTCGGCGAGCCGATGCCGCAGGCAGCCCTGCGGGTCCTGCCGCGCGTCGGGGCGCTCGTGGAGGGCCCGGCGTTCTACCCCTACCTCTCCGGGCGGGCCAACCTGGTCCGCCTTGACGCCGCGGACCGCACCTCCGATGCCCGCACGCGGGTGCGGCGGGTGGAGGAGGCGCTCGAGCGCGTGGGGCTCTCGCGCGCCGCCCGACTGGCCGTGCACGCCTACTCCCTGGGCATGAAGCAGCGACTCGGCATCGCCGGCGCCCTGGCCGCCGAGCGCGAACTGCTGGTGCTGGACGAGCCCACCAACGGACTGGACCCGCAGGGGACACGCGAGGTGCGGCACCTGGTGGCCTCACTGGCCGGGGCCGGGCTGACGGTGTTCGTCTCCAGCCACCTGCTCAGCGAGGTGGAGCAGGTGTGCACGCACGCGGCGGTCATGAGCAACGGGAGGCTCGTGGCACAGGGGACGCTGGACGAACTGCGCGGGACCGCGGCGGGGCGGGTGGTGGTGCACACCCGGGACACCGAGGCCGCCGGACGGGTGCTCGCCCGCCTGGGGCTGTCTCCGCTGCCCGACGGGACCGGCACCGTGCGCGCCACCACGGGCCCGCACGCGCCGCCTCCCGAGGACATCGTCTCCGCCCTGGTCACCTCCGGGGTGGGCGTGCGCGGGTTCAGCGTGGAGGGAACGAGCCTGGAGGAGCGGTTCGTGCAGCTGACGGGAGAGGGGTTCGACATTGCCTGAGCGCACCGCGCGGGCCGGTGGGATGCTCGCCTCGGAGCTGCACCTGTTGTTCCGGCGCCGGCGTACCTGGGCCCTGTTCGCCGCGCTGGCCGCGGTGCCGGTGCTCATCGGGCTGGCCGTGCGGGTCTCCACCGGCCCGCCGCGGGGCCGCGGGCCGGCGTTCCTGGACCAGGTCGCCGGCAACGGGCTCTTCCTGGCCGTGGTCGGACTGCTCGTCAGCGTGCCGCTGTTCCTGCCGCTGACCGTCGCGGTGGTCGCCGGGGACTCGATCGCCGGCGAGGCCTCCCAGGGCACCCTGCGCTACCTCCTGACGGCCCCCGTGTCGCGGGCCGGCCTGCTGCTCGTCAAGTACGCGGTCATCGTGGTGTTCTGCGCCGCTGCGGTGCTGGTGCTCGCGGGGGCCGGGGTGCTGGTCGGCCTGGTCCTGTTCGGGGTGCAGCCGGCCGTGCTGCTCTCCGGGGACACCCTCGGCCTCGGGGCGTCGTACGCGCGGATCGCCCTCATCGCCGCCTATGTGGCCGTGTCCCTGCTGGGGCTGGGGGCGATCGGGCTGTTCCTCTCGACGCTCTCGGACGTACCGGTGGGCGTGATGGCGGCCATCGCCGTGCTCGCGGTGGCGGCCCAGATCGCCGGTTCCCTGCCGCAGCTGGACTGGCTGCACCCCTGGCTGTTCACCGAGCACTGGACCGGTTTCGTGGACCTGCTGCGCCAACCGGTGCTCTGGGACTCCTTCGTCGACAACGCGGTGCTGCAGGCCGGTTACGTGCTGGTGTTCGGCGCGCTGGCCTACGGCAGGTTCGCCACGAAGGACGTGCTGAGCTGACCGGGGGCCGGGGGCGGGGGCCGGCACCGTGTTGCTTACGCCGGTGGCTGAGAACCGGCGCCCCGTGGTGACCGTCCAGGTCGTCAGCGGCAGAATGGACCCATGTCGATGCTCTTCGGTCCCGCGTCCTCCGACCCGGCAGCCAGCGGCCTGCCCCGTGGCGAGGTGCTGGGCACCTACGACTCCTACGCGGACGCCCGGAAGGTCGTGGACCGGCTGGCCGAGCAGGACTTCGACGTCCGGACCGTCTCGATCGTCGGCGTCGACCTGCGCACGGTCGAACGGATCCGCCACCGGCAGACCTATGCCTCCGTGGCCCTGCGCTCGGCCCTGCAGGGAGCGTTCTTCGGACTGATGCTCGGCATCCTGATGAGCCTGATCGACCCCGCCGGCACGGGTCCGCAGATGCTTTACACCGTGGGCCTCGGCGTCGGGATCTGGGTGCTGTTCGGGGTCATCGGCCACGCGATCCGCAAGGGCAAGGGCTTCGACTCCGTCCAGCAGCTCGTGCCCGCCCGCTTCGACGTGGTCTGCGAGTTCGCCTCGGCGGCCACGGCCCGCCAGATCCTCGGGGGCGCCCCGGCGCCGTCACCGGCGCCCACCGCCGCACCGGCGCCCGCGCAGCAGCCGCCGGGCCCCGCTCCGTCCGGCCCGACGGCGCCGGTCGGCCCGGCGACCCCGCCCACCGGGACGGGCGGCACCGGCCGGGAACCGGCCTCCGCACCGCCGGCCCCGACCGCGGACTCCGCGCCGGCTCCGGCCCCGGCCTCCGCGGCGACGCCCGCCTCCGCTCCGGCCCGCACCCATCACTTCCCCGACCTGCCCGACGGTCGGCCCCAGTACGGCGTCCGGCTGCCGGAGGAGCAGGCCCAGGCGCTGCGGGAGCAGATGCTGAAGGACCACTCCGGCGCCGGCCGGTCCGGCAACACCCCCGGGGCCTTCGCCGCCCCCGACTACGGCCGGCGCGGCAGCGGCCGGCGGAGGGACCCGGACCGCCCGCTCGACGGCGTCCCCGCCCCCGATGCCGGGTCCGGCACCGCGTCCGAGCCGCCCTCCGTCCCTGCAGCGGGGGAGGGCACCGCGGCGGGCACCGGGCCGGCGTCGGGCACCACGGAGGGACGCTTCGCCCGGCCGCGCTACGGCCGCCACGCCGAGCGCCCTGCCGGCGAGACCGGCGCGGAACCCGGCGCCGGACCGGACACCGTGCCTCCGGCGCGCGACGACGACCCGGCCTGACACCGGCCGGGCCGTCACGGGCGGGGCTCAGCGCTGGAGGTCGGCCATCCAGGCCTCGATCGCCTCGGGGGTGCGCGGCAGGGCGGCGGAGAGGTTCTCGGCGCCCTCGTCGGTGACACGGATGTCGTCCTCGATGCGGATGCCGATGCCGCGGTACTCCTCGGGCACGGCCAGGTCCTCGGCCTTGAAGTACAGGCCCGGCTCGATGGTGAAGACCATCCCCGGCTGCAGCTCGCCGTCGAGGTAGAGCTCCCGCTTGGCCTGGGCACAGTCGTGGACGTCGAGGCCGAGGTGGTGGCTGGTGCCGTGCGGCATCCACCGACGGTGCTGCTGGCCCTGCGGGGACAGCGCCTCCTCCACGGTGACCGGAAGCAGGCCCCACTCGTGCAGGCGCTCGGCGAGCACCCGCATGGCGGTCTCGTGGATCTGGCGGAACCGGATGCCCGGCCTGACGACCTCGAAGGCGGCGTCGGCGGCGTCCAGCACCGCCTGGTAGACCGTCCGCTGCACGTCCGTGAACGTCCCGTTGACCGGCAGCGTGCGGGTGATGTCCGCCGTGTAGAGGGAGTCGGCCTCCACGCCGGCGTCCACGAGGATCAGGTCCCCGTCCCGCACCGCGCCGTTGTTGCGGATCCAGTGCAGCACGGTGGCGTTGTTCCCGGAGGCCGCGATCGTGTCGTACCCCAGGTCGTTGCCCTCCAGCCGGGCCCGGGAGAAGAACGCGCCCTCGACGATGCGCTCACCGCGCTCGTGGCCGGCCGCCGCGGGAAGCACCTTCACGATGTCCTCGAACCCGGAGATGGTGGCCGCGACCGAGCCGCGCAGTTCCTCGATCTCCCAGCCGTCCTTGACCAGGCGCAGCTCGGAGAGGAACTCGGCCAGCTCGGCGTCGAGCCCGTCCGAGACCTCCAGGTCCACGCCGGTGTTGATCCGCGAGGTGTCGACCAGGGCCTCGACGTCCAGGTCCGAGCCGCGCAGCAGGCGGATCCGGATCCCGCCGATCTCCACCGCACCGGCGTTCTTGGTGACCGCGACCTCCAGCCCGGACAGGTCGGAGGTGCGGATGCCGGTGCGGGACTGCATCTGGCCGAGGGTGGGGCGGGCGCCGATCCAGAACTCGCCGGTGCGGGCGTTGGAGTAGAACTCCTCGGAGTCACGGCCGGCCAGCGGCCGGAAGTACAGGGTGGCCTCGTGGTCCGAACCGTGGTCGCCGGTCCCCGGGTCCACCGGTTCCAGCACGAGCACGGCGTCCGGCTCGTGGTCCACCCCGAGCCCGGTCAGGTGGGCGAACGCGGAGTGGGCACGGAACCGGTAGTCGGTGTCGTTGGAGCGGACCTTCAGCGGACCGGCCGGGACGACGATGCGCTCGCCCCGGTACTTCTCCGACAGGGCCGCCCGGCGCTTGGCCGCGAACGGCGCAGAGGTGTCCGGCATGACCAGGGGGGTCTCGGCCGGGGCCCAGTTCGAGCCCATGAACTCCTTGAAGGCCTCGGAGGTCGGCTTCTGGGACCGGTTGTTCACGCGGTCCTCGATGGGCTGGGTGTCGTGGGCCGGGGTCTCCGGGGTCTGGGACTGTGCATCACTCATGGCGTCCATCATCGCACTGCGCCCGGCGTTGGCTAGGCTGGTGGTCATGCCGTTCGACCTGCACACGCACTCCAACATCTCGGATGGCACCGAACCGCCCGCCACCGTGGTGCGCGCCGCGGCCAGGGCCGGGCTGAGCGGCCTGGCGCTGACCGACCACGACTCCACGGCCGGCTGGGCCGAGGCCGCGGACCAGGCGGTGGCGTCAGGGATCGTGCTCATCCCGGGCATGGAGGTCTCCTGCGTCTCGGACACCGGCATCAGTGTGCACCTGCTGTCCTACCTGCACGACCCCCACGATCCGGACCTGTCCGCGGAGATCGAGCGGTCCCGCAGTTCCCGCCTCACCCGGGCCCAGCGGATGGTGGGCCGGCTGGCCGAGGACTTCCCGATCACGTGGGACCACGTGCTGCGCCACTCCACGCCGGACGCCACGATCGGTCGGCCGCACATCGCCGACGCGCTCGTCTCCCTCGGCGTGGTGGAGGACCGCTCGGCGGCGTTCACGTCGATCCTGACGCCGCGCTCCAAGTACTACGTGGGCCACTACGCCCCGGACCCGGTGGACGCGGTCCGGCTGGTCCTGGCGGCCGGGGGAGTGCCCGTGTTCGCCCATCCCATGGCCTCCATGCGGGGGCGCGTGGTCGGTACGGAGCTGTTCCGCGAGATGATCGACGCCGGGCTGGCCGGGGTGGAGGCCGACCACCGGGACAACCCGGACGACGCCCGCCGCTGGCTGCGCGTGCTGGCCCGCCAGCATGGGATGTTCGTCACCGGTTCCTCCGACTACCACGGGGCCGGCAAGCCCAACCGGATCGGGGAGCACACCACCGACGCGGCCGTGGTGCAGCAGATCATCGAGCGCGGCACGGGCACCGAGGTCATCTACCCCTGACCCCCGCGGCGGGCGGCGGAGGACACGGGGGGCTCACGGGCGGAGCCGCGCCTGTCTCAGCGCCAGGGGTTCCGGGTCACGGACACGTGCACCGTCCAGGCCGCCAGGCCGAGGAAGGCCAGGGCCTGGACCCCGAGCAGGCCCAGGTCCATGAGCCACTGTCCGGCCGTGGGCTCGAACAGCGGGTCGATTCCGGGCGCGGGGGGTTGCTGGAGGCCCACCGTCGCGGCCGTCGCCGCATAGCCGAAGCGAGCGGGCAGCAACCAGGACACCTGCTCGAGGCCATCGCGTCCCGCCAGCGGGAACAGCCCGCCGCACAGAATCAGCTGGGACATCACCATGGCGACGAGCGCGGGCATGGTCTGTTCCGTGGACGTCACGGCTCCCGAGACGGCCAGTGCGGCGACGGCCATGGCCACACCGACCGCCGCTATCGCCACGGCGACCTCCACGCGTCCGTCGCCCAGCAGCAGGGCGTCGTCCGGTCCCGGCAGGCCGAGGAGGGCGAGCACGGTGAACACCAGGCATTGGCAGGCCACCAATACGCCGAGCACCACGGCCTTGCTGAGCAGGTATGCCGCCGGAGAGAGTCCGACGGCGCGCTCTCGTCGGTAGATCGGCCGCTCCCCGACGAGCTCGCGGATGGACAGCGCCGTTCCCATCAGGGCGGCGCCCACGACGAGGACCACCAGGCGTTGCTGGACCTGGTTGACGTCACCCTGTGCCTCGCTCAGGGACAGCCCGGCCCTGCCGGGGAAGGCCTGTGCCATCAGCGCGAGCAGCATGGGCATGCCGATCAGGAGCATGACGAAGAGCCGGTCCGCGGCGACCACCGAGATGTTCCG
>ENA-UOUJ01000101-UOUJ01000101.1-activated-sludge-metagenome-genome-assembly--contig:-NODE-101-length-74706-cov-5.994508_pt1 | contig 74706 bp, 72 predicted proteins | sample MGYA00249839_ERZ747224 | MGnify/ENA primary metagenome ERZ747224 (study PRJEB28782, sample SAMN03220277) | activated sludge metagenome | biome: wastewater; feature: sewage sludge; material...
AAAGAAATTATTTCTGCTGGATGCCATGGCATTGATTTTTCGTGCCTATTACGCACTCATCCGCAGCCCACGTATCACAAGCACCGGAAAAAACACCAATGCGCAGTTTGGATTTACCAATACCTTACTCGATTTGCTGAACAACCAGCAACCCACTCACATGGCCGTTTGTTTCGATACGAAGGAGCTTACAGAAAGGCATACAGACTTTGCAGATTATAAAGCCAACCGGCAGGAAGCACCGGAAGATCTGGTACTCGCTATTCCCGATATTAAAAAAATTATTGAAGGGTTTAATATCCCGGTGATTGAAGCCAATGGCTTTGAAGCTGATGATATCATTGGCACACTGGCACAAAAAGCCGAAGCCGCCGGGTACGATGTATATATGGTTACACCCGACAAAGATTACGGACAGCTGGTAACCGATAAGATTAAAATTTACAAACCGGGCACGCAAGGCGGAGCCGCAGAAATTTTAGGGCCTGATGAAGTATGTAAAAAATGGGATATACAAAATGTGTCTCAGGTGATTGATATTCTTGGACTGATGGGCGATGCAGTTGATAACATCCCCGGTATTCCCGGTATTGGTGAAAAAACAGCAGCCAAACTGATAAAAGAATACGGAACCATCGAAAAAGTACTCGAACAGGCACCCAATATAAAAGGAGCCGTTGGCGAAAAAGTAAGAACCGGTAAAGACCTCGCCGTGATGAGTAAAAAACTGGCCACCATCATTTTGAATGTGCCGGTTGAATTCCATGAAACTGATTTTGAAGTTACTCCATTTGATAAAGAAAAACTACTCAACGTATTCACTGAGCTGGAATTTAAAACCCTCGGCAAACGCTTGCTGGGAGAGGAAATTGCAGTGGCTCCCCGCCAAAGCATTGGCCAGATGGATTTATTCGGAAACACATCTACCCCTGTACATACAGCTCATGAAATAAACGTACAACCGTTACCGTTAGCCGGAAAAAACATTGACAACACCCCGCATCAGTATCACTTGTTAAAAGATACAGGAGGTATTCAACAACTTGCGGAAAAACTATTAAAGGCACGTGAAATTAGTTTTGATACAGAAACCACCGGACTGGATGCCCATACAGCAGAGTTAGTGGGTATGAGTTTTTCCATCAAGCCCGGCGAAGGATGGTATATTCCGTGTCCGTCTGATAAACATAAAACCCTTGAAATTTTACGCATCCTGCAACCGCTTTGGGACGCCACACACATAACATGGGTTGGACAAAATATCAAGTACGATTTGTTGATGCTGAAATGGTATGGATTTGAAATTTTAGGCAACACTTTCGATACCATGCTGGCACATTATGTAATTGAACCAGACGGGAAACACAATATGGACATGATGAGTGAACAGTTGCTCGGGTATTCACCGGTTTCCATTGAAACACTCATTGGCAAAAAAGGAAAGGGCCAGGGAAACATGCGGGATGTAGATCAGGAACGCATTAAGGAATATGCAGTGGAAGATGCGGATATCACCCTGCAACTCAAAAAACAACTGGAGCCGATGCTCAAAGAAAAATCGGTTGAACGTGTTTTTGAAGAGGTGGATAACCCGCTGGTGAAAGTTCTTAGCGATATGGAATATGAAGGCATCAATATAGATGTGGGTTTCCTGCATGCCTATTCTAAAGAACTGGATAAAGAAGCACGCGCTGCTGAACAGGAAGTGTACACACTGGCAGGCGTTCGTTTCAATTTGGCTTCTCCTAAACAACTGGGTGAGGTGTTGTTTGAAAAAATGAAACTCGACCCCAAAGCTAAAAAAACAAAAACCGGACAATACGCAACCGGTGAAGATATTCTGACAAAGCTGGCGGATGAACATCCTATTTGCAGTAGTATCCTGCAGTTCCGCGAATTAACAAAACTCCGGTCTACTTACGTGGATGCGTTACCGTTATTAATACATCCGGTTACGCACAGGGTTCATACTTCCTATGCACAGGCTATTGCAGTTACGGGCCGGCTAAGCAGTGTAAATCCGAACCTTCAAAATATTCCCGTTCGCACCGATCGTGGAAAGGAAATCAGAAAAGCATTCATTCCGCGCAATGAAAATTATGTATTGCTGTCGGCCGATTATTCACAAATTGAACTTCGTATTGTAGCAGCTATCAGCGGCGATGAAAATATGTGTGCCGCTTTCCGTGCTGGGAAAGATATCCATACCGCAACGGCCGCAAAGGTATTTGGGGTAGAAGAGTCAGCGGTCACCAAAGAAATGCGTTACAAGGCCAAGAGCGTGAATTTTGGAATTATATACGGACAAGGTGCCTTCGGACTGGCAGAGAATCTGAAAATACCACGGGCTGAGGCAAAAGCCATCATCGACAATTATAAAGCACAGTTTTCCGGAATTCAAAAATATATGGACAACACCATCGAATTTTGTAAGAATAACGGTTACGTGCAAACGATTATGGGCCGTAAACGCTGGTTGAAAGACATCCAAAGCAGCAATTTTACCGTGCGGGGATTTGCTGAAAGGAATGCCATCAACTCTCCGATTCAGGGCACTGCTGCCGACATGATTAAAATGGCCATGATTCGAATCCATCGGGAACTAAAACAAAAGAAATTAAAAACCCGTATGCTCCTTCAGGTACACGATGAGTTGGTTTTTGATGTGCCCTCCGATGAACTGGCATTGGTGAAACCCCTGATTATATCCAACATGGAAAATGCCCTGGAGCTTCCCAACGACGTACCCGTTGTAGCAGAAACCGGCTCCGGCACCAATTGGCTGGAAGCTCATTAATCTACCCAAAGAACCGCTTCATTGACCCATCACCGTTTTGGATAGAAAAGGCCAAACAGCGCAAAACTTTTTTATATTATACTTATTTTATATACTTTTAGCACTTAAAACCTTCAACAATGAAATCTATATGTATCTCCCTGATTGCAGCAACTGTATGGTTATGCAGCTGCGCTGAAAAAAAAGCAGAAACGCCGGTGACTGAAACACCCGCTCCTGCTGTAGCAGAAACACCGGAAGTGAAAGACATACCGGATTCCGTAAAAATGCAAAACTGGCAGGCTTATATGACGCCGGGCGACATGCACAAAATGATGGCCTCCTGGGATGGAAAATGGGTGGACAGCATGACCATGTGGATGGCTCCCGGTGCACCACCTGAGAACTATGTTACCAACTCAGAAATTAAATCGGTTATGGGTGGCCGTTACAGCACCGCAACACACAGAGGCAATATGATGGGAATGGATTTTGAAGGATTGAGCACCATGGCGTGGGACAATCAGCGTAAACTTTTTATCAACACATGGATAGATAATTTTGGCACCGGTGTTTCCGTACTCGAAGGTCCATGGGATGAAGCTACTAAAACCATTACCCTGAAAGGTAAAATGCTAGATCCATCATACGGAGATGGCCGCATGTTAGATTACCGCCAGGTCATTACCCTCATTGATAACAATACACAAAAGTTTGAAATGTACCACGTTGGTGCTGATGGTAAGGAAACCAAGAATATGGAAATTATATCCCGTCGCAAGTAAAGGATATACATTGAATGCTAAACGTCGTGTTATACACGGCGTTTTTTTATGACCTTTGCACTATGACGAAGCCTGCTTTGATTTATTGTTATGATGCTTATTGCGGATGGTGTTATGGTTTTAGTCCCGTCATCCAGAAAATTGCCGCCACGTTTCAAAACCAGTTAGACGTGGAGGTGCTGAGCGGCGGAATGATGCTGCCAGAAAAACCCGTACATATTAAAACCACTGCCGGTTACATTGCTACGGCATATAAACAGGTAGAGGAGACAACAGGCATCCGGTTTGGGCAAGACTACCTCTGGCATATCATGAACCCGGAAGACAGCGACTGGTTTCCGCATTCCGAGAAACCGGCTATTGCATTATGTATCATCAAATCATTGTATCCTGAACGCGCACTGGAGTTTGCTACCGGTGTTCAATATGCACTGCATTTTGAAGGAAGAGATTTAACGGATGATGAAGCGTACCGGCATATGTTGGATGCATATGGCATATCGGCAGAACATTTTTATGAAAAACTACACAGCGATGCATTTAAAGAAGCTGCGTATTATGATTTTGCCTTGGTGAAACAACTTCAGGTTACCGGTTATCCTACAGTATTCATTCAAACAGAAGAACTGAAATTCCATATGGTAGCACGGGGGTATACCGACTACAATACACTTGAAAAGAGGATTCGATTGGTGCTGGAAACACTGCACTAATCCCTTTGTTTACCTTTTCTGGAACGCTTTTGAAACATTTTGTACAGGGTGGTATCGAAATGCTGTACTTGTTGCGCATTACAGATGGAACGCACATCGCCCAGATGTTTCAACATCATTCTTTGCGCCTCCAGTTGCTTATTTGAAAGTTTCTGCGCCGCAACATCCAGTGCACTATCTGTAAATCCATCTACCGTGAGCTGCTGATATACTTCGTTTATGCCTTTACGTGAGTCTTTCATCAAACCCTTCATAATATCCTGATGTAGTTTGTACGTACTGTCATATATATCCATCTGTTTCTGGTCAAACCCTACTTCCTTCATGAGGTATTCCTTCATCCGGCTACCCGAACGCTGCATCGGTTTCTTGTCTGCATTATATAGCATGGCCAACGTAGCAATATTGGCTATCAACAACACCACAATGATTAATATCAACATCTTACTTCTCTTCATGGCTCCATATTTTCAGCATTATAAATATCATAGGAATAAAAATCAACTGGTTCTGCAGAAGCAATGACATTGCCAGCCGGTACAGCATTACCCTTAAAAATAATAATGGCATTAATGGCAACTACCACTGCAATACAAGTCAATGTTACAGCAGGGCGTGCCATGAAAGCTGATATGCGCTCCCAAATGGTTAGCGTTTGCCGTCTGTATACTCCCGATAAAATTTTAGCATACAGGTAACCAGGAGCCTGAGCTCTTTGCATACCATCCACACTGTTCATTGCCTGTTCAACCGATGATGTGATTTTTTCTTTCATTGTTTACTTCGTGTTTACCTGTGCTTCGTAATAATTTTTAAGCCATTGCCTTAAATGTTGATTGGCCCGGCTCAGCAACGATTCCACGCCCGAAACGGAGCGCTTCATAATCTCTGCAACTTCAGCTACACGCAACCCTTCCATTTTGTTCAGTACAAAGGCGGTACGCTGGTGATAAGGCAACCGTTGCAAGGCATTGAACAACACCGTTGCATGATCTTTGTTTTCAGCCAGTACACCGGGATGTTCAAACGTGATCCAATCTCCCGCGGAAGGCTCCTCTCTTTTTCCCCACCATGTCTTTCCCCTTTTTCGTTGTCGCAATACATCGGTACACCTGTTAATGGTAACCCGGTACAACCAGGTAGAGATGGCTGCTTCTCCTCTAAACGTGTGACTGTTTCTGTAGAGCGCTACAAAAACATCCTGTGCCACATCTTCCGCATCTGTTTCATTCATCAACATGCCCAACGCGGTGTTGTACACCATATCCTGCCAGGTGTTCACCCACAACTCAAACATGCCGGGGTTGGCATTGTGCCAGCGACTGATATCATCGTCCGTATTTGCCAAGCAGGAAAGATTTTGTTGGCTCTAAAGTAATTAAAACGGACGGAATCCACCCTGACCTCCCTGCATTGCCGGTCCACGCATACCTCCACCTTCATTTCCTCTTGCCGGTACAGGAGCCTTACCAAAGTTTCTCAACCGGTAAGAAAACGTAACCATGAAATATTGAGTCAGCACACTGTTCGATACATCCTCCACATAACTCTCCGTCACCGAACGACTGATGCTTTGATTCTGCTTCAACAAATCAAACACCGACAACTTCAATTCACCGGCCTGATTCTTTAAGAATTTCTTCCCTATTGCCGCATTCCACAACCAATAGTTCTGATTGAACCCTTCACTCAATCCACTGATGTTCTGATTGCTCACATCCTGCTGTATAAACCAACCATTTTTAGACAGTAGATTCAACTGCACACCGGTTGACTGAAACAAGAATTCATTATTCAATAAGGGCTGAACGTTATTCTTCACCACATTGTAATTGGCGTTGTACGATACATTGAAATCAACATACTCACTGATGTTGCTCGATACCACCACACCGCCCGAATACGTGAAATTATCTGAAACACTGCGCACATTATTTACTATACCCGGTGTTTTGGCCCAGCTCACACCTCCATTCACATTCAAATTCGATTTCATGAATTTCAATGGGGTTCCATAGGTGAGGAATGAACGCGCACTTACATATCCATCCATATTCACAGGCTTGGATAACTGTGCACCACGATACAGGATGATGTTATTCCCCAAAGCGGAATCTGCAGTGGCTACAAAACTGGCCTGACCAATATAATCATCCGATTGCTGCAAATAGATGTTGGCAAAAAAGCTGCTCCCCTTCTGTGTGTTGGTATAGGTGTATCGAATACTCATTGTATGACTATACGATTGTTGTAAATCGGGATTACCGGTACGTAAGAATAACGGATTGCTGTTATCCACTACATTTTGTAACTGATTGATAGATGGTGTTGATGTGCTCCCCCTGTAAAACAACCGGATGTTTTCCCTGGCATTGAATTTTTTACGAAACATGGCAAAGGGGAGAATGTTGTTGAACGACTGATCAACCACAGTAGCTGAAGGAAATTCCTGCTCACTGTACAAATTGGTGTTCCGGTAATTCAATCCCACAGAGATCATATTATCCCGATCACCACGGCGGTAATTCACCCCGGTGGTATGGGTAACTACACGATTGTCGAACACGTTGGATAATGATGTATCAAACTTATTGTATTTATTGCCCACATAATCGTATTGGAATACTTCCTGGTCGGATGTGGTTTTACTCACCGAGGGGTTGTAGGAAAATTGCAACTGCCCTTTCTTGCCAACAGGCTCTGTGTAAGAAATGTTCGCACCAAAATTATTTCCACGCGTGTATTGATCGGTAAACTGCTTAATGGTATCATTCTCTTGTGATGAATTAAAAAACTCATTTACAGATTCCAGATAACGTTCCCCCGTGCGTTTGTTGAACCCGGCAGACAGGTTCACAGACAACGTACGCCCCTTCTTAGCAAAGCTATGTCGCCACAACAAGTTATTGTTTGAATTAAAACCATTACTCATGGCCGTGGTTGAAAACAAGGTGCGGCTCAGTAAATCATTCAATGTATAAAACCGAACACCATTTACGTTCGTTGCCTGGTCGTTGTTCTGAAAACTGATACTCGGGCTGAATATGAATGAATTGTTTGAATCCATTTTATGTTCAATCCGCAGGCTGGCGCGGTTGTTGAAATTATCGGCATCGGAAAAATTCAGTTCATCATAATATTGGATGGCTGAATCCTGCAGAAAATATTGTGCGTTCGATCTTTCGTTATTGTCTGTATTAGATTGATTGAGGAAAACACTTCCTGTTACCTCTGTTTTCTTGCTCCACATATCAGAATAGTTGATGCCAAGTGCATTGGTGGTACTCACTCCGTTGGCCTGGCCAATGAGGAAGTTGTTAGACCCTCCACCGCGGCCACCTCTTCTTCCACCACCTCCACTACCGGTAATGCCTAACAGATCTTCAGAAGAAAAATTTTGCTGGTTCACGTTGTTAAATAATCCTGCAATCGAAATTCTGCGGTCGCCTTTAAAGAAGCTTACGTTTCCTCCGGCTGCATAACGATTGTCTGTTCCATATCCGGCATATACCCGGCCAAACTGACCGTTGCGCGTGCCCGTTTTAGTAACAATGTTGATAGCCCGTGTTCCGCTTCCATCATCGAAACCGGTAAACTGTGCCTGGTCACTCAAACGATCAAACACCTGAATTTTATCAATAATTTCTGCGGGAAGATTTTTCAGCGCAGCAGTGGCATCATCCCCAAAAAAGCGTTTACCGTCTACCGTTACTGAACGCACTTGTTCACCCTGTGCGGTTACCGTTCCTGAGCGATCTACCGTGATGCCGGGCATTTTTTTAATCAGGTCTTCGGCATTGGCATCCGGATTTACTTTAAACTGACTGGCATTATATTGTGCCGTATCGCCCCGTTGTACTACGGGAGGCACTTTAGCTACAAGTACCACTTCGCCAAGATCTGTGTCCTGCCCGGTCATCACCATCTCTCCTAAATCATATTCCTGTCCTTCAGCAAGTGTTACAAATGAAATGTATTGACGATATCCCACCGACGTTACCGACACAATAAAACTATCCGCCGGAAGTTGACCTATTCGAAAAGCCCCCTGGTTTCCGCTTACAGTGCTTTTTACCAAAGTACTGTCTGACTGCTTCATCAGCGTTATGGTAGCTCCTGCCAAAGGAATTTTTTTGTCGTTGCTCACAGAGCCCGAAATAATACCGGTTTGAGCGTGTAAAGTTGTTGATAATAAAGTAGTTACAATTAATAAACCCAGCCAATGCTTCATACAATTTTTTTTCAGATATGCCCATTAGACGGTGGCCGGCATTTTATCCTTCGCAACAACCTGAACATTTAGAAAACCTTAACAACTTCCTCTATCCGAAAGATGTTTACTCAAATCCAATTATCTTGCAACATTAAATGAGCACAGAAATGACGTATAACAAATTGGTATCCATATCCGGAATGGGTGGATTATTTGAATTGATGAGCACAAAAGCGGATGGCGGTATTGTTCGTTCGCTCGAAGATAAAACCACAAAATTTGTGAGCAATCGCGTGCATCATTTTTCACATCTCGAAAGCATTGAAATTTACACCGTTAAAGACAATGTAAACCTGGTTGATATTTTTCAGGCCATGGCCGCCAGCAAAGAAACATTGCCTTCACATCAGGCCGACACGGCTGCGTTGAAAACTTATTTCGAAAAAGTATATCCTGATATGGATTTTGAAAGGGTATATGCCAGCGACATGAAAAAAATGATTCGTTGGTTCAACACACTGAATGAGCACAACATCAAAATTGAATTATCTGAACATCCGGCAGACGCCGATGTGGATGTCGCTAGCGAAAAAACAACAGCACCTAAAGCCGTAGCCCAATCCAAAGCGGCTGCGGTAAAAAATGCTCCGGCTAAAAAAGTAAATGCCCCCAGAAAGATGGCATAAGCTTTTAATTACAGATTCGTTTACATCCCGACGTGTATGAAATATACTGCCCAAATTGAAAAGGCTGCCAGGCATTATTTGCCTACCGATTTTTCAGTAACCGATTGGCCCTCTCTGGAGCCATACTTTAAAGAACTTCTGGAAAGACCGCTGGAATCAAAGCAAGCACTTGAACAGTGGTTAAAAGATTTGAGTGAATTGGAAGCTGCAGTGAATGAAGATGGTTGCTGGAGGCAAATTCGCATGACGTGTGACACCGAGAACAAAACCCTTGAAGAAGCATTCAACTTCTATTGTCTCGAGATTTTGCCACCTACTCAACCGTACACCGATGCGCTGAATAAAAAACTAATTGAAAACCCGTTTGTACAAGCGCTTGATCCTAACCAATACGGACCTTACCTCAGAAATATCCGTAAGAATATTGAACTCTTCCGGGAGGAAAACATCCCCTTACAGGCAGAAGCGAGCGTATTGCAACAGCAGTACGGACAAATTACCGGTGCCATGAGCATTGAGTATAACGGAAATGAATATACGCTGCAACAGGCCGGACAATTTCTTGAAAACCCCGACCGCACCGTGCGTGAAACAGTTTATCATAAAATTCAGCAACGACGGCTGCAAGACCGTGAAGCCCTGAACGATTTGTTCAATAAACTGATGAACCTGCGCATACAGCAGGCAAAGAATGCCGGGTTTGCTTCATACACCGAGTACCGCTTTCGCGAATTAGGGCGATTTGATTATACACCGGCCGATTGTTTTTCTTTTCATGATGCTGTGAAGCAACATGTACTGCCGCTGGTGAACCTGATTCACCGCCAGAAAAAAGAAGCCTTACAAGTGGATCGTTTACGCCCATGGGATATGGATGCTGAGCCAGCCGGAACACCTCCCTTGCGGCCTTTCACCAACGGAAAAGATCTATTGCATAAAACCATTTCCTGTTTCAGCAACATGAATCCATTCTTCGCCGACTGTTTACGTACCATGGAAGGAATGGGGCACCTTGATCTGGAAAGCAGAAAAGGTAAAGCCCCCGGCGGATATAATTGTCCACTACCGGAAAGTGGTGCACCATTCATTTTCATGAATGCAGCAGGGCAAATGCATGATGTAACCACGATGGTGCATGAAGGCGGACATGCCATACATTCTTTTCTGGCCCACCCCCTACCGTTGACGGGCTTCAAGGAATATCCGATGGAAATTGCTGAGGTAGCCAGCATGGCGATGGAATTGTTCAGCATGGATCACTGGCACACTTTTTTTGATGATGCTAAAAGTTTGCAACGCGCCAAACAACATCAACTCGAACGGGTGATTACCTTGTTTCCGTGGATTGCCATCATTGATGCATTTCAACATTGGATATACAGCCACCCTAACCATACTACCGAAGAACGCACGGTTGCCTGGTTGCAAATTCTGGAGGAGTTTAAAGATGATGTTACCGATTACAGCGGCCTGGAAACATTTCGCGCCAATGCCTGGCAACGTCAGTTGCATCTGTTTGAAGTTCCTTTTTACTACATCGAGTATGGCATTGCACAATTAGGCGCCATTGGTTTGTGGGTGCAGTATAAACAACATCCGGAAACGGCCATTGAAAATTATTGCAAGGCCCTGCAACTGGGAGCAACGAAAACATTACCGGAATTGTACAAAGCGGCCGGTCTTGAATTTGATTTCTCGCCGGAGAAAATTAAAGTACTGATGGATTTTGTAAAGCGAGAATTGGATGCCTGTGCATCACTTGCATGATTTACACACGCCGGTTACAATCATTTTCACATCATTTTGCCTGAACCCTCGTGGTAACTTTACCGCCGGTACAACCACCTCATCGAGGCAGGTGGTGATTTCACACTCGGTACATAAAAAATGAACATGGTTATCATGATGGTGCCCATCGGTACAATCCTCTTTACATAAAGCGTACAGCACGGCATTGTCAATCGTAGGTATTTGATGGATGATTCCCTTCTCCGCAAATGTTTGTAGTGTACGATATACCGTTACCCTGTCATGAAAACCTTTCAACCTACTTTCAATATCACTGTGCGACAAAGCGCCCCCGGCTTGCATAAATATCTGTAACACCGATAAACGACTATCGGTAACGCTTAATTGATATTTCTTTAAAATGTCTTGCGCATTCATTATGAAGGGTTATTGTTAAACCCGCCCACAAAACGGGTGGAGGTTACTTTTTCACTAAGCAGTTCACGAATGTCGAGCATCATCTTATCTACTTCATCACTGATTAGCCCATCGTATATACCGCGCACACGGCCCATTTTATCTACCAGTGCAAAAAACTGCGTATGAATAAACTGTTCGTTGATGTGTTGCGTGGTATCCGGTTTGCCGTTATCAATCATATATCCTTTCCTGGCCAGAAAATACAGTTCCTGCTTATCGCCGGTTACAAAGTGCCAGTTCTTATTAGAGTCCGGTGTTTGGGTCATCAACTCACCAAAAGTGTAGGAACCATCCTCCTTACGCAATAGTTTGCCTTGAATCATTTGCTTTTCATAGGCTTTCAGCAACGGGATACTGTCGGTTTCCGGCATACAGGTATGAGAAACAATCAGGAATTGTTCTTCATGCTTATACGTATCATATACACGGCGCATGTTGGCATTCATTTTCGGACAAATCCCCTTGCAGGTTGTAAAAAAGTATTCCGCCACATATACCTTTCCTTCCACCTGACGCTTGGTAATGGGTTGGTTGTTCTGATTCACAAAATTGAATTCGGGTATTTCTGCATTAATAACCGCCAGTTTCGATCTTGAAAAATCATATCCCTGCAATGCGAAATACAGGAACCCTCCTACGAGCGCAGCAAAAAATATCAGGTAAAAAGTGAGCTTATTCATAATCATCTGCAATTGGTACAAAGGTACTGCATCTATACCGGCATCAAAAATTCGCCGTATTATTTTGCAACATTATTGCAAATTTAAGATTATCTTTGCGCACGATGAAATTAAAAGTGAACTGGGATGGTGTAGGCGTAGCGGCATCATTGGTATGCGCCATACATTGTGCGGTACTCCCGTTGATTTTAACCAGTTTGCCCATCCTGGGTATCGACCTGATACACGATCCGTATTTTGAATGGGGCATGATTTTATTGGCCATCGGTATTGGCGTTTACTCCCTTTACCATGGATTCGTGAAACACCACCGGAGATTACTCCCCTTTATCCTTTTTGCCACCGGCGCATTGCTACTCGTCACCAAGCAGATATTACACGATCAACAAACAATATTTCTAATCCTGGCGGTTCCTTTCATCATTGCAGCCCACTGGATCAATTACCGGCTTTGCCATAAAAGTGTTTGTACATCGGAACACCATAAACATTAATTTTAAGGATGAAATATTTTCTTTCATTCCTTTTGCTTTTCATATCAGGTACCATTTCGCAAGCGCAACCGGCAGAAACCATCATCCGCCAAAAGATGGGTGCTCAGGTAATAGCATGGAATAGCGGCCATCTGGAAGCATTTATGGAACCTTACTGGAAAAATGATTCACTCACTTTCATCGGTAAAAACGGTATAACCTACGGCTGGAATAACACCCTGGAAAGATATAAGAAAGGATATCCGGATGCCAAGGCAATGGGCAAACTGACATTCGAAATTATACACATACAAAAAACAGGTACGCATTACCGTTATGTAACCGGAAAATGGATGCTGAAACGTGATGCCGGAGATTTAAACGGTCACTTCACCCTGGTGTTCAGAAAGTTGAAGGGTCAGTGGGTAATCATTTCTGATCACAGCAGTTAATTTATCTCCACTTGTTTCGGATGTATCGAAAAACCCACCAGGCGGTAAACACAAACTGCAGATAAAATATGCCATTCAGCCAAAGAGGCACCGTATCGCCGGTACTTAAACTGCTGAAGTATGCCCACTTGAAATACATTCCCAGTGCTATTTGGACAATCATCCACAATAACCCCATGCCAATAGATTGGACAATTTTGATGAAGAACAAACGGGTGTTGATGTTATCCGACATGCTACAAAGTTATGGAAGGATTAGAAAAATGAAAGTATATACTCCTCAACACATTATGGAATCAGTAACCTTTTAAATGCAGCGCTGTCGCCATTAAATACATTAAAATCCACGTTCCCCTGAATGCCACTCACCTTCCCCGATTCGCTATGTTGCCAGAAATGCCAACTCCGCCCAATGCGCGGACGCTGGGTTTCGTAATGAGCAATCCAAAGCGGATACGCATCAAAATGGCCGGCTAGCCAGGTTTCATAAAAATGCGAACCGGTATACAAGATGGGTTTCACTCCATAAGCGGCTTCCACTTTCTCCAACCAGATTTTCACTGAAGCGATCAACGCTGACCGGGAGACTCCATTGGTTTCTTCAATATCCAATACCGGCGGCAGGTCGCCCGGTTTCAATGTAACACGCCGGATGAAATGAGTTGCCTGTGCAGCAGCATCCACCGACGGATGAAAATAATGATATGCTCCACGAACCATTCGGTTGGCGCGGGCCTCTCTCCAGTTGCGGTTGAAATGATGATCCTTTATCCTCTTCCCTTCGGTGGCTTTGATAAAAACAAAACCCAGGCGGATCCCTTCTACCTCCATATTACGTACCTCATGCCAGTCGATTTTTTGTTGATAACGGCTCACATCAATTCCATGAATATGGTACCGCTTCGGAATGGAAATTCCAAACTCACGGTAATGCACACTCGAAGATAAAAACCCCTGTCGTGCATAATAAAATACGACCGCAGTAATTGATAACATCACTACCGTTGTTATCACTATCGGTCCAACCCTGCGTTTCCTGCGCGCCACTATTTCATTATTTTTTTAACTACCCTCTCTGAGGCATTGAATGTTTCAAGATAATACACTCCGCGTGGTAAATCAGACCAATCGGGCTGCCAGAAAGCTGCGCCGTTCAACAGGTTAATGGTGTGTTGCTTCAAACGTTGTCCGAGATTATTAAACAACGACACCCGCACACTGGTACCCAGAAAATTCTGAAACACCACCTGGGTGGGGCCTGTAACGGGATTGGGGGACACCTGTACGGTTGCCGGACCACTCACCACGTAAGGCACTTCCTGCACTACATTGTTATCGGAGAGCAACCACAGCTCCGGATCTACAAAAGCAGAATCGGGTGTAAAGCCCAACTGCTCAATGAAGGTTTGTCCGCTAAACCGATGATCGACCACCACCGTCTTCTTCAGATTACCGCTTACAAACTGAATGGGAACGGGCATTTCATAAAAGGCAACCGACGGATGTGAAGTAGTTTGATGAAGTTGAAAACGCACCCCTGTAGGCCCATATTTACTCCATTGCAACCTATAGGTAGGATACCCTTCTCCTTCAAACCATTGCCTGAAAAAAGGAGTGAGGTTTTTACCGCTCGCCTGTTCGAGGTGTTGAACCAGTTGTGGTGTGCGTGCAAAACCATAGGCCAATGCAGGATCATTTAAATAATTACGCAATCCGGTGAAGAACGCTTCTTCTCCCAACATGAATCGCAACATATACACCAGATACGCCCCTTTGTAATAAGATAAGCGGGCGGAGAAAATTCTGGACACACTGGTGGTATCATCCACCTTTACTGACCCCCCGGGCTCCTGTGTTATGTTATCTATCAAGGCTCTTCGTGTAGGCAATCGCGTTAGTGGATACTTTTCTTCCATCCAGTAAATTGAAAAGTGGGTGGCGAATCCCTCGTTGAGCCAGATGTCTTCCCAGGAACCACAGGTAACTTTATTGCCAAACCATTGATGCACCAGTTCATGCGCCACCAACGTTTCATCGAGTGTGCCGATAAAAGACATGGTCTGATGTTCCATCCCTCCACTCCAGCTAAATTGCACATGTCCGTACCGTTCATTCATAAAGGGATACGGACCTAACCAGCGGTCGTAGTACACAAGTTGATCCAGCACCTCCTGAATTTCAGCAATGAAAAAGTTTACATGTTCAGGATAACAATAGGAGTACATGGGCAACACCCCACCACTCAATGTTGCAGCATGTTGCAGTACCGTATAATTGGTAATGGCAAAACAAACCAGATATGTTGCAATTGGATAACGGTGCTTCCATTGGGTTAATACCTGATCTGTCCCTACAGGCGTTTCAAATTGTAACATACCATTGCTTGCCGCACGAAACTGTGAGGGATGCAGAATAGACACCCGGATACTGTCGGCCTTATCATTCAACCCATTCTTACAGGGCCACCAATCCATAGAGCCATACGGTTCGCTCAACGACCACATTACAGGAACGCCTGAGTGAAAACGCTGGGCAAAAGAGCCAAATCCGTTCACAGGTGGAACACCCCGATAATACACATGAACTGAATCTCTGGTTCCCGTAGGAACGGTTTGATTCATAGAAATTTCAACCGCATCACGGGTATGCGTAAACGCAAGTTGTGTGTTCCCGTTTTTCACACTATCTACGGTTAGGGCGTTGGTAAGGTCGAGCACAAGGGTTGACACACCCTCTACTGCTGTGAAATGCACTCCCACATTGCCCTGAATGCGGCGCACCGCCGGGGTCATTTCCCAAAAGCAATCATAAAAATGTACATCAATGTTCTCGGTGGACTGCGTACGCGCTTGTGCCATTGTTGCACTTTCTAGTAAACGTTGTTGAGAGACCGCCTCTGTAAAGTGCTTACATACGGCAGGTTGCGCATACACATTATTTTTAATAAGAAACAATGCGCTTACACAGAAAAAAAATAGCCGCATACACATAAAATTATAGGTGAAAATTGACAATAATTTTTTGAAAAGAACGTTAGATTTGCTGCCTTATTGCAAAAAAATCCAATGTCTGATCTATTGAAAAAATGCTTCTTCATCTTCCTGTGTCTGGCGGTGTTTTCCGCTGCCGGAGCTTCCACCATATCAGACACCGGCCGGATACAACTCGCCCATGCCGAAGCACCTATTTGCACAGAAATATACAAAGCGAATGTGGTATTTCCGAGTATTTTTTCCGGACAGGAAGAGCGGATGAAAACGTATATCCTTAACTTCTCGAAAAACCGTCGCGATTATGTTATTCGTATGCACCAAAAAAGTCGTCGGTATTTTTCTAAAGTATCTAACATATTCAATACATATGGAGTGCCGGCGGAGTTTAGGGTGTTGATGGCACTGGAAAGCGCATTCAATGCAAAAGCCGTTTCAAAGGCCGGCGCGGTGGGGTTTTGGCAGTTTATGGATCAGCCCGCCAAGGAATACGGATTGAAAATTATTGAAGGCCAGCTTCCGGGGAAATCCACTTCTACAGTCAAAAAGCAAACGCCGGTTAAAGGAAAAAGCGTGCTGCCGACCGACGACCGTACGCATTTTACCAAATCCACCTATGCCGCGGCCAAATACCTGCGCGACAGAAGCAGGAACTTAAACAATAACTGGTTGCTCATCGCTGCCAGTTACAACTGGGGCATTGGAAATGTGTGGGCCGCCATGAAGAAAACCAAACTCGAACAACCCGACTATTGGGATATTGAACCATATGTTCCTGCTGAAACCCGTGCTTACGTGTTAAACTTCATCACCCTGAATGTATTGTTTCATAACTACGATGCCTTCCTGAAAAACGATCTTCGGTTTGAAGACCGGGAGGTGAAGCAACTACTCCTGCCCGTTATCAACCCCACCGCACAAACCCTGTAAAGAGCTTAGGAAAGAAGTATCTTTGTTTCATGCCCCGTTTCCATTTAGGCGATAGCCTGAATTTATTGCGCAAGCTTACTTTTCGCCGTGTGTGGAACGGACTTAAAGTATTCAGCAGTTTTTATATCAGCCGCATCACCGGACGGCCAGTGCAATGGGGTTTGCCGTATTCCATCTCTTTTGAACCAACCACCAGTTGCAATTTACGATGCCCTGAATGCCCCAGTGGCATGCGTAGTTTCACACGACCCACAGGAATGCTGCAACCGTCATTTTTTGAAAAAACCATCAACGAAATCCATCGCGATATTTTCTACCTGATTTTTTATTTTCAGGGTGAACCATATCTGAATCCGCAATTTTTGAACATGGTTCAATACGCCTCTTCCAAAAAAATTTACACCGCCACCTCTACCAACGCCCATTACCTCAATGACGAAAATGCCAAAAAAACGGTTGAAAGCGGATTAGACAGACTCATCATTTCTATTGATGGCACTACGCAGGAAGTGTATGAACAATACCGGGTGGGAGGAAAATTAGAAAAAGTAATTGCAGGCACAGAAAATATTGTGAAGTGGAAGAAGGCATTGAAATCGAAAAAACCATTTGTCATATTTCAGTTTCTGGTAGTGAAACCGAACGAGCATCAAATGAAAGCGGTTCAGGAGTTGGGTGCACGCCTTGGCGTAGATCAGGTAAGATTCAAAACGGCGCAGGTGTACGATTACGAAAACGATCCCCATCAACTGATTCCCGATAACCGCGCTTATAGCCGGTATCATCAATCACCTGAAGGGAAAAATATTCCCAAAAACAAATTATCAAACCGTTGCTGGAAACTTTGGCACGCAAATGTGATTACATTTGACGGACGGGTAGTGCCCTGTTGCTTTGATAAGGATGCCACGCACCAATTGGGCAACCTTGCAACCGAATCGTTTCGAGACATCTGGAAAAACCCGAACTACCGGCAGTTCCGTAAAGAGCTGTTGCATAGCAGGAAGAACATAGATATTTGTGCCAATTGCAGCGAAGGCCTGTCTGTTTGGAAATAAATTGTTTTATATGGATAACCTTACATTCAATAACCGGCTCCGGCAGGTCATTTTACTCGGGCTGATTATTTTAATCTTGCTGGTATTGTTCGGCACGCTCCGTTCCCTGCTTACCGGTATGCTGGGCGCGGTTACTCTTTATATACTCACGCGTGGAATGTACTTTCAGCATACCATGAAACACAAGTGGAACAAATCACTCACTGCGTTTCTGTACATTTTCGGATTTCTGATTATTGTGGCTATTCCTATCTATGCGAGTGTGCAGCTGGTTTCTCCCAAAATCAACGAAATGCTTAAAAACCAGGATGCCATCATGAACAGCCTGAAAGGGTTTTCTGACCGGGTGTTCAGCATGACGGGCTTCAGGGTGTTATCAGAATCGAACGTTCAAAATATTTCGGAGAAGGTTACGAGTTTAATTCCACAACTCCTCAACAGCACGGCCAATGTGTTCTCCAATTTATTGCTGATGTTCTTCATCTATTATTATATGCTGATGAACGGACTGGATATGGAGAAACAGCTCACCCGCATGGTGCCTTTGAAAAAAAGCAATATTGATCAGCTCACGTCGGAAACTAAAATCATGGTAAAAGCGAATGCATTGGGAATACCCATCATTTGTGCCGTACAGGGAATTTTCGCTACACTGGGTTACTGGATTTTTGGAATTGAAGACTGGGGTTTGTGGGGATTTGTAACCGGGGTGCTGGCATACTTCCCCATCATTGGAACGATGGCTGTATGGGTTCCATTGGTAATTTATCAGTTTTCTGTGGGAGATACCGGGCCTGGAATCGGGCTTACCATTTATAGCATCATTGTTACCGGTAACGTAGATTACATCACCCGACTGAGCCTGATGAAAAGAATGGGCAACGTACACCCGCTGGTAACGGTGATGGGTGTAATTGTAGGACTGGGTTTGTTCGGGTTCATCGGACTGATATTCGGGCCCTTGCTCATCAGCTACCTGTTTATTTTAATTAAAATTTATGTGAATGAATTCTCTGAAACAGAGGATAATTGACAGATGTTTCCCACCTTTGCAGCACCATTATGGGCATTGAAGAAGATATAAAACAACAACAGTTCAGAAATCCTTATCAGAAAGGGCTCATCAACATTATCTACACGTTCAACTGGTTGAACGAAAGGTTAAGAACCATTCTGAAACGTGAAAAAATTACCGAACAACAATTCAACATCCTTCGCATACTGAGGGGAGCAGGAAAACCCATCTCCACCTTACAAATCCGGCGTAGGATGCTGGATAAAGCCAGTGATACCAGCCGTATAGTTGACCGACTCATACTCAAACAGCTTGTAAAAAAAGAAACCTGCACCAATGATAAACGACTGGTAGATGTCTCCATTACGCTGGAAGGATTATCTCTTTTGGAATCGCTCGACCAATACGCCCAAGAAATGGACGCCCTCATTGGCAACCTCACCACTGAGGAAGCCAACACCCTCAATACCCTGCTCGATAAAATCAGAAAAGGAAAATAATTTTTTACAATCCTGCAGAAACCTTCGCCCAAAATCAATAGCCCATACCAGAAACCTACTGGCTACATCCTCTGTAACCCGCTACTGTGGCTAAAAATGTGTAATTAATCTCTTATAGTTTTTTTTAACATCAAAAATCGTGCAATTTTTTTCTGAATGTAGATTCGGTGTCGTAATTTTATCAGACCAAGCATCTGACTGCTGTAATTCCGTGAACCTTAAACCGTTTTTTTATGGCACTACATCAAAGTTTACAGCAAAAACTGTTACAAAAGCTTTCTCCCCAACAAATTCAGCTGATGAAACTGCTGCAGGTTCCTACTGCCGTATTGGATGAACGCATTAAGGAGGAAATGGAAGAAAACCCTGCCTTGGAACAGGGAGAGGAAGGTGTGGTAGAGAATGAGTTTGAAATGGAGGAAGAATTACACACTCCGGAAGAAACCGAGCCGGACGGCAGCGAGGAGGATTATGAAAACATTGACATCAGTGAATATGTGCAGGATGGGGACGACGAAGTGGGTGATTACAGGCTGCGGGATGATAATTATCCGGAAATAGACGACAACCGGGTGATACCACACAAGGTGGAAACCACCTTTATTGAGCAAATGCTTCAACAACTGGGTATGTTGCAAATGCCGGATAAAGAGCGCAAAATAGCTGAGCACATCATCGGCACACTGGATGACGACGGATATCTTCGCCGGGAACTCAACGCATTAACCGATGATTTAGCTTTTCGTCAGAATATAGAAACTAACGAAGATGAATTGATGGAGATTATACAGAAAATTCAGCAGTTCGACCCTCCGGGTGTGGGTGCCCGTTCGCTTCAGGAATGTTTGCTACTACAACTATACCGCAAACCGAACCCGGATACAACCACCGAAAGTGCCATCCTGGTTCTGGAAAAATATTTCGACGAATTCACCAAGAAACATTACGAAAAAATTCAGCGTGGTTTAAACCTGGATGATGAACAATTGCGTGCAGTCATTCGTGTGATCGTAAAATTGAACCCTAAGCCCGGCGGAAATATCGGTGGCGGTTCCATGAAAGGTGAAAACTACATCATCCCCGATTTTTTTATCGTTAACAACAACGGTAAACTTGAATTATCACTCAACAGCAAAAATGCGCCTGACCTCCGCATCAGTGAAGGATACAGGGATATGCTGAAAGATTATGAGCGGGGTGCCAAAAAAGACAAACGCCAGAAAGAAGCCGTGCTGTTCATCAAACAAAAAATTGATTCCGCCAAATGGTTTATTGATGCCATCAAGCAACGTCAGAACACCCTGCTCAACACCATGGAGGCCATCATGAATTACCAGTACGATTTTTTTGTAACCGGTGACGAAACCACTTTGAAGCCGATGATTCTGAAAGATATCGCCGAAAGAACCGAACTCGATATTTCTACCGTGAGCCGCGTGGCCAATTCAAAGTTTGTACAAACCGAATTCGGAACGTACCGGTTGAAATTCTTCTTCAGCGAGAGTTTACAAACTGAATCGGGTGAAGAGGTGAGTACACGGGAGGTGAAAAAAATACTGAACGACCTGATAGATGAAGAGAGCAAGAAACACCCCTACAGCGATGAAAAACTGACGGAGTTATTACAGGAAAAAGGATATAATATTGCACGCAGAACCGTGGCTAAGTATAGGGAACAACTGAATATTCCTGTTGCCCGTTTAAGAAAAACATTATAATGAACAGAGGTAAAAACGATGTGGCGGCCGTGCATCCTGCGTACAATACGCACCCCTCGGTATTTGAAAAAGTTTTCGGTTATACCATTTCCGTAGTACTGCACCCCATCTTTATTCCCCTGTATGTTGCCTATTTTTTATTGTACATCCACCCCAATGCCTTTACCGGGTTTTCAGGATATGATAAAATAAAAACACTGAGTATCATTGGCATCAATGTAGTGTTGTTTCCACTGATAGCCACCTTATTATCGAAGGCTGTAGGTTTTATTGATTCTATTCAATTGCACACACGAAAAGACCGTATCATACCACTCATAGCCTCAGGTATTTTCTTTTTCTGGGCGTACCTTGTTTTTAAGGAACAGCCTCAATACCCGTTGATGCTGGTGGCCTTTTTGCTGGGAATATTTCTGGCATCTTCCGCAGGTTTAATGGCTAATATTTTTTTTAAGGTGAGTTTACACGGGATTGGTATGGGTGGCTGGTTGGGTTTTTTTCTTGCTCTTATTATGCATGGTGAATTGTATATGGCCTGGCCTCTGGCTCTGGTGATTGCACTGACCGGACTGGTAGCCACCGCCCGTTTAATGATATCTTCCCACACGCCCCGCGATATTTACTATGGCATTTTAATTGGCCTCCTGTCGCAATGGGTAGCGATGCTTTTCACAGGAATTTAATATATTTTTTTTTTGACACCTATCCGGAAGCGTGTATTTTGTTGTGCCATTCAGTTGTTGCTGTTTGGCCCTGTATTATCAAATTAAAAATTAAAACCCCTTTTATGAAGTTCATTTTTACCCTCTTTCTCTCCTGCATTACTGTGTGCACCATGGCACAAAGCAGGGTTGGCCATCTTAGTATATTCTCAGAAGACGGCGACAAATTTCAATTGTATTTAAATGGTGAGTTAATCAACGAGGAGCCTATGGCTAACCTTCGTGTAGAAGATCTTACCCAGCCGTTTTACAATGCAAGAATTGTATTTGAAGATCCCGCACGCGTAGAACTGAAAAAACAACGATTGATGATTGAAGATGTGGACGGCAACCTGATGGATGTAACGTATAAAATTAAGCGGGACAAAAACATGAGCACTAAGATGAAACTGAATTACTTTTCCTCTACTCCGGTGCAACCGGATTTTATTCCTGCATCCAATGTACACGTGATACATTACGGTTCACCGCGTCGCAATGAACCCGGTGTGAACATGGGCGTAAACATGGGTGGAGTAAACATTGATGTTTCTATACAAGACCCTGACATGCAGGTGAGCACACGTGAACAAAGAACGTACACTGAAACACGCAGCCAGCAACAAGCTCCGGCTCCCAGAGGTTGCCGCAACCGTTATGCAATGTCGGGCACTGATTTCAACAATGCCATGCAAACCGTAAAAAACCAAAGCTTTGATGACACCCGCTTAAAAGTTGCCAAGCAGGTAGCTACCTCGAATTGTTTATCTGTTCAACAAATTAAACAAATTGCCTCGCAATTAAGTTTTGAAGAAGGTAAATTAGATTTTGCAAAGTTTGCTTATGATTATTGTGTAGACACTAAAAACTATTTCAACCTGAATGATATTTTTTCTTTCAGTTCCAGCGTAGATGAATTGACAAATTATATTTCTAATAAGCAATAAATTTTCATGCTTAGGATGTTGTCTTGCAAAAATTGTATTGCTCAAGAAGGTATTGAAGATCCATACTTATATGTATGATTCAACATAGATAATACCACCAAACATTCGATACGGTTTAAAACACACATTGGTTTTCATCAGTCACGGAAATTCAATGCTTCCTTTCAACGCTGATTGTCTTAAAAACGAATAAGCCCCGTCCAATAACGGGGCCTATTCTTGTCCTGTAGTGCCTAACAAAAAACACTTATGTTTATTACAACAACCCATTAGGTTATTGGAACAATGCAAAATAATATAAAGGGAGAATAAAAAGTGAAGCAGGTGTTTTTCACGGTTATTCTCGTATAGTAGTAATGGTTAGTTATCATTAATAGCGTTAAAAGCCGGATAAAATTGTGTTTATCCTACTACTTTTTTAAATTTTTATTACACACCTGATAATATATGTATATGTGTTCGAAAATCTACGCAATTTGAGTTGGATTTTTACGTGTTCGTAACGATACATATGCGATATAAATACTTATCGCCATAATAATAGCCGCCAGCATGAATGCCGCACCCGGAAAATATACCGGAGCCTGTTTGGATGTAAAAGTGGAAAAGAGTCCGGTCATTAAAGGCGGGCCTATAATGCTGGTGAGGCTGATTAAACTCGTTAGCGTTCCCTGCAGCTCTCCCTGTTCCTGTGTGGGTACTTGTTCCGACAATAAGGATTGTAATGCCGGTCCGCCCAAACCACCCAAACAATACGGAATCAGAAACACAAACATCATCCAGGATGTACTTGCAAAAGCGAATAAAACCAACCCGAGAAAATACATCCAGAATCCGAGGTACACGCTTTTTACATTTCCCAATCGGGGATGCACCACGCGTATCAGCACGCCTTGTACGAGTGCCACCAGCACACCTACTACGCCCAATGAAATTCCAATCATGGTTTCATCCCATTGAAATTGTTCGATGGTGAAAAAACTCCAGGTGCTTTGTACGGCGTGAGAAGCCACATACACTAAAAAGAAGGTAAGCATCAGGCCCAAAATTCCTTTGTATTTCTTTAAGCTTTTTAATGCCCCGAATGCATTGGCCCGTTTCCAGCTGAATTTTCTGCGGCTTTCCGGAGGAAGAGATTCTGGCAACAGGAAATATCCATACAACCAATTCAGAAAACTCAATCCGGCTGCTACCATAAACGGCACCCTTGGTCCGAAGGTTCCGAGCAATCCTCCAATAACCGGACCTATGATAAATCCTAATCCGAATGCAGCGCCTACCAATCCAAAATTCTTTGCCCTGTTTTCGTTGGTGCTGATATCTGCAATGTAGGCAGAGGCGGTGGTTATACTTGCGCCGGTAATACCACATAGGGCTCGTCCTACAAAAATCCAACCGAGTGTGGGTGCCAATGCGAGGAATAAGTAATCTACTCCAAAACCAAACAATGCAATCAGCAACACCGGCCGACGGCCGAAGCGGTCACTTAACGCGCCCAGTATTGGTGCAAAAACAAATTGCATCACCGCATAGGTAAATGTCAGCCAGCCTCCAATACGTGATGCCTCACTCACCGAAGTGTGCCCTAAGTCCATGATCAATGCCGGCATGATAGGAATGATGAGGCCGAGTCCGGTTACATCCAGTACCAGCGTAATAAAAATGAATAACAGGGGTTTGGAGTTGCGATGCATAAAGGTCGCAAAGGTATAATATGTAAGGGGTTGATGATAAAAAGCAGTATATAAAAAATCAATCGGGCAATAGCGTACAATCGTAGCAAATGACACAATATGAGAAGCACCTGCGTAACAAGACAATACGTTCTGCTAAAATTACCAATCGTTCATTCAGGAGGATGCCGGCTAGGGCATGATGGTGATTACACCCTGAACATTGGGATGTTGCTCACAATAATAGGGAATGTTGAGCGGTGCCGCCACTATGGTGTCGGGCCGGTAGTAAAAGGTTTGATAAGAAGCCAGCGGAATACGGAAAAAGGAAGTATCCATAGAAACAATCGTGTGCAGTGAATCAGTTGAATTCACAAACCGAACGGCGCCTCCTCCATTGGTAATGATGACTGATTCCGGATTGAAGGTACTATCGGTTACAATAATATGCTTAGCAGGCAAATCGCCCCCTACGGGTGTGTGCTCTGTATCTTTATTGCACGAAATCAGTGCCATTGCACATCCCACAAAAGAAAAAACGAAAAAAATCTTCTTCACGCCAACCATTTTAGGGCACTAATTTAGGTTATTTCATGCTGGGCAACAACTTTAATAGGTTTGATCCATAAATGCCGGTACCTTCTCAATGTATCAATACCATTACCTCTGATAATAATATCTATGTAATGTTTAAGTTCCCCGCAACAACTTCACAATACAAATCAAACCGCAACATTTTCCTCAGTAATTGATATACATCCGGTACCTTTTGCAATATTACCCATCATCAACTTCTTCAACCCATGGATAGCATGTACCTTTGCAACATGTTCAAATATCTGGAAGAATTAAACGGTCCGCAACGAGAGGCCGTTCTCCATACCGATGGCCCTTTGATGATTATTGCCGGTGCCGGCAGTGGAAAAACAAAAGTACTTACAACGCGCATTACACATTTAATGGCATCGCATAAAGTGGATGCGTTTAATATCCTCGCCCTTACATTTACCAACAAGGCAGCAGCCGAAATGAAGGAACGTGTAGAAAAAACGATGGGCAATACTGAGGCGCGCAATTTATATATTGGTACATTTCACAGTGTTTTTGCCCGCATCCTGAGGGCCGAAGCTACCAAGTTGGGATATCCCTCCAATTTTACAATTTATGATACCGATGATGCCAAAAGTGTTGTGAAGGCGGTGATCAATGAATTGGGGCTCGACGATAAAAATTACAAGCCGAACACTATTTACAACCGTATTTCATCTGCCAAAAACAATTTAGTGCGGGCAGAAGAATATGCAGCAGACCAGCAATTGATTCAGGAAGATGCACGCATCAACAAACCGATGTTTCATAAAATTTATCTGAACTACAGCAATCGTTGTTTTAAAAACGGGGCGATGGATTTTGACGACCTGTTGTTGAACATGCACACCCTGCTCACCCGGTTTCCTGAAGCGTTAAGCAAGTACCAGCGCAAGTTCAAATACATTCTGATTGATGAGTATCAGGATACCAACCCTGCCCAATATGAAATTGTGAAATTGTTAGGTGCCATGCATGAAAATGTGTGTGTAGTGGGTGATGATGCGCAAAGTATTTACAGCTTCCGCGGAGCAACGATTCAGAATATTTTACAGTTTAATAAAGACTACGACGAAGTAAAGGTTATAAAGCTGGAACAGAACTACCGAAGCACAAAGAACATCCTGCATGTAGCCAATCAGGTGATCTCGAACAATAAAGGACAGATTGAGAAGAAGTTGTTTACGGATAATGTGGAAGGCGATAAAATCAATCTCATCCGCACCCAAACAGACAATGATGAAGGACGTATGGTTGCTGATACCATTCAGGATTTGAAATTGCGCAAGCATTTTTTCAACCGAGATTTTGCCATACTGTACCGTACCAATGCACAGAGCCGTTCTTTTGAAGAAGCATTAAGGCGTATGGGCATTGCTTATAAAATTTATGGGGGCATGAGTTTCTATCAGCGCAAAGAGGTAAAAGATATGCTCGCTTATTTGCGTGTAGTGGTAAATCCTAATGATGAAGAAGCATTGAAACGCATTATCAACTATCCCGGGCGTGGAATAGGTAAAACCACTATGGAAAGAGCCATTCTCGCAGCCAACACCAACAATGTTTCGATGTGGGATGTATTGACGCGGGCTTCAATGTATGGGTTTAGAGCTTCTACACTTGAGGCACTGCAAGACTTTGTTACTATGATACAAATGTTTCAAAGTGAGTTGTCTAAAAAGAATGCGTATGATATAGCTTTTATGGTGGGGAAGGACACAGGGCTGGTAAAAGAGTTGTTCAATGATAAATCGGTGGAAGGATTGCAACGCTATGAAAACGTTCAGGAATTACTAAACTCGATTAAAGAGTTTACTGAAACGCCCATGAACACCGAGGATGGTGAAGTGGGTGAAAAAGACCTGGGCGCCTATTTACAACAAATTGCATTGCTGACCGATCCGGCAGAACAGGAACAAGATGGCGATGTGGTGAAGCTCATGACCATACATGCATCGAAAGGATTGGAATTTCCGGTGGTGTTTGTAGGGGGGTTGGAAGAAACTATTTTTCCGAATGCTATGGCCATCAACACCCGTGAAGACCTGGAAGAAGAACGTCGGTTGTTTTATGTTGCAGTTACCCGGGCTAAAAAATTATTGTATCTCAGTTTTGCGAATGCACGTTACCGTTTTGGTCAGCTTCAGCAAAATGAATCCAGCCGTTTTCTGGAGGAAATTCCTCAGGAGTATATTGATTATAAATTGGCAGGCTCATCTTCTCGCGCACAAAGCTCGAACATGGGTAGCGCGTACGAGCGGATGCACCGTGGATTTGCGAAGCCTTCTGAACCTAAACGAGAGGGTAGTAATGTGTATTCCAGCTTATCTGCGCGTCCTAAAACCGTGGAACATGTTCCTTCAGAAAATTTTGTGGCCAGTGATTTAAAAGCATTGCGTGCCGGACAAAAAGTAGAGCATCTGAAATTCGGTTTTGGTGAGGTTACAAAAATGGAGGGCGCTGCACACAACCCGATTGCTACTATTCAGTTTAAATTGAACGGAGAGAAAAAAATTATGTTGAATTATGCCAAATTGCGCATACTGGATGACGAATAACGTTTTTGTATAAATGCTTTTTTTAATGCCCGTTTCATTTTTTAAAAAAGCATTTTTTCTATTCTTTTCTCATAATGAAAAAATTCTTTCCCTCGGAATGCCGCAGAAAAAAAATTTGCGGATTAGCGAAGATTATTTAATCCCTATCAGCGGATATCAGAGTGTGCAATCGGTTCAACGCTTCGGTAAGTAAACCTCAATTTTTTCTTTTCTTTTCTTTTTCCATTATGAAAAAGAAGAAATACCCTCCGACCCAATCGCAACTGCTCTTAATAATGTGCCGTTGGATGCTCGCAATAACAAGAGTATGTATAAATGAATCAAAAATTACATTATAGATATTTTTATTAATATTTTACACATATTGGTTCTTCTGAATATGCGTACCATCATAACATAAATTAGTATCTTTAGCTTATGAACAATGGTTATTGGCTTGAACAGTGGAAGGAAGTAACGTTTGATTTTGAGTTTACCAATAAATACAGACTGGAAGTATCAAATTGGGGACGGGTACGCACTTTCACCAAATTGGGTGATGGGCGAATCTTAGGTGGCTCAACAACTGAAGGTTACCGCATCATACGATTGAAGTTTTATTCCCCGCGTGAACCCCATCTTGAAGAGCAATTCAAAAACAAACAAAAAGCAATTTCTCAACTATTTGCTGAGAGAAAGCAGCTGGTGAATGACAATGCACCCGAAGCTGAGATACATGCAATTACAGAATTGATTGCACAGAAAAAAGCAAAGCTTAGCAAAGAGTTTACGAAAGACCTGGCTCGGCGTACCATACATTATCAGTCGCTGGTACATCGTTTGGTTGCTACGTATTTTCTTCCCAAACCTTCACCGGAAGCAAACATTATTGCACATCTCGATTACAACAAGCTGAATAATCGAGTGGACAACCTTCGTTGGATGACGGCAGAGGAAAATCAGAAGCACCGGTTGAAGAGTCCAAATGTTATTGCCGACCAGCAAAGGAGAAAATTAAGGTTGACTCCGCATAAAAACACCAAACTTTCTGAAACAAAAGTGATGTTGCTTAAGAAATTGCTGAATGAAAATAAACCCATCAAGCAGTTGGTGAAGATTTTTAAAGTAACTGAAACACAAATCCTCAGAATCAAGCGTGGTGAAAACTGGGCTGATGTGAAAGCTGCGGAATAACCTGCTCACTATGGTTATTATAACTGCTCCTGATTCAATAAAGGAGGATGATTCAATGCGTCAATTTGTGCTTTGTATTTTCCGGGAAGTAGTATGGTCCTCACCCAATCATCCATTTTTATATATCGACTGAATGCATACAGTGGTACAGCCGGAGACAACCAGTGCACGCGCCTGAAACCAAGTAACTGCTTAACATGCTTCGGAACCACCAGTTTCTGTGCTTCAATCAATATTGCGTAACGAGGACCACCCAGATGCTTTTTGTATTGCTTAAATAAATCCGTTGTAAAAGTGCTTTTTTCCAGATTGTTTATCAGATGGGCCTCCCGTACCGGCAACCACTCTGTGTAAGTGGCTGGTAAATCCTTCAGGTGCATTCGTTTACCTAACCGGTAAAACACCTGATACACCTCTTCTTTTTCATTTGCAGATAATGCTTTGTTTAAGAGTTCATACGATGCAATGGAATAATGTATCAGCATAAACAACACATCACGATATGCCCAGTCGGGAATGTGGCTTCCGCGCTTGTGCTCAACGGCCTTATGGATATGATGAATAGTGTCGATGGTTCTCAATGCATCCGATTCGGGTGCAAAAACAATATTTCGTGCATACCTCACCGTTGAGAAGAGTCTACCGATTGGATCTGCCGGCAATTTACCAGTAAAATAAAGCCAGTCTACCGCTTTGTTCAATGCAAATTCTGCTGCTGCACCGGCAAAAATAAAAAGTACCGTATCGCTCCGGCCCCAAATTTTTCTGACTACAGATTCTTGTTCAACAAATGGTTTCATGTTTATACATATTCTGTTCAACTGCTACCCTTACGGTATGTGATAAATCATTATTTTGATTCTTGACTACGAAAGGACAATACCTTTGGGTTCGAACAGTGACAGCAATTTTTCAGCATAGCCTTCTTCGATTCGGAATAACACCTCTTTTACCCTGCCGTTTTTTAATCGTAAGCGCACACCACATTCCAGTTCGTTCACCGTTTCCATCCTTTCTACCGATTGTATAGCAGAAAGTTTTATGCGACTCTTCCATGTGAATCTAAACAACCAATTAAAAGTATATTCCAGATGAGGGAACATCCATATTAAAAGAATTACTGTCCAACTCAGTAATTTAAACTTATCGGCATTTGTGGGTAATGTCTTATCCATATAAATCAGTAGATTCCCTACTATTAAAACCACAAATAATAAAAATGAATGAGATCGAAAATTATTCTTTTCCAATACACGCCTGAAATGCAACACATCCTGTTTCAGGGTAATGGTTCCGGTGGTGGTTTTAAATACTGTTTGTTCCATCTAAACGCAATTTTTTCAAGAGGTACGTGAATATACCATTTTTCGATGGTATGTTTCTCCATTCATTTAACCGGCACAACCGTTCTGAAAGTGAGGTTGATTCTGGGATCAAGCACTTTGGCCGTTTTGGGTATCTGGTGCTTCCAATAACGTTGTGTAGACCCTCTCATTTCAAGCAGACTCCCCTGCTCCAGCATCATCGAAATGGTTTCGCCGGTAATCCGGTGGCGAAAATCGAACCGGCGTGCAGCACCCAAACTCAGCGAAGCAATGGAGGCGTTGGCTTTCATTTCAGGCTCATCATCGCTGTGCCAGCCCATCCCTTCATTGCCGTGATGATACAAATTTAGCAGACAACTATTATAGGATGAACCGGTTATTTTTTCGGTTGCTTCTTTCAACCTCAACAATGTGTGTGTCCATTCGAGGGCAACCCTATTCACTTTTCCGTACGTATACGCGATACCGTTATCTCCATACCATGCGGTCTTTCTTTGCGTGACCCATTCCTTTCCATAGAGTTTCACTACATCCTGTTTCCATTCTATTTCCTTCAACAGTATATCAAAATACCGTTGGGCGGTATCTTCATCCCACACCACCCCATAGTAATATACTTCACCGTCAGTATGTAACAGGTTTTTCATTTTTTATTTCTTACAACAGATGAACACCTTCTTTACTCAATGCAGCACGAAGTGCCTGAGGCCAGATGCTTACCTGTACTTCTCCAATATGTTTTTTTCGAAGCATAAACATACAAATTCTCGACTGACCAATACCGCCGCCAATGCTTTGTGGCAGCTGACCGGAAAGCAGCAGGTTATGATACATCAATGTACTGCGTTCTGTGCAATTTTTTTCTTTGAGCTGACGCACCAATGCCAGCTGATTAACACGTATGCCCATCGAAGACACTTCAAAAGCACACTTCAACTGCGGATGCCATAAAATGATGTCTCCATTTAAACCCGAATAACCATTTTCTACCGGTGTTGACCAGTCATCGTAATCTGCAGCACGCCCATCGTGCGCTTCGCCATTCGACAGCGCACCTCCAATGCCCATGATAAAAACGGCTCCATATTTTTTGGCAACGGCTGCTTCACGTTCCTTGGCCGTATATTGCGGAAACATCTGCAGCAATGCTTCTGCATGAATACAATGAATTTCATCCGGTAACACCGGAACAATCGACGGGATTTTTTTAGCGGTTTGCTTTTCTGTTTCTTTCAGTGCTTCATAAATCTGCTGAACCGTCTCCATCAAATAGTTTACGTTTCTGTCTGACTCCGTGATGTGTTTCTCCCAATCCCACTGATCAACATATACTGAGTGCAGGGGAGACAATTCTTCATCCGGTCGCAATGCGCGCATATCCGTCCATATTCCTTTGCCTGCTTCAATTCCGTATTCTTTCAAGCGCATCCGTTTCCATTTGGCTAAAGAGTGTATCACTACAGCACGATGCGGATGCATGGCAGCCAGCGAAAAAGAAACGGGTTGCTCCACTCCATTCAAATCATCGTTTATGCCGGTGTTTTCCTGCACAATCAGTGGAGAAGAAACATGGGAGAGATTCAGGTTCCGTTCCAATGCACCGGAGAAAGTGGCTTTTACAAATTGAATGGCTTGTTCAGTCTGAAGTTTTTCGAATGTGTTCATCATTTTTAATTTATACGTGAATAAAAAAACCCGCCAAACAGGCGGGCATTGCATTACAACAAACCGATCGCCTGTTAGGGTGATGCAGTATTGTTATTATTATTTGAAAATTGAATGGTCGTGTGCATGAGTTAATTCTTTTTGAGAATAAAAAAACCCGCTAATCAGGCGGGCTTATCATATGTTGTTGTTGATGAACTACAATACGCCCGCTGTCCGGTTATGATTCCGGTTACCATTATCATTAAGGTTATAGTAGTTCAGGTATGTCATTTTTTTTTGTACGATGTACTTTGTGAATATAGAACAGGAATTTTAGATAGAAAAAAAAATTTTATTGGTGGTGTGCTGTTTCGTATAAATCAATGTATTTTTTTAAAAAAGTATTTGATGTTGTTTTGTTCGATGACCAGTTCCTTTTCCGTGCTTTCCAATACCTTAAACTGTTGGCGGTACGTTTCTCCTGAAACATTCAGGGATGTACCCATCTTTTCGAACTGCACCGCATAGGTTTGATTTTTCCCCTGCACCACGGTGGTTATCGTACCCAACCAATGGCCGGCATTTTTTACAGAATCTACGGAAAGCGACCTAAGTGGCTCATTTTTTTGGGGAAGTTCGCCCGGTGCAGACTGCGTTCTGTAAACTCCCCATTTACCGGGGAAATACGTTGAGTTTAAATCAACAGGCTGTTCATATTCCTTGCGTTTTACCTGAGTGCGTTCGGCATCTTCCCAATGAAATGTGGTTCTTTTTTCCAACACCCGGAAGTAATCTCCGTCATCCAGCATTAGCTGTACAGCAGACTGCTTTAGCACCCGGTAATCATCCCCGGCAAGTGAAATGGTATTGCCTTCAATCTGGGTAAGCCCTTTCATCGTCATAGATCTGCCCAAACGTACAGCAACCGAATCTTTCTGTAAAAAATGAACATACAATGTATCTGAAAATGCTAATGTTTTTCCCTTTTCATCATTCCGGCGGGTTTCCTGCCATTTCCCATCGAGTTGGGATATATACAGTTCATTGCCTTTGGGTGCAGGTTGTTTCAGGGGGATGGGATCTACCCCTTTTCTTTTAACACGTTGTGCGGTGGCTGGGGTTCCGATGAAAAGGGACAGCACACACAGCCATACTATTTTGTGCATAGGGTTAACATTTAATGCGTTATAAGGTACAAAATTGAGAGATGAAAAACGAAGAATTCTGTTAAAAAGTGTACAGAACATTACATAAAGCTTAAAATAGATGGTAAAGAGACAAAGGCTGACCGATGTTTCGTAATTTCGCACAAGGATTAATAAAAATTTTCTATTATGATTAAAACAGGCAATCCAGTGATTAGTATATATACCGAGATGACCCCCAATCCGGAGACGATGAAATTTGTGGCGAATAAGTTATTGTATCCGGGTAAAAGTATAGACATCCCGGATGAAGAGAGTGCAAAAGCTTCGCCTTTAGCGCAGGAGTTGTTTACCTTCCCGTTCATTAAATCTATTTTCATCGCCAGCAATTTTGTAACACTCACCAAAACATCTGAAGCTGAAGACTGGCAGGACATCATTCCAACCATCAAGCAGTTTCTGAAGCATTATATGGAAGAGAACAAGGTGATTGTGAATGAAGAACTGGCGGCTACGCTGAAAACGGACAGCAGCAATATTGTGCTGGCAGATGATGATGATGTGGTAAAAAGGATTAAAGAATTGTTGGAAAATTATGTGAAGCCGGCGGTGGAGATGGACGGCGGTGCTATACAGTTTAAGAGTTATGATGATGGTCGTGTAAACCTCGTAATGCAGGGTAGCTGCAGTGGTTGCCCTTCCAGCATGATTACCCTGAAGGCCGGTATGGAAGGCATGATGAAGCGCATGATTCCGGAAGTGAAGGAAGTGGTGGCTGAATCAGAATAAACTGATTGAAAGATCGTATTAGAGGCTGTCATTCCCGGCAGCCTTTTTATTTATTTTTACTGCATGGATACTCCCGCCATTCTATGGCAAACTTTTATAGATTCTGTTCAGCGTGCCGATTGGTTAGAGTGGGTGGCTGTAATTACCGGCGTCATCAGTGTATGGTTGAGCAAGCGTGAAAACATTCTCGTGTATCCGGTAGGGTTAGTGAATACTATGATTTATTCCTATTTGAGTTTGAAAGCGCATTTAGCGGGAGAAGCCGCCGTGAATGTGTACTACACTATCATGAATGTGTATGGTTGGTATTTGTGGAGCCGGCGAATTGAACAATCGAACCGGCCTGTATGGAATATCCGTTTCAACGCATCCGCGGAACAGCGGCAAAGCATTGCCTTCTTTTTAGTATTGTATGTAATATTGTTTGCCTCACTCACTTATTTAAAGAAGGCCTTCTGGCCGGGTGCTATACCTTGGGCTGATGCGCTGGCGAGTGCGGCTGCCTTTACGGCAATGTGGTTGATGGCCAGAAAAAAAGTGGAGAGCTGGGTATATTGGATCATTACCAATATTGTATCTATACCGCTCTATTTTGTAAAGGATATGTCGCTCACCAGTGTGTATTACTTCATCTTGCTGATTATGGCATTCTTTGGATGGCACACCTGGAAACAAAAAGCAAATTCGAGAACGGCCAATGCGTAAAATAGTTATCATAGGACCCGAATCTACCGGAAAAAGTTCCCTCGCCCGATCACTGGCTGAGCACTACCATACGGGCTGGGTAAAAGAATATGCGCGGGAGTTTCTGCTTACTCACGGCAAGGCATATACGTATGAAGATTTGTATACCATTGCCTGCGGACAAATAGCCCTGGAATTTAAAACAACCGAAGCGTTTTCCGAAAAACCCTTGTTGTTTATAGATACAGATTTGCATGTGGTTCGGGTTTGGAGTGAATTTGTATTCAACCGGTGCGATAACCGCATCCTGCAACACATTGCTCGTCAATCATACGATTTGTATCTTCTCTGTAACACCGACCTTCCGTGGGAAGCTGACGAACTACGCGAATATCCCGATCTGGAATCACGGCAGCGGTTGTTTCATTATTACTATGATACGTTGGTGCAACAATCCGTTCCGTTTGAAATAATCAGTGGTACGGAAACCACACGACTTCAAATGGCCATCCATGCCGTACAGAAACATTGTTTGAGTATTTAAACCTCTCAACGATGATAATCAATCCGCACCGTGCATTCAGATGGTTTATTTTCTACAATGCCCGCCTGAATTTACCTGCAACTCCATATTTAGTGTACTTAAAACTATACATCATCTGAATGGCGCCAAAAACCTAATGCGCATGGATTATTTTCTGAATATCGGGATCTCCTTCGAGGTTTTTCATTTGTCGCAACAATTTTGCGGATCGTTTCGACACATACACACTGAGTGGCTTTACGGTATATCTTTTAGGATTGGGCAAAGCAGCAGCAATACGGGCAGCTTCTGTGGGGGTTAACTGAGCGGCCCTTTTATTGAAATAATGGCGCGCGGCTGCTTCTACTCCAAATACCCCTTTACCGGTTTCCGCCACATTCAGGTATACTTCCAGGATGCGCTCCTTGGGCCAGAACAATTCTATCATAAAAGTAAAATACACTTCCAGTCCTTTGCGGAAAAAACCACCTCCCTGCCATAGAAATACATTTTTGGCTGTTTGCTGGCTGATGGTGCTGGCACCTCTTCTTTTTTTATCCGGATTTTTTTCATTGTACTCCATCGCTTTACGGATGCTGCGAACATCAAATCCGTTGTGTTCGGCAAACAATTGATCTTCCCCTGCTATCACTGCCAGTTTAATGGATGCGCTCATTTCCTGATAATCTACATAATCTCGCGAAAGTCCGTTTCCGGAAATCCAGTTACTCAACTGTGTTATAGTGATGGGCGGGTTCACCCAGCGCAAGGCGATGATGTACACCAGATGGGCTAAAAAAAGATACAGGCAAGTTTTCCGGATGATGCGCCACATGATTTTCATTTATACATGAACGTTATGACTCTTTGCTAAATAACACGCCGGCAATCAATGCCACAGCAAAAACCACAAATAAAATTCCTGCTGCACGGTTGATGATGATAATATTTTTGTTAGTGAGCTTTCGCCTCAATTTGCCCGCCAGGTTAATCTTAAGAATATCTGCTAATACAGTTATGGATATGCACAATCCAAAGATGACGAGTTTTTCCTGGTTGCTATTTTTAAACGTTTGAGCGGCAGCGGCAAACCACAAGGCAATGACACCGGGGTTGAGTGTATTGATAAAGAACCCGGTTAAAAATAACCGAATGTGCGTTGATTTTCCAATTTGTACACCGGCATCCAGTTCTTCTTTGGTATGGTATTTTTTAAAAAACAAATAATAAACACCCAGCAACATGAGGAAGAGGCCTCCCATTAATCCAATAGTGGTTTTATAGGCGTTGAGCTGGCCCAACAGGCTGCTGAAAAAATTAGCCGTCACAATCCACAACAAATCACTGAGCCAAACTCCGGAAATAAAATAAAATGCCGGTGCCAGCCCGTAATTAATCCTCAGTTTAATGAGGGTAAAAATTACCGGGCCCACAGAAAAAATCAGGGCCAACCCCAAAAACAATCCTGTCAGTACCGCATCTGTCATAATTCATCCAATATAAAGCGTCTGCGGTGGGCAGACAAATGTTTTCTGATTAAATCGTTGTTAGATACTGTTGCCAGTCGGCCAACATCGTACCTTTCAACACACGTGGAAACTTGTGTTGTCCGCCCACTTTCCCTTTCGATTCCATGAAACCGAGAAAAACCTTTTCGGGTAAAACGGTTGCCATAACGGCTTTCAGCGCATGCCGGCGTTCCACATCATAATCGTCATTTAATTTTTTCAGTTGTTCATCTATACGTTGAATCAGTTCATCACTATCTACATGATCATCCGTAGCTATATACCAGTGATGCGCAAACGAAGTTTCGTAAGGAATACCCGTAACTGTAAACTCAGGAATAGAAATATTCAAATCTGAAGCAACAGTTGCAACGGCTTTGTTCATATTATCTACACTGAGGTGCTCTCCCACCAAACTCAGGAAATGCTTTGTACGTCCGGTAATAACAATTTCACAGCGTTCCTTATTTACAAAGCGTATGGTATCACCGATAGCATACCTCCAGGTACCGGCATTGGTGCTGATGAGGATGGCATAATCCCTATCTTCTTCCACTTCATGAATCATCAACACCTCGGCGTGAGGCAACAGGTTTCCGTCGGCATCAAAGTTTTTATCATCAAAAGGAACAAATTCAAAGTAGATATTGTTATTGATCACGAGTTGCATGCCGCGGTGATCGGGCCGGGTTTGGTAGGCCAGAAATCCTTCACTGGCCAGATACGTTTCAATATACACCAACGGCTTGCCCAATAATTTTTGCAATCCTTTCTTATACGGTTCCATCGCCACACCTCCATGAACATATACACCCAGGTTTGGCCACATTTCATGGATGTTGTTCAATCCGTACCGATCAATAATTTTCTCCATGCAAAGTTGCAACCAGGCCGGCACACCTACAATGAAACCAATATCCCAATTGGGTGCATTCTCTACAATTTCTTCAATTTTTTCACTCCAGTCTTTCAGTCGCGCAATTTTTTTCCCGGGCTTATACAGGCCGAGCCCTAAGAACCAGAATGGAATATTTCGTTGTTGAATACCGCTTAAATCTCCGGCGTAATAGGTTGGCCCTTTTTGCAATTCCGTGCTGCCTCCAATCATCAGCCAGCCTTTACCGATGGAACGTGTAGGTAAACTTTCATAGCGTCGCAGGGTGAGGAGCTGCCTGAAGCTGGTAATCGTATTGCTCTTCAACAGATCTTTGGTTATCGGGATATATTTACTGGCAGCTTCGCTGGTGCCACTACTCAGGGCGAAATAACGTATCACGCCCGGCCAACATACGTCGGGGCTACCCTCGAGTGTTTTATACCACCACTCTTTATAAATCTTGGAATAATCATAGGTGGGCACCTGTTCACTGAATGCTTTTCCGGGGTGGCGGCTTAACAAAATTTCGTCGAATCGGTGTACCTGTCCGAATTCGGTAAACCTCGCCTTCCTCAACAGCTTTTTCAACACTTTCAATTGTTGACGCCTATTGTCGAGCACCGGCAAATTCAGTGCGCGGGCAATATAATCAGGAATTTTAATATCAATGATACCCATCCGGCAGTAGTATTCCGACAAATATAAAATATTATCGCCCTTGAGTTTAATGAAACATGGTAAATACGGAGTCGGGTTGAAAACAACTCCACGAACGGTGCCTGTTTATACATAAAAATGGGTAGGTTTGTCGTGTAAAAAATATGACGTATATGAAAAAACTTTTCTTGTCGCTTGTGTTGATAGCAAGCTTATTTAAAGCCCGGGCCGATGAAGGTATGTGGCTCCCGATGTTGTTGGGCCAACAGGTGTACAATGACATGGTGAAAAAAGGATTGAAACTCACCAAAGAGCAATTGTATTCCATCAATAAAGCTTCGCTGAAAGATGCCATCATCATTTTTGGTGGAGGATGCACCGGTGAAATTGTAAGTAACAAAGGATTGATTTTTACCAATCACCACTGCGGGTATGGCGCCATTGCGGCTGCCAGTAGCGTTGAAAATAATTACCTGCGCGATGGCTTTTATGCTAAAAACATGGGCGAGGAAATTAAAACAGCACTCACTGTTCAATTTCTGGACCGTATTGAGGATGTAACTGAACAGGTAGAATCTCAACTGAAAGGTTTAAACTGGGAAGAGCGCACTAAAAAACTACAGGAAGTTTATAAAAGCATTACCGATAAAGTACGTGATGAACAAAATGGTGTGGCCGGACGTGTGTACAGTATGTTCAACAACAACCAATACATCATGTATGTATATAAGACATACAGAGACATTCGCCTTGTGGGAACACCTCAAGAAAGTGTAGGTAAGTTTGGTGGTGATACAGACAACTGGGAGTGGCCTCGCCATACCGGAGATTTTGCAGTATTCCGTGTATATATGGCTCCGGATGGCAAACCGGCTGAATACAATGCAGGAAATATTCCGTTTCAGCCAAAGCATTTTCTACCGGTAAGCCTTAAAGGGGTGAAAGACGGAAGCTTTGCTATGATTTACGGCTATCCCGGAGGAACCAATCGTTACGAAACCAGCATGGGTGTTAAACTGAAAAACGAAATTGAAAATCCTTCGTTGGTTGCGCTGCGCGATGTACGCCTGAAATACATGCATGAACAAATGATTAAAGACCCTGCCGTAAAACTGAAATTGTCTTCCAGTTATGCAGGCATTGCCAACTATTGGAAATTCTTTGACGGAGAAACGAAACAACTGAAAAAATTCAGAACCTACGAACAAAAGCAGGCATATGAAAGCCAGTTCTCTCAATGGGCAAAAGGAAAACCTGAATATGAAAACATCATGCAGGAATACATCAAGAACTATGCGGCCTGGACACCTTATGCAAAACACCGTCAATATATCCGTGAAGGCGTTTTGGGTTCTTCCCTGGCATCCTTGGCAGCCTCTATGGTGTCTGCTGAAAATGCCTTGATGAAAGAAGGATCATCTGAAGCAGATATGAAGAAGCTGAAAGAGGGATTAGAGCGGGCGCGGAGCAACTTTATGAAAAATGCTGACTTCCCCAGTGATGAGAAGATTCTCGCACATACAGCCATGATGTTCTATAACGATATTGACAAGAGTCAGCAACCATCGATTGTGTTTGAAAGAATTGCTGCTTTTGGTAAGCTGGATGAGCTGTCTACGTTCCAGAAATGGGCGAAAGACGTGTATGCACAATCCATGTTTGTGAACGATGCCAAGTGGAAAGAGTTTGTCAGCAATCCAACTGTACTGGCATTACAATCAGACCCCGCATATCAATATGCGGCTACCCTTACCAAAAATTATAACGATAAGTACGGTGACGAGTACACGAAGTTTGTGAATAAAAACAATGAACTGGCTAAAAGCTATATGAAGGGTATCATGGAAATGAATCCGGATGCAGTGAAGAAAATGTATCCTGATGCAAACTTTAGCATGCGCGTGAGTTACGGTACCGTAAGGAGTTATTCGCCCAGAGATGGCGCTCATTACGATTATGTAACAACCAGCAAAGGCATCCTCGAAAAGTATATTCCAGGTGATTACGAATTTGATTTACCTTCTAAACAAATAGAATTGCTGAAAAAGCGCGATTTTGGTCAGTATATTGATAAAAAGAGAAACGACCTGGTTATTGGGTTCATCACCAATAATGATATTACCGGTGGTAACAGTGGCAGTCCGGTGATTGATGGTAAAGGAAACCTGATTGGTCTGGCTTTCGATGGCAACTACGAAGCACTCAGCCATAAAATTGCATTCGACAAAGACCTAAACCGTACCATTTGTGTGGATATCCGCTATGTATTATGGTGTATCGACAAACTGGGAGGTGCAACGAATATTATTGAAGAACTTAAGATTGTGAAATAATCTGATGATACTCCAACAAAAAGCTGCATTCAAAAGATGCAGCTTTTTTATTTTATTCAAATCATGTTTACATTTTGGCCGCCTTTTTCACTTCCCGACTAACGAAAATATGATCGGCCAGCCGGGCACTGATGGCGGATCGTTTGCCTTTCACCTCAATTTCCAGGATGGCATCGAAGGGTTTGCGGGAAACCACTTTCAATGGGCGATGGATGGCGATGCTCAACCCATCCACATATTGTAGGAACTCGGCAGAATTATCGCTCACACCTACCACCAGGCAGGTTTCACCTTCTGCAATATCGTTGAGCGTTTTCTTTTCAATCAGTTTAAATTCTCCGTCGGCCTGCGGAATCAAATCTCCATGCGGATCATATTTGGGATTGCCCAGGAATGTATTGAGGCGTTCAATCAGTTTCTGGCTTTGAATATGTTCAAGTTGTTCCGCTACTTCATGCACCTCATCCCAGGTAAATCCGAGTTTTTCATACAGGAAGGTTTCCCAAAGACGGTGTTTCCTTACAATTTCCATCGCCATTTTCTTTCCCCTACGTGTTAACATGGATTTGCCGTACTTCTCATATTCAATCAGTTTCTTTTCTTTTAGTTTACGAAGCATATCGCTGGCGGTAGCCGGCTTCACGTCCAGTTGTGCGGCAATTTCATTGGTACCCGCATCGGTTTTACCCACCTCTTCACAAGTAAGGCGGAATAAGGCCTTCAGGTAATTCTCTTCCGTGATACTTAACATTGGATAAAGATAAAACAAGTTCTGCTGAAAAATTTTGTTAGATTAGTCTAACTTTAATAATATTACCAATCGAACTATGAAATATTTATTGTACTTACTTTTAGGAATAGCCCTGTTGCCTATGATAGGGATGGCACAACACATGAAGGATACAATTCCGCCCGTGAAAGATTCAGTTAAAAACATTGAAGATGTTGTGATTACAGGCACTATGAAACCGGTGAGAAAACTGGAAAGTCCGATACCGGTGGAAGTGTACGGACAAACCTTTTTAAAAAGCAATCCCACGCCTTCTGTTTTTGAAGCCCTGCAAAACATCAATGGAGTGCGCCCTCAGCTGAATTGCAATGTGTGCAATACCGGAGATATACATATCAACGGACTGGAAGGGCCTTATACCCTCGTGATGATAGATGGAATGCCGATTGTTTCCAGTTTGGCGAGTGTGTACGGACTCACCGGTATTCCGAATGCGCTTGTAGACCGTATTGAAGTCATCAAAGGACCTGCTTCGGCTTTGTACGGTAGCGAAGCGGTAGGTGGTATCATCCATGTGATTACCAAACATCCCAACAAGGCACCACGCATACACGCTGAAACGATGGGAACCAGTTGGGGGGAGTTCAATGCAGATATTTCTGTGGCCTCGCGCCGTGGTAAAGTGGGTGTGTTGCAGGGGATGAGTTATTTTCAGTATAGCCAACCTATTGACAGAAACAACGACAATTTTACCGATGTTACCCTTCAGCAGCGTATATCCGTATTTCAAAAGTGGAACATTGCGCGTCGCCATGCGGATAAACTGTTACAATGGTATGCTAGATATATGTATGAAGACCGTTGGGGTGGTGAAATGCAATGGAATAAGAAACACCGGGGTGGTGATGAAATGTATGGTGAGAGTATTTATACCAACCGGTTAGAACTGACAGGCATGTACGATTTACCCCGGATAAAAAACCTCAGGCTCTCTACTTCGTTTGCCCTTCACCGTCAGAATAGTTTCTATGGGACAACTTCGTTCAATGCTACTCAATCCACTTCCTTTACCCAACTCACATGGATGGGTGGAAATGCCCGTCACCAGTGGTTAACAGGAGCTGCCCTCAGATTTCAATATTATAAAGACAACACCCCTGTGGAAGCCAGTGCAAATTATCAGCGAAGGGTTTGGTTACCTGGTGCCTTTGTTCAACATGAATTTCAGTTTCATCCCCAACACACCCTGCTCACGGGGTTGAGGTTTGATTATCATTCCGTACACCACGGTATACTCACGCCCCGGCTGGCGTACAAATGGAAACCCAACTCCATGCACCTTGTGCGTTTTAATGCCGGTACGGGATACCGCGTGGTAAACCTGTTTACTGAAGACCATGCCGCACTCACCGGAGCCAGAAAAGTAGTGATTGAAAATGCCCTGAAACCGGAACGCTCGCTAAATGTAAACCTGAACTACATGAAGCAGTTTTTGCTGTGGGGCGGACAAGGTTCATTTGACATAACGGGATGGGTTACACGATTTTTTAATCGTATTACTGCCGATTATGAAAGCGATCCGAATCTTATCCTTTACAATAACCTTAGCCAACATACTACAGGAAAAGGCATCACCATAAATGCAGATTACAGTGGGGCAAAACAACTGCGTATAAACCTCGGCGTTACCATGCAACACATTCCGGACGCCACGGGCCGGCAACAAATGCTTACAGAGCGAACCGGGGGAACGTGGCTGGTCTCTTTCCCTATCGGAAATAAAGGATTCTCCTTTGATTATACCGGAAACATATATGGACGCATGCGTGTGCCCCTGTTGGGTCCGTTAGATCCGAGGAGTCCGTATGCGCCCGTTTGGAGTACCCAAAACATCCAGTGCACCTATCAACGGCACGCACAGTTTTCCATTTTTGCCGGCGTTAAAAACCTGCTCAACTTTACACCAGCCAGGCATGCGCCGTTCATTATTGCAAGGGCACACGATCCGTTCGACCGAAATGTGCAGTTTGATGGAAACGGGCAGGCTTTGGCTACACCGGAAAACCCGTATGCACTCACCTTCGATCCAAATTATGTATATGCACCCAATCAGGGCATTCGTGTTTTTGCAGGCATTCGCTGGCGGAGTAAAAAATAATTTTCAACAAGGTTGCTTATAATAAAATACAATACAGTAGCCCGATACATTAAAATAAGTCCACTTAAAACAGGGTGTTAAAATGCCATCTCAACGGGTGGGGCATTGCAAATTCGGGATATTCGTTTTATATTGTGAGCAGGTTTGAATCTGTACACCCTATTTTGAAATCACCCAGGAAATCAGTCTTTCCATCCATCCTGTTTAACCGCTTTTGTAACCTTTGAAAGTTACCTGCCCACAGTACAAGCCTGTGGATGCGGCGGCAATCTTTTATCACACAAAAACAGGAATAATGACTTTTCAGCATATTTTCAATATTCAACAAGAACCCCTAACTGCCCGAATTGTTCCAGAAACCGGCAGAATCCAGCAATTGTTCAGGGTAATGTTCAGCAATGGGTATGAGAATATCTTTTTTAAAGATGTTGAATCCGGACGATGGGTAGAAGAAGATCTGGGTTTTACTGAACTGGCAGCCCAGGTGGGCATGGCTGCACTGCCTTTCTCTAAACAACCCATACATGTGCCCAAAATGCTGTTGTGGCATCATGAAGATTACATGGGGCATTATGTTAAATTCGGTTTCTATGCCTATACTAAGGGCGAACAGCGCCTATATGAAGTATATCACCATAATAAAAAATACCTGTACACGCTGGTGTTGAACGAAACCGGTGAATGGCAGGTTATGGATGCCCGATCCACAAAAATACCCTACCTCGACCAGGCATTTCTGGATGCAGTGGTACATATCTTACCGCAGTACGAAGAAGATTATCATTGATTATCATAAAAAATAGCCTGCAGATGCTTCAAAAAATGCTGTAAAGGCAAGCCGGAATATTGGCGGCCTGGAAGTATTATGTGCTGATGTATGTACTATGATTTGAATCATTTTTCATAAATTGGTATTCATTTCCTTAACCAAAAATCGGTCAGTATGAGTACGTCCATTCAAATTGATCCGGAGATCATCCGATCCTGGCAAGAGGAGAACATGAATCAGTCTGCCATACGGGAAAAATTACAATCCGACGGATGGGATGAAGAAAGTATTGCACACCACCTCAAGGCATATATGAAAGCCCAGTGTGCAAAACGACAATTTACGGGTTGCATTTTGCTGGTATCCGGTGCATTGTTGGGATTTATCAGTTGTGTGCTTACATTGATGAATGCCGCTCCGGGTATGTATCACATGGTTTTATACGGACTCACTTCGCTGGCCATTTTATTGATCTTCTTTGGGCTGTATTTCATTTTCGAATGATTAAAAGCACCGTTAATGCTTACCAATACTTTTAGGTTCGTTTAGGGTAACATCTGCAACCGGTTTTTCAACCGTTTTAATCCAAACTGCAAAACCGGTAGGTTGAATTTTACCTCCGTGATTGGTGGCATACACTTTTGTAAACACAGCGCCAAGGTATAAAATAGCAGAACTATAATATACCCATAGCATAATGATGACTACAGAACCCGCTGCCCCGAAAACGGTTGCCAGGTTGCTGTTACCAAGGTAAAACCCAATGAGGATCTTCCCGATTAAAAACAGCACGGAAGTAATCAGTGCCCCTATTATTACATCACGCCATTTTATATATGCATCGGGTAAAACTTTAAAAATGGCTGCAAATACGATGGTAGTGAACAACACTGACATCAGGTTATCGGTAATGAACAGCATTACTTCGCCGGAGGTGCCCAACCAGGTGTTGAGTTTCATGGTTAGGCCTGCTACCATCGCGCTCAACACGAGTGACACCATCAACACAAAGCCCAGGCTGATAATCATGGAAAAAGATATGAGCCGGTCTATAATGATTTTCCACCAATGACGTGTGTGAATGGTTTTGAGTCCCCATATCTTATTCAACGAGTCTTGTATCTCTGCAAAAATACCGGTAGCGCCAAACAACAGCACGCCGATACTGATGTATGTGGCTACGGATGTGTTTTCACTGAGGTGAATATTTTGAATGGTTTGTTCGATTACCTGAGCTGACTGGCTGCCAACCAGTTCGTTCAGGCCGCTGTACACTTCGCCGCGCATTGCTTCTTCTCCAAATAGTATTCCGGTAATGTTGATGACAATAACCAATAAGGGTGCGATGGACAGTGTAGTGTAGTAGGCGAGTGATGCACTGTATTTGATTACATTATCAGCGAGGTATTCCAGAAAAACCTGTTTGTTGTATTTAAGAAAAACCCGGAGTTGTTTTTTCATGTAATAATGCAAAAATTGATAGTTGAAAATTACGCAGAATAAATCATATAAAAATTCGGTTGATGGGTTCAAGGGCATATGACTGATGGCCATGCTGAATACGTATACCGGTTATATTTTTTTTATTCCTCGGAGGTGCGCAGATTTTACATGCTGATTAGGCATAAACAATCTGCATTTTTTGAGTGATTTTATTTTGCTGTAATCAGCAGGTAATCTTTTTGATTGTTAGAACACCGCCATGTTCTACATACTTGTATTGATAATGATTTTTTATTCCGCTGAGGTGTGCAGATTTTACATGCTGATTTGGAATAAACAATTTGCGCTTTATTGTGTGAGTTTTTCGCGGTCATTGCCGGGAAAGAATTTTTGCACGATACATATACTCATGGTTTTGCTGTATACTTTCATTGATGATAATACTTATTATCCTGCTGGCTTGTGCTGAATGTTTTCGCAGATTTTCCGAGGATGCTTCTTTGCGTACTAACTCGCTTAATAGAATTGATTACGCCGAATATAATAGAACAATGCGTTAGGGATTGAAGTGGAAACCCTGGTTGCAACGGAAAGCCCGACCCCCGACCCGTTTCGCTCCCGCCTCAGACGCGACGGGTTGGGGGGAACGCCCAAAAAATAAATTTAAAATATTTTCATCCTTCAAAATTTTTGGCAGCATTCTTGCATACTATGATTCAGATGACCCGTTTAGCTGTTGAAAATAAACCGGTTATCGGTTACCCGGGCCCAAACAGCCAGGTGCAATAAAGTACCGGAATCGCCCAACACCGCACCTGCGTTTATATTTTTTGCACCATTATTATCCGGTTCAGATTTCACGGGTTTAACTGTTTCTCAGGCATGCTTTCGGTTTAGGCCGAATCATTATACACACATTCTATGACTTAAATCATGGAATGATTATTCACCCTTAAATAAAATTACCATGGGCAACTTATTGTATGTTATCGCACTGATTTTAGTCATTGGATGGTTGATTGGATTTGTTGGCATGAATGCCGGCAGCCTCATCCATATTTTGTTGGTCATCGCCGTGATTGCCGTATTGCTGCGTTTAATCCGTGGATCGGCCACATAACGCGGACGGCGTTATTAAATTTCGTAACTTGAGGGTGTGGTTGGATGCACTGTGGTGCGATGTTCCGATTGAATGACCCTTAGTGTGAACCTGTAAAAAACATCGATTCTATAACCATAAAATTTTAAAACTATGAGCAAGAAATTATTAGCAGGCGTATTATTAGGTGCCGCTGCAGGCGCTGCATTGGGCATTTTGTTTGCCCCCGATAAAGGAAGTGCCACCAGAAAAAAAATTGCGAAGAAGGGATCTGATCTTACCAACACTATTAAGAAAAGATTCAATGCACTGGGCGAAGCGCTTTCTGAAAAATATGACGATATTCATGAAGATGCGCAGGAGATGATTGAAAAGGGAAAGAAAAAAGCTGCAGATAAAATGAGCGAACTGAAAGATGAAATGCAACGGAGTTTAACCTAAGGCGATACCTTTATTAATATCGTAGTATGAACCAGCAGCAAAAAGAACAAACCATTGATGCGCCTAAGGAAGAGTTGAATGAACTCTTTGATCACTTGACCGCATACGTGGAGGCTACCGTAGAATTGAATAAGATGAAGGCCGCATCGAAAGCAGCCAGCATTGGTTCTACGCTCATTCACAAAAGCATTGGAGTCATCATGTTGTCGATGGTTTTTCTGTTGTTGAGTGTGGGTGCTGCATTTCTGGTAGGTGAATGGTTGGGGAAAGTGTATTATGGATTTTTTGCGATGGGAGGTTTGTATTTGATTATTGCCATCATTTTTCTGCGCAGTAATAAAAAAATGGAAAGTAAACTCACCGACACCCTCATTAAAGAGATGTTCAAATGAAGCCAATAACCAACATACACGAATTACAGGAAGCCATTCGCGAAATGGAATTGGTGCAAATGCATCGCAAGCAGGCATTGCTGAAGCAAATTGATGTAACCAAGCAGAGTCTCAAACCCATTAATCTTATTAAGAGCACATTGAGAGATTTGGCCGGCGATAAACATTCGCGCAATTCACTGCTGCAAACAGCAGCGAGTATTGGCCTGGGTTTTATTACGAAGAACATGGTAACCGGGAAATCAGCGTCTGCCGCCAAGAACCTGTTGGGTGGGTTGGTAGAGTCGGGGGTTCAAAACCTTACCGGTTCAGAGACCATTCAAGCGTATTTGAAAGCCATTTATAAAAATCTTTTTGCAAAAAAACATAAAGATGCGGCGCCCGCAGCCAATGATGTGGTTGAATAAATTTTCTTTGAAAAAGCCTCCTTAAAAGGAGGCTTTTTTTATGCGGACTTACGATTTTTTAAACGATTCAATTGCTTTTTTGGTGAAATCACTCAGCACCAGTTTACCACTGATGGCGGCTCTTTCCAACAACAACTGATCCCAATGATCGGTGCCTGACCAAAATACTTTTTTCAATGCGGCCATGGCCTCCGGGTTGGAATGGGCCAGCGTGTTTGCCAGTTTTTCAATGGCTTCATCCATCGAAGCCACATCGGGATGCAATTCAGCATATAACCCTTTTCTTTTAGCCCAATCGCAGTTGCGCCAAGATGCGGCATCTATAGCTAATCCTGAAAAGGCTGAGGTGCCAATTTTCCTTTCTACGGCAGGGCCAACCACAAAGGGGCCAATACCCACGTTGAGTTCACTCAACTTCACATCAGCACCTTCACAGGCAATGGCATAATCTACCGCGGCTGCTAAACCTACACCACCGCCCACACACTTGCCGTGGATACGACCGATAATGAGTTTCGGGCATTTACGCATGGCATTGATTACATGTGCAAAGCCTGAGAAAAAAGCAAGTCCCTGAGCTTCTGTTTCAATATTTATCAACTCATCGAAGCTGGCCCCGGCACAAAAAGCTTTCTCTCCCTCGCTACGTAATATAATAACGCGTGTGTCTTTGTTTAATCCTGCTGCATGTATTTCACCTGCCATTCCTTCCAGCACATACGAGGGAAGGGAATTGCTTCGCATGCTGTAAAAAGTAATGGTAGTAACACCATGATGTGTTTCTGACCGTACAAAACCTTCGGGTATATTCATTTCCATAACTTTTAAATTTTATTTTTCATTCTTACCATGGTGAGGATGGTGGCCACACCGGTTAATTCACCCTGATCATCCAAAAACTCTACATACCATTTTACAATCCCTTTCGGAATATCCATTCCTTTTACATATTCCATATCGGGTGTTTTCTCTTTATTTTCCTGTGCAATTTTTTCTTTACAAGTAAAGCGAATATACACCGACATGCCGGGATACACCGGTTTAGTAAAGCGCAGTTCATCAATTCCATAATTCAGCAACACAGGATTTATTTCGTAGCTGTCAACAAACAGCCCTGCCGCAATACTCATGATAAAATACCCGTGTGCCACTTGTTGTTCAAACATGGTGTCGGTAAAGTCGGTGGTGGTGAGGTGTGCATAAAAATGATCGCCACTCAATGCAGCAAATTGGTTGATGTCTTCAGACGTAATCAACCTTTTCTCGGTAATGATTTGTTCACCGATTTGCAAATCTTCAAACATCTTTTTAAACGGATGCACCGCTGTTTTAATACCGGCGGCATTGGGTTGATATACACCTGTGATGGCAGTAATCATTTCAGGTGAACCCTGGATGGCGGTGCGTTGCATATAATGACGAATGCCTCGTAACCCGCCCATTTCTTCTCCGCCCCCTGCGCGTCCCGGTCCGCCATGTACCAGTGTGGGCAAGGGTGATCCGTGTCCGGTACTTTCTTTGGCACAACGTTCGTTCAACACCAGTATTCTTCCGTGATGAGAGGCAGCACCCATCACATAATCCGATGCAATTGATGTATCGGTAGTAACAATGGAAGAACACAAACTCCCTTTTCCCAATTTGCTCAATGCGATGGCATCATGTATGTGTTGATACGGCATGATGGTGCTCACCGGGCCAAAGGCTTCAATATTATGTGGTTCGTAGGAATTGAAAGGGTTTTGATTCATCAACAGCAGGGGGCTGATGAAAGCACCTTTACCGGCATCAGCATCCAGTACCTCCACTATATCGGGAGAACCATATACCAACTCGCAAGACTGCATCAACTTCTGTACCTGCGCCTTTACTTCTGCACGCTGTGATTGTCCGGCGAGCGCACCCATACGCACTTTTTCGTTTAGTGGGTTACCGATGACTGTTTTACCCAACTCCTGTGCCAGGGTTTTCCATACAGTTTCCATCTTACTATCGGGAACGAATATACGACGTACAGCCGTACATTTTTGTCCGGCCTTCACCGTCATTTCCTTCTTAACTTCTTTTATGAAAATATCCCATTCGGGCATACCGGGTTCTACATCGGTACCCAACACCATACAGTTTAAAGAATCGGCTTCCATATTGAATGGTACACTTTCTGCGAGAATGGCCGGATGCGATTTAAGCTTTTGACCGGTGGAAGCGGATCCGGTGAACGTAACTACATCCTGAGCATGCACATAATCCAGCAGATTTCCTGCACTGCCACAGAGTAATTGTAAAGAACCTGCGGGTAAAATACCGGAGGAAATAATTTCGCGTACAACCGCCTCCGTTAGGTAAGAAGTAACTGTAGCCGGTTTCACAATAGCGGGCACACCGGCCATCAGGTTCACGGCAATTTTTTCAAGCATGCCCCACACCGGGAAGTTATAAGCGTTGATGTGCACGGCAGCGCCTTCCTTGGGAACCAGTATGTGATGCCCCATGAACGTTTGCTGTTTACTGAGGCCGATGGTTTCTCCATCTAAACTAAAAGGAGTATCCGGCAATTTGCGCCGCAATGAAGCATTGGAAAACAGGTTTCCTATACCCCCGTCAATATCAATCCAACTGTCGATTTTTGTTGCCCCGGTTTGAGCACTGATGGAATAAAAAATATCTTTCTTATTGGTGAGATGTAATGCCAGTGCTCGGAGCATTCTTCCTCTTTCCTGAAAAGTCATCTTCCGCAAGGCGGGGTTTCCTGTGGTTCGTGCATATTCGAGTGCACCCTGCATATCTATTCCTTCGGTAGATGCCAAAGCAACAGGTTCACCGGTTACTGCATTGTACAATACCTGACCATCGCCTGTTCCGGCCTGCCATTTTCCACTGATATAATTTTCTAATTTTTTCATACGCAACAAAGCTAAGCAATGAAAAGAAAACTTAACTTACTGCCACAAAATGCCACTATGAAAAAATTACTGTATGCAGGTTTGTTGATGCTGATGTGTCAGGCTACCTGCAAGGAAACCAGTGATTGCAAAGGAGAGCCCAAGCCTGATTGCGCATGTACCATGCAATACGACCCTGTATGTGGATGTGATGGTAAAACGTATGGAAATGCCTGTACCGCTGCGTGTGCAGGTGTTAAAAAATGGACGCCGGGTGAATGCCCTTAATCTGCCAGTCCAAATTGCTTTAAATGATGTTGAAGGTGTTTGGCATGCAACAAAATCCAATCCTCATAATGTAACGCACCGAATACCGGGTGAACAGTTTCTTTTTCCGGATGGTTTTTAAATTGCAATTCAAAATCCAGAACAGATTGTTGCAGTTGTAGCACTGCATCTTCATAACGTGCTGAGCGGGCCGGTGCCGGTGTTTCGCTCACTACATTTGTGGGTGCTTTTGTGTTTTCCCTGAACGGAATATCGCTCCTTAAAAATGCTTTGAATTTGGGTAATTGATCTTCCGGCGTTACCAATGGGAACGAAAGTTTCCCGGAGCTTACATCAAAAAAATCAGTTAAATGTTCAACCGTTTGCATGAGGTTCATTTTTCCCCAGCGTGCCGGCGTTTCAGGTGCTGCATTTTTAAGTAATGCGGTGGCCTGATGAATTACAAATTGTTCTTTTTCAGAAAAGTTTATCATGCTGTTCTTTTATCAATTTCCCTGCAAAGCGATTGGAATATATCATCAATACTGCCAACTCCATTCACTTTAACCACTTTATTGAATGCAGCATAATAATCAGCTACTGCGGCTGTTTTATTTTCATATTCTACAATACGTGCCCGTATAACTTTTTCGTTGGTATCATCAGAACGGCCACTGGTTTCGCCACGTTTCAATAAGCGGGTAACGAGTTCCTCTTCCGACACTTCCAATGCAAGCATTACATTGATGGAGGCATTGTTTTGTTCCAGAAGTGTATCCAGTGCCTCGGCCTGTGCAGGTGTACGCGGGAATCCGTCAAATAAAAAACCTTTGGCTTCCTGATGGTGATCAATGGCGGAGCGTATCATTCCAATCACTACTTCATCCGGCACCAATTGCCCTTTATCCATATATTTTTTTGCCTCCAAACCCAAGGCAGATTGATCCGCAATTTCTGAGCGCAGCAAATCACCGGTACTTAAATGATGGAGTGCGTACTTTTCTACAATTTTTTCGCTTTGCGTCCCTTTACCGCTACCCGGCGGGCCAAATAATATTAGGTTGAACATGCTTAGGAAAAACTTTTTAGCGGTAGATAAATGATGCAGGTCTTTATAAGGCTGCATGCAAATGTAATCAATTCATCATTTTTAAAGTCTATTCCGGGTGATTTACAAACCGTTTAATGAATAATTGGTAGTTTTGAGCGCTATGGGTACCCCGTACCCTGAATTTTTATACCCTGGTTGTACTGTATGGTGCAACGCATAAAAACGGATATGGCTACACTTAAACTCAGCACATTTGCAGACACCCTGATAGCGTCAGAAATTGTACGTTTAGGCGCAAAGATTAAAGAGAAAATGCGTTCAGGAGAGAAGATTTACAACTTCACCATCGGAGATTTTGATCCGGAAATTTTTCCAATTCCCGAAATGTTGGAAAAAGAAATTATCACCGCGTATTTGAACCGCCAAACGGCTTATCCGGCTGCAGAGGGTGAACTCGACTTACGGGAAGCAGTATCCGCTTTTATCAAACGGTATTTGGATATTGAATTTTCTCCTCAGGAAGTATTAATATCCTGCGGTGGCCGCCCGCTGATATATGCAGCCTACCGAACCGTGGTTGATCCGGGAGATAAAGTGATTTACCCCGTTCCGAGTTGGAACAACAACCATTATGTGCACTTTAACCACGGTGTTCATATTCCTATTGAAGCTACGGCTGAAAACAATTTCATGCCTACTGCTGCTCAATTGGAACCACACATTAAAGGTGCAGCGATGGTAGCGATATGTTCTCCTTTGAACCCTACCGGCACAACAATAAAGAAAGAAGAACTGGAAAAAATTTGTGACCTGATTATAGCTGAAAACGCCACAAGGGGAGCCCATGAAAAGAAATTGTATTTGCTTTACGATCAGATATACTGGACACTCACCTATGGAAACACACAACATTATAATCCGGTTTCGTTGCGCAGTGAAATGAAAAACTACACCATCTTCATAGACGGCATCAGCAAGTCTTTTGCAAGTACGGGTGTGCGTGTAGGTTGGGCCCTGGGGCCGGAGGAAGTGATGGTGAAAATGCGTTCACTCAACAGCCATGTTGGTTCATGGGCACCAATGGCCGAGCAAAAAGCAGTAGCCAAATTCCTGCGCAATGATGTAGCGGTGGATGAGTATCTCGATAAATTTAAAAAGAGAATTGAACAGCGTTTACGCCAAATACACGAAGGACTTCAGCAGCTCAAAGAGGATGGATTACCGGTTGACTCTATATCACCTCAGGCTGCCATTTATTTAACCATGAAGGTGGATTTGGCCGGGAAGAAAACGGCGGAAGGTCAATTACTCGAAAACCAGGATCAGGTTACTGCCTATATTTTGAACGAAGCTAAACTCGCCATTGTACCTTTTTACGCATTCGGAGCTGCATCTGACAGCGCTTGGTACAGACTGAGTGTGGGCACCTGCAAAACACTGGAAATACCTGCGATGCTGGAGGGCCTCAAAAATGCCATTCTGAAATTGAGTTAATTCTTATTGTTGAGGAAGACAAACGGTTTTTCAAGTTGATGCCTCATCCTGAAAAAATGTTTTACTTTATGGTGTGCCGTAATGTGCCGGAATCGGTTCAGGTCTAGGATTTCGTGTGCGTATGCAATATTGTCAACGCTTTCAGCATCCTGCAATATCTGATGTAGTAATGACACTTCCTGCTCCAATGCTTTTGGAGTCATGAGTTCCTGGTTAAAAATCACCAGCAAGTCTCTGTTTGGATTGTTCATATTCCTACATCAAAAGCCAGACATGCCTCTGGTACCCGGGCATCCGCATCCACCTTTTTTTGATGATGCGCAACCTGTAGCCAGTAAGCCTATCAGTGCAACTAAAGATAATAATCTGATTACATTTTTCATAAAACAGGTACAAATTAAACTATTTTAAGACAAGAATATTGTTTAAATGAAGCCGGGGCTTAAAAATTAACAAACGCCTACATGTTAAACAACACATTCAAAAGGTATAGAATTTGAACCTGTGCGTTCTCACCTCTCTGCAATAGTAATGCCTCTGCTATTTTTGTCATCGCTCCCTACGATGCTGCAACTGCCGGCGTAATGGAATAAAAAGCGGCAATGTTTTCTGTAGTGTTGCACCTTATCTATGATTTCACGGTAAGTTAGTACATCGGTAGAAAACACAAGGTGGGTGATGCCTTTTTGCACGAGTTGTGGGATATCGTCAATAAAACCAATAGCAAATGCTTCATCATCAAAGCGTGCAGAAACACGGCCGTGAATCATCACCGGAACTTTGGCATGCTTGATACACTGCACCAGGGTGGATAGATAATCACCCGATGTTACCAGGGCAGCATGTATCGTTTTGGGTGAAGAGTGAGGTTGAGCTCTTTGAATAGCATTTTTCAAAAAGGAAAGAAAACCTCCCACCCGAATGGCCAGCAGCATAGCCCATCTAGAAACCGGGTTTCTGTAATGTTTTTGTACAAACAATTTCATAGCATGATAAAAGTGCCGTACATATGCTGAAGATTTTACCGTGCTCTCACCTTTAAAATGCAGGATGGTGGTTCCGGCAAAATAATAATTCCGGTAACCGGCCTGTTGAATGCGGTAGCTTAAATCAATGTCTTCACCATACATAAAAAAAGAAGTATCAAACCCGCCTACTTCTTCCAGTACTTTCTTTTCTACCATCATAAATGCACCAGCAATCACATCTACAACATGATTTTCCTGATCCGATAAATGCCCTGCGTAATACGCGGCATAGCGTGGGGATTGCGGAAACAGATATGAAATACCACTCAACCGGAATAGCGAGGCCATTGCGGTTGGCTTTCCTCTTTTACTTTCAGGAAGAAACTGACCACTGCCATCTATCATCCTTACTCCGAGCGCACCGGGTGCATCCGCCTGCTTCATAAAATCCATACACTGATGCAAACAATCTTCAGGAAGCAATGTATCCGGATTTAAAAACAAGATATATTTTCCACGGGCGGAAGCCAGTGCATTGTTATTGGCAGCAGCAAACCCAACATTCTGATTGTTCCATCTAAAATCGATGTGTGTGAATTTGGATTTCAGATAATTTTCACTACCGTCGGTGGATTGGTTATCAACCACAATTATTTCTGCGCGGATACCTTCACAGGCGCGTTGCACAGAGTGCAGGCATTGTTCCAAAAAATGCCTGACGTTGTAATTCACAATGATAACGGATAATTCCAACGTAGAAATTTACATCTAAAATACAATTGTTCGGGGGCAGAACGAAATGAATCGGGTTAAATCTGCAGGTTGTGGCCATTGGGAACTCCATTTTTCAAAAGACCCATTCGTTTTCATTTGGCTGATGGCGTTCAATAGTAGATTATCTTTGCCTCATGCCAATGAATACGCTTTTGGCCGCCGTAGAGGCAGGCGCTAAAGAAATGACCCGTTTTTTTAACGGCACCTTTTCCGTGACCAATAAGGAAGGTATCAACAACCTGGTAACGGAAGCAGACCATGCCGCTGAAAAAGCAATCATTGAGGTGATTAAAAATAATTTTCCGAGTCATTTTATTTTGAGTGAAGAAACCGGTGAGTTGGTGAGCGACAGTGATTTTAAATGGATTGTTGACCCGATAGACGGAACCGTAAACTTCGCACACGGGATACCGTTATGTTGTGTGAGTATCGGGCTGGAGAAGGAAGAAAAAATGATTATGGGTGCCGTATATAATCCGTTTATTAATGAACTGTATGTAGCAGAAAAAGGAAAAGGCGCCACACTCAACGGAAAACCCATTCACGTGAGTAAACAAACCAGTGTATTGAACAGTTGTTTGGTTACCGGTTTCCCTTATGTGTACCTGGAAACACCCAACGGTCCTTTGCAGGTTTTCGAAAAGTTGATTAAACAAGGTATACCTGTCAGGCGACTGGGTTCAGCGGCGCTGGATTTATGCTGGGTAGCTGCCGGACGATTCGATGGATTTTTCGAACATCATTTACAACCGTGGGACAGCTCGGCAGGTTTTTTGATAGTAGAAGAAGCCGGTGGCAAAGTAACAGATTACCTCGGAAATACATTCTCACCCTATCAACCCCATATACTGGCAACCAACGGATTGATACATGAACAGCTGAGAAGCTATCTTATATAACATTATGGAAAGAACTGAAATTGCAGATTTAGGAGAATTCGGATTGATTCATCATTTAACTGCCAATAACGAAACACGCAATGCCTCTACTGTGCTCTCGGTAGGAGATGATGGTGCGGTGATTGATCATTTCGGGCGACAAACCGTTGTGTCAACCGATTTACTGATTGAAGGTATTCATTTTGATTTATCCTATACGCCGTTAAAGCACCTGGGGTATAAAAGTGTGATAGTAAACCTGAGTGATATTTATGCCATGAATGCCACCCCTTCGCAAATCACGGTCAATATTGGGTTCTCGAACCGTTTCAGTTTAGAAGCACTGACAGCATTCTACGATGGTATTTATGCGGCCTGCGAACAATACGGTGTAGATTTGGTAGGAGGAGATACCTGCTCTTCGCAAAAGGGTTTGATCATTTCTGTAACCGCCATCGGAGAAGTGGCACCAGATCAATACGTAACGCGCAAAGGTGCACAACCGAATCAACTGATTTGTGTGAGCGGTGAACTTGGAGGCGCATTCCTCGGACTCACCTTGTTGGAAAGGGAGAAGAAGATCTTTGCCGAAACCGGTGCCCAGCCCGATCTTGAAAACCAAGCGTACATCGTGGGTAAATTATTGAAACCCGAAGCCAGAAAAGATATTGTACAATGGTTTCAGGAAAATCAAATACAACCTACTGCCATGATTGATGTGAGTGACGGACTCAGCAGCGATATCATGCACATTTGCAAACAAAGTGGAACGGGCTGTGTATTGTATGAAGATAAAATTCCCTTCAATGAAGAAGCCCGCGAATTTGCCTATAAACTCAAACTCGATCCTACTGCCTGCGCATTGAGTGGTGGTGAAGATTACGAGTTGTTGTTTACGGTAGACCAGAAAGATTTTGAAGCCATCCGGCAAAATCCATATCTCTCTGTTATTGGTTACATCACCCCTGCAGAAGAAGGCATGCACCTGATTACGCGTGGTGGAAACAAACACGCACTGGTTGCACAAGGATGGAATCACCTGCGTTAGTGAACAACTTCATTTAACCGTTGTATTACGCACCCGGTTACATGATCGGCGGGTGATGCAAATGAAAACAAATCGTTTAAACGGTTCATGCAATTTCGAAAACCATAGGGTGGTTTTTTCGGATTGTTGAATGGCATCCATAAGTTTGTGCTCATCCCTGCATATTGAAGATTACCCAAAAACCCGGTTTGAATAATCATCTGATAGGTGTTGTTCCTTTCATCTTTGATGGATACCATTGTAGTATACGGATTACCAGCATCAAACGGTAGGGATACGCCAATGTACGGCTTTAAATCAATGGGATTATAATTTGCCGCCAATACATATTCCGGCTGAAAAGTACTTTTACTGCTTACATAAAATTGTGCGTGTACTGCATTGTTCAGCAGCAGGAGAAAAATAAATGTTTTCATAACGGTAAGGATTAAGGGATGAAAAAATCTGTTCCTGTAAATTAATATGCTATTGGGAAGATTTTCCGTTCATCCCCATAAAACCACCCGAAGCATACCTCAAATGGGAATGTGCCCTATATTTGAGGATATGATGCGCCTGAACCGTTGCCTTTCTTTTCTTCTTATACTTTTCTTCGCTTCCTGTGCTGCGCCCCAATATATTCCTGAAAAAAAATTTGATCGTGCTGCGCTTGTGCAGGATTACGACCTGATGACTGATATTTTAAAAGCCAAACATCCGTCGTTATACTGGTATACTCCGGCTGACAGTATGCAATGGTATATGGATGCGTACAGGGCACAGATTCAGGATAGCATGACTGAAAAAGATTTTATCTGGAAGATCATGTCGCCCTTGTTGCATCAGGTACATTGCGGGCACACCACCGCTGCCATGAGTAAGGGCCTCACCAGACATCTCCAGGGAAAGCGGTATGGCTCCTTTCCATTTTATGTGAAAGTTTGGGGTGATACGGTTGTGGTTACCGGTGCACAACAACCCGATAGCGTCATTCGTTATGGTACCGTCATACACGCCATCAATGATGTACCGGTAACTGAAATTATTCGCCGTTGTTTTGAACACCTTCCGGAAGACGGTTATGCTCAAAACCTGAACTACATCCGGCTCAGCAGTAACTTTCCGTACTATTACGAAAACATTATCGGGCCTTCCAATGCGTACACCCTCACCTATAGCAACGGAAGTGCTTTTCAACAACGGTACAGTGTAAACGCATTTGTTCCCGTAAAAGATACAGGTGTTGCAGTGAAGGCAAAAACGGCAGTCAAGAAACCGGCCCCTCCGCGTACAACCAATCAACGCTACCGCTCACTCACCATAGATTCAACCGGAAAGTATGCCTATATGGCCATACACACTTTCAACCGGGGGAACCTATCTCCATTTATCAGACAATCGTTTCGCACATTGCGTAAGCAGAAGGTACCCCATCTCATCATTGATATCAGGAACAACCGTGGAGGAAAAATCAGATTGTCCACTTTGTTCACCAAATTCATCAGCGATACACCTTTTCGTGTAGCCGATACCGTATATGCAAATAAAAACACTTTAAAACCATACACCCGACACTTCAAAGGGCGTTGGCTGAACAACGTTCAATTGTTTTTTACTACACACAAAAAGAAGGACGGCCTCTATCACATGGGTTTCTTTAACCGGCGTTTGTATAAACCCAAGAAAAAAAATCATTATAACGGGAAGGTATATGTGCTAACGGGTGGACCAACCTTTTCGGCCGCTACATTGTTTGCCAATACGGTAAAAGGGCAACAACATGTTATACTGGCAGGCGAGGAAACCGGAGGTGGATGGCACGGCAACAGTGGGGTGATGCTGCCACAGGTAACGTTACCGAATACACGAAGTAGATTCACCGTTCCATTATTCCGGGTGGTACAATACAACCATGTGCCCAAAACCGGAACCGGCATCCTGCCCGACTGGCCTATTCCACCATCTTATCAGGCCTTACTGAAACGGGAAGATCACAAAGTGAAAATGGTGACCGACAGTATCTTGCGTAGCACTCCTTACAATCGGATGAACGCATCGCCATCGCGTAAAAAAGGAAACTGATGCCTGCATTGTTGCAAATTTTCATAAGAAAGCGCTTCCGTAAGGATGGTTTCTTCATGGGCTGCCTGCCGTAAAACCTGCCCCAGCGGGTCTATGATCATGGAATCCCCTGAATGATATATACCGTTACCATCCTTTCCTACCCTATTTACACCTACTACATAACACTGGTTTTCAATGGCGCGGGCTATCAACAGGCTTTTCCATGCCGTATTTCGTTTTTCGGGCCAATTGGCCACATACACCAACACATCAAATTCCGGTGCTTCGGGTGATGAATGCCTGGCCCAAACCGGAAAGCGGAGATCGTAACAGATCTGCAATTGAATTTTCCACCCGTTCACCGAGGCAATGAAACGCGCATTTCCGGGTGAATAATGGGCTCGCTCTCCGGCAAAACCGAACAAGTGTCTTTTATTATAGTACCCAAATGTTCCGTTGGGTAACATCCAGATCAACCGGTTGTAATGAGCCTCATCGTCATCCATCATCAGGCTACCGGTAATAATCAGCTTGTTTTCGGCCGATAACCGCTTCATCCATTGCATGGTTTTACCCCATTCCGGCTCAGCCAGCCCCGAAGGGTTCATGCTGAAACCCGTTGAGAACATCTCCGGTAGAATAACAATTTCTGTTTGCCCCCGAAGCGCAACTATTTTATTTTCAAGCATTTTTAAATTCGCGTTCTTATCCTCCCAAAATAAATCGGTTTGAACGGCTGAAACCCGGATGTCTGGAAACATATGATATCAATTTTATGTAATTCTATCCATTTATACACTTTTCAAGACGCATTTCACGGTTCGTTTTTAAAAAATCCTTACATTTATCGGCACAATTTAAAGCATTACACGTCTAAACTGGATGATATGAAAAAACTGATGATTTGTTTGTTTGCGGTGGCTATTGCCTCACCCATATTTGCACAAACCAAGCGCACAGCAACCAAGAGAGCAACTCCTGTTGCTGCTACTACAACCGGGGATGAATTTCCGGCTGCACTTAAATTAACGGATGAACAAAAAGAAAAAATCCGCAACATTGATGAGGAGATTGCAAACCGCATGAACAGTTCTGAGCGCACTCCCGACAAACAGGCTCAGATGGAGGAAAAAATGAAAATGTACCGCCTTGAAAAAATCCGCAACATCCTCACCCCTGAACAACAGGTAGTTTTTGATGAGCAGGATAAAATACAATCCGATGCCGGAAAGAAATCAATCCATCAGAAGATGGTTGCCATAACGTATGAGGATATCATAAAGCGTGTTGATTTGTCTGATGCACAACGCGAAGAATTAAAATCAACCCTGACTGTTATTGATGAAAAACTTGAAAAATCGGCTGTTAACGCTGATGAAATGAAAAAGTTACAACAGCACAAGCTGGAAATCTTACAGAAAGTACTTTCAGAAGAACAACTGGAGAAGCTGAACGAATCCATGCAGTAACACACGTAGTATCAACTTTATACAGCCGCAGCATTATGTTGCGGCTTTTTTGTTTTAACAATATTCACACGCTTATGCATAGGATATATGCATTTCCTATGTAACTTTGTCACGGTGAAAAAGTTCCTGATTATATTATTGTTGGGCATGTACAGTTTTTCCGTTTCCGGAATGACTTTGCATTTCAACTATTGCTGCGGTGAACTGAGCAGCATTGAACTTATCCCCACGGAAAATTGCAATCAGGAAGATGAACCCGTTACTTGTTGCAGTGAGTTAGAAGTACAGGCCTCGCTCGACGATGCCACGCATTCCAAAACATTTGAATTTTTTAAACTGTGCTGTGAGGCGGAACATTGTCTGCATCAACCATTTACCGTTTTTCCCCTCGGAATACAGGTTGAGCATTATCCTGATGTCATACAGCATTTCTTCGCATACGGGCAACCGTTATACCTTCTCCACCGTGTTTGGCGTATTTAGATTGAATGAACAAAACCTGTTTATTCACCTTAAATGATCGCTATTCAACATGAAACATATCTTTCTGCGGGCTACGCTCGCTACCTTCCTCATACTGTGGGCTCAGATGCTGCACGCACAAACGCTTAAACAATCCTCTTTTGATGTACAAGGTGCCTGTGGTATGTGCAAGCAACGAATTGAAAAAACCGCTAAAAATGCCGGTGCTGCTACCGCACGATGGGATTTGAAATCGCACCGGTTAACCATCACTTTCAACGAATCTGCTACCTCCTCTGATACAATTCAGCAGGCTATTGCAGCTGCCGGTCATGATACTGAGAAGTTCCGGGCCGAAGACGCCACCTATGAAGCCCTGCCAGATTGTTGTTTGTACCGGGAGGCCCATCACCATGAGGATGCAGCAACAAGTATCAATGGAATTGTATTGTCGGAAGACAACAAAGGTAACTTTGTACCACTGCAAGGCGCCACCATTGTTTGGCTGAGTACCGGTGTAGGTACGGTATCCGACAAAAACGGCGTATTTACCATACACCCCGATGAACCTGACGACCGTCTGGTAATCAGTTATGCAGGGTACACTCCTGACACGCTGGCCATTACCAACATGAATGACATACAGATTATTCTGGGCAGTAATCATATGTTGAATGCCGTTCAGGTAACTGCACGTACGCGTAGCCGTTTTATCAACAAATTTAATCCGGTAAGAACTGAAATTCTCACTTCAAAGGAGTTGATGAAAGCTGCCTGTTGCAATTTGAGCGAGAGCTTTGAAACCAATCCCTCTGTGGATGTTTCGTACAGCGATGCTGTGAGTGGCTCGAAACAAATCCAGTTACTGGGACTTGCCGGAATTTACTCTCAGCTTACGGTTGAAAATATGCCCGGACCCCGTGGATTGGCCACAGCGTATGGGCTGCTGTTCATTCCCGGTCCGTGGATTGACAACATACAACTCAGCAAAGGAACGGGTTCGGTGGTGAACGGATTTGAAAGCATTGCCGGGCAGATTAACATAGAATTGAAAAAACCGCACAATAGTGAACACCTCTTTGCCAACGGCTACGTAAACAGTCAGGGTAAAACCGACCTCAACCTCACACTGGCCAAACAAGTGGGCGAACATTGGCATACTGGGTTACTGCTGCACAATGCCTCTTTTTACAATCAGATGGATTTTAATAAAGATGGTTTCCGGGATCAACCCAATGGTAATCTCTTTACAATCATGAATCGATGGTATTATGAAAACCATCAGGGGCTTGAAGCACAGATTGGAGTTAAAGTTTTATCAGACCGTAAAACCGGTGGTGAAACGGGATTCAATGCAAAAGACAAACTCACAACCGACCGTTATGGAGTTGTGATTGAAAATGACCGTTATGAATTTTTCGGTAAACTCGGCTATGTATTTCCGAATAAAAAATATCAAAGTATTGGTTTGCAGGTTTCTGCCTTTGAACACAATCAAGAAGCCTATTTTGGTATAACGCCATACGTAGCCAAGCAATACAATTTTTACAGTAACCTCATTTATCAGAACATCCTGTTCAACTCGAAACATGTTTTTAAAACCGGATTGAGTTTGATGAGTGACCAGTACAAGGAGCGTTTCCGTTTACAACCCTTTAATAGAAATGAAAACGCAGCGGGTGGATTTTTTGAATACGCTTTTACGCCCAATGAAAAATTTGCGCTGGTTGCAGGGTTGCGGGCCGATAAAAACAATCTGTACGGATGGGCGGTTACTCCCAGGCTGAACGTTCGGTTTGAACCTGTCACGGGAACGACTATACGCATTAGTGGTGGTCGCGGGCAAAGAACCGCTAATATTTTTGCAGAGAACATGGCTACACTGGCCAGCTCAAGGGCAATTGAAATTGTATCTCCTGAAAATGGAAAGGCCTATGGGTTAGATGCTGAGGTTTCGTGGAACAAGGGTATCAGCATCGATCAGCAACTGAAACTCTTCGGACGTTCCGCCTCCATTGGCATTGATTTTTACCGGAACGATTTTGAAAACCAGGTAGTAGTGGATATGGAAGATGCCCGAAAACTGCGTTTCTACAATCTGGATGGAAAATCGTACTCCAACAGTTTGCAGGTAGAGTTTAGTATAACTCCGGTGAAAAACCTTGAAACCCGTTGGGCGTACCGTTGGTTCGATGTTAAAACCACCTATGGCAACAACCTGTTGCAAAAACCACTGACAGCTGTTCATCGAGCCTTTGTGAATGTAGGATATGAATTTAAACGCTGGAAGTTTGATTACACCGTAAACTTTACCGGGCCGAAGCGAATTCCATCCACCGAACAAAATCCGGTATTGTATCGCTTCCGAAGTGAATCACCTGCTTATGTAACTATGAATGCACAGGTGTCGAAAATGATTTTTCCGAAATATGGTTTTGAGGTGTATGTGGGAGGAGAAAACCTCGGTAATTTTTTACAACGCAATGCAATCATTGCCGCCGATCAGCCTTTTTCTGACTATTTTGATGCTTCACTGATTTGGGGGCCGTTGCAGGAAAGAATGTTCTACGCCGGATTTCGGTTTAAATTAAATTAAAAAACCTATACACACGGATATGAAGCAGCTTGTGATTTACAGGCTGCTTTTTTATATCTATTTCAACACTGATTCATACAACCGCACGGGATATTTTTTTCGAAGGGCTTCCAGCCATTGTGCTTCGAGGATATCCTGATAATCGTTAATCACGAGTCCGCGTGCTTCTGCAAACGACTTTTGCTCTCCGCCTTCATGCAGGCCTACGATATATACAAAAGTTACTGTTCCGTCGGGCTGAACTTTGAATGGAGAAACGGTGTGTGGTGCCGGTGTGAACGTTGGGTCGAATAATTGATCGGTTTCAAAACGGCCGCTGTCGGTTAATATATACGGATGTTCACTTTCAATGACTTCGCGGGAGATGCGGTTGAGTATCTTTTGGCTGATGATTTTCGCCTCGTTCAAATCGGTTACGTGAAACAGAATCATATCTGCGCTGGCATCCCATCTGTATTTTTCGGGCTGTTTGGCGTAGAGCTCTTCAAGGCTTGCAGAATCCGTTGCTGCTTTTCCCCACACATGGCGTTCCATCACTTCAAACAACATATTACCTTCCAGAAACTCCTGCATCTGAAACCGAAAATCAGGATTATATTTTTCGAGGTGGTCTTTATAATAATTTCTTACAGATGTTTCTTTGAATTTTTCCCAAAGCAATTCACTGGGCTCTCCTTTATAGAGATTAAAATTGGTAGTGTAATTTTGAACAAACGCCAGCCAGTCGCTCACAGTGATTGTGCGGTCTTTAAATCGTGCCACGGGTTTTGTGCTTTCCGGGAAAGATTCAGACAGAGAAAGGGATGCTTTACCTTTCACACTATCGGCAAGTGCAATCAACACATCTTGCTTAACGGTGTGGGTTACACGAAAACCGGTAGATTTTTCAATTTGCTTATTGAAAATATTTCGGGAGATATTCATCCGGTTATCCTTCATCAATTTCTCCTGTATTTGCTGTTTCCAGCTTTCGGGCTTTACTTCCTGCATGGAAACATGGCTGATTCTTTTCAGGATATGGAAACCCATCGCTGTTCTGAACGGTTTTGAAACCATTCCATCCTGTGTAAGTTGAAGTACTTGTGTTTCAAAATCAGGTGCAAATTTTCCGGTACTGAATGCGGGCAGTTCACCGAAGGTGGAAAAACTGAATTTATCGTCGCTGAATTGCTTGGCGAGCTGTCCGAAATTTGCCCCTTGTAGTATTTGTTGATACAAACTGTCTGATTTTGCAAGAGCCAGTGTAACCTCCTGTTTATCGGGCGACTCCGGTAAAGCGATGAGTATCTGAGCAATTTTCCACTCACCGATATGCGGCCTTTCTTCAAGTACCTTTATAATATGGTATCCCGATGAGGTGCTGAAGGGTTTCGATACTTCGCCGGGGCGGAGTGCATACACTACATTTTCCAATGCATAAGGCAAACTAAAAGCCGTAACAAATCCGGCGTCAATAAAAGATACCTTCACCAACTGAGTAGTGGCATGGATGGCCAAGTTATCAAAATCGTTACGACCGGAAACCAGTGCGTTGTGCACTTTTTGCATTACTGCATAAGATGAGGTACTGTCGCCTCCGGAAGGGCGCGGGGTGAAAAAGTAGGCGATACGTTTATCGGTTTTACTGCGCAATACAGCTTCCTCCAGCAATTGGTTGGCAGAGGTTTTATCCATCAGGTATGGTTCCACCATTTGCGAGCGGAAATTCTGTACATCCTGCCGTATGGATTGTAGCGTGTCTAAACGAATCTCTCTGGCAGCCTGCACTTTCAGCTTAAAATCAGCATACATCCGCAGGTATTCTTTCAGAGAAACATCCGTATCCCCTTGTGTGCGGTTTTTGTTGTACGCCTGCATCAGTTCGTTCAACTGTACTTTGTGCTTACCGTAAGAAATTACCGTTTGTGCGTTACCGTTATAACTTAACCATACGCATATCCACCCAATACATAGATACTTCATGTAGCAATAATACATTATTTGTTATCGTTCTTCCACTTTACGTCGAGGAGATCATTGATTTGTTCGAGGGTTAGCTTTTTACCGACGATTCGTTTCTCCTTATCGAGCAGATAGATAGTCGGTGTTTGAATTACATCATACAACTGGCGGAAACCGGCTACTTTCTGCGCTTTTTCCTTTTCTTCCATTTCCTTGGTTTGATATACGTGTGTCCATTCGCTCAGTTCATGCTTTTTGATGAAGTTCACCCATTCCTTTTTATGGTCGTCAGACAATACCGCATAAAGCTTTACATTCTTTTGCTTCCAGGATGCTTTGTAGATAGAGTCGATTCGGGGCACTTCCTGTTTACAATGGCCGCAATTGGGATCCCAGAAAACCACTACGGTATAATCGCCCCGTACATCATACAAGGGTTTCAGCTTTCCGGTAGAATCAACCAGGTTGAGGTTAGCCGCTTTCTCGCCCACGAGGTTCGACATTTGCATGTACGCCCGGCGCGTGATGGTTTCCATTTGCTTTTCATTCAACCAGGGCGTTAGGCCTTTACTGTGGTATTTATTGAAGAGGTGGACAAAAATAGCATCCTGTCCCATATACTTTGGATTGATATATTCATCCGTGAGCCAGTTGAGCATAAATTTATACAATTCCGGTGCGGAACGTGCGAGCAATAATTTGTAATCAACATCTTCAATGATGCTGTCGGGAGCCTGATGCATAACTTCCCGGTAATACCTTTCAAACTTGGGAATGAAGAACGGTGTACGAACCACACGGTCATCCATAAACGTTATTCCATCCCAGTAATGTTCTTTATAATAACGATAATTCGCCATAGAATCTTCGCGGGTGATGGGTTGTTTGATGAGTATGGCGGGTTCTTTCATTGCGTTCAACATGCTGGCCAGCATAGATTCAGGATGTTCTGTGGCGATGGCATTACGGTAGTCAGACAATTCTTTATTGAGTTGAGTAAACGTAGCTTCGTGTTTCAACGAATCTTCCTTTGTTTTAGCCGTGTTGTAATTACTTCTGGCCCTTTGTAACAGCGCCCCTTTTTCGGCGGTGAATTGCTGATACTTTTTAAACAAGTCATTTTCAGGAGAACCGGCAACGAGCATGTCCATTAATTTTAGTGTATCGTTTGCCGTGATGCTGATGGTTTGTTCTTTATCTATAAAGAAATCGGCAGTGATTCTCTTGCCTGGAAACACCACAGAGTAAATCCCACCGGGAAGGCTTTTATCGCCTTTAAATACCGCTACCCCATTCGTATTCATTTCGGCACTATCGGCTATATTCAAATTTTTTCCCCAGTGGTAGGTAAGATAGGCCGTACCTGAAGAAAACTGAGGCGCTGTGAGTGAAACCTTAAACTGGGCAGAGGCTGTCAGTGAGCAAACCAGTAAAAGCGTAGTAAAAAAATTTCTCATATTCAAGGTTGAAGTGGCAACAAATTTATTCAAATAGGCCGGTAAAGAAAACATCCTACAGATTATCCCTTTTAAAATTGCAATTCGTTAACAGTAAGGAATAGCTAATTTCGCTGTTGTGGCCAGAAAAAACAAATATAGTACACTGGAGAACGTATTGGTTTCCGGTTATGCAGCAGAAGGTAAGTCTCTTGCACGGGTAGAGGGAAAGGTGATTTTCATTTCCGGGGCCGTGCCCGGTGATGTGGTGCATCTACGCCTGACGAAAGTAAAAAAAGATTGGGCGGAGGCCCGTGTATTGGAAGTAGTAGAATCCTCTGTCCAAAGGGTGGATCCTTTTTGTCAACATTTCGGAGTGTGTGGTGGATGCAAATGGCAGATGTTGCCTTACGAAAAACAACTTGAGTACAAACAACAGGAAGCAGCACAAAACCTACAACGCATTGGGAAGATAGAAGCCGGTGAATGGTTACCTATCTGTGGCAGTGATCAAACGCGCCATTACCGTAACAAACTTGAATTCACCTTCAGCAACAAACGATACCTGACCGAAGCCGAAATTGCTACTGTTGAAGAAATTCCTCAGCAAAATGCACTAGGATATCATGTGCCAAGAATATTTGATAAGGTGATTGATATTGAATCCTGCTGGCTAATGGATGATATCAATAACCGGATTCGAAACACCCTGCGGGAATATGCACTACAACATGCGTTGAGTTTTTACGATATCAAAGCACATACCGGGTGGCTGAGAAATTTAATCATCCGTCATTGTACTACCGGTGAAACAATGGTGAATGTATGTGTACACCATGAAGATGCGGCCCTCCAACCCATGCTGGATCACCTGTTAAAGCAGGTGCCCGGTATCACTACCCTGTTATACACGATCAATCCGAAATGGAATGATACATTATACGACCTAACCCCGGTGGTGTACTTCGGAAAAGGATACGTAACCGAAAGACTGGGTGATTTTCAGTTTATCATCAGTCCCAAATCGTTTTTTCAAACCAACACATTGCAGGCAGAAAAGTTGTACTCTGTTGCGCGGGATTTTGCCGGTTTAACCGGAAACGAAATAGTATATGATTTGTATTGCGGAACCGGAAGTATTGGCATATTCATGAGTCGGCTGGCAAAAAAAATCATCGGTGTGGAGGTAGTGGAAGAGGCGGTGGAGGATGCTAAAAAAAATGCCGCACTCAATCAGATTACTCATGCATCATTTTTTGCGGGCGATGTAATTGATGTTTGCACGGATGCATTTTTTGAAACGCATGGCTGGCCGGATGTGGTTATCACTGATCCACCACGGGCAGGCATGCACGAAAAACTGGTGCGCAAACTGTTGGAGATGGAAGCACCTAAAGTGGTATACGTCAGTTGCAACACCGCCACACAAGCGAGAGACCTTGCACTGCTCAGCGAAAAATATCGGGTAGAAAAAGTGCGTGCGGTTGATATGTTTCCACACACACACCATATTGAACAGGTGGCCCTGCTCACCTTAATCTGTTAACTTTGCTCTATGATGAATGGATTTGGATTTCAGCGAACACCCGTGGTATTAAACCTGTTGATTATAAATGCGCTTGTGTATTTTGCACAGGCCGCATTGAGTAATGGTAATGAAGGATGGGTGTACGACTATGGGGCTTTGCACCATTATCGTTCAGAAGACTTTCGCATCTATCAGATTTTTACCTCCATGTTCATGCATGGCGGTTTTTTTCATTTGTTCTTTAACATGTTTGCACTCTGGATGTTTGGAAGTGCCATGGAAACCTATTGGGGTTCTAAAAGATTCATCACATTCTATTTGATATGCGGTGTGGGTGCAGGGTTAACACAGCTTGCCAATTATGCATTTGATTATGCTGATATTGACAGACTGGAACTGCTCAGCCACGAATACGATGCCTATCAGGATTTACTTCGTTTAAACGTTACCGTTGGTGCGTCGGGGGCCATCATGGGGGTGCTGGCGGCTTACGGATTTTTATTTCCGAACACCCGCATGTTCATCATGCCCATCCCGTTTCCTATTAAAGCCAAGTATGCTATTATGGGCATCATTGCATTGGATGTATTCGGAGGCATTTCAAAAGTGCCCGGTGATAACATTGCGCACTTTGCACACGTGGGTGGGGCACTTGTGGGGCTTGCCATTGCATATTACTGGCATCGAAATCAAAATCGTCGTTCATTTTAAATTTGTTGCATTGTATGGGAGAAACAGACCGTTATAGCGACTACCGGCGCAAACGTTCCAGAATGCCTCTGGTATACGAAAATGGTGAGCTCATTTCACTACTGGTCATTCATGTAGTAGTTTTTATGTTGATGGTGGCTATTCGACTGATGTACACTTTTACGCCGGAAACATCCAACGATTTTTATACTGAAATTGTACCCTGGTTTCATTTGCCGGCAGACGCTTCGATTTTTATACAACGTCCGTGGACGCTACTATCCTTTATGTTCACCGAAACCGGTGCGCATGTGATTCGTTTAATCACCAATATGGTTTGGCTTTTTACCTTCGGTTATATTTTAAGAGAAGTTGCCGGATATGGTAAACTGATTCCGGTTTTCCTATATGGAGGCATTCTTGGTGGACTTTTATACATGGGTTCATATACTTTCATTTCATCTCTGCAACCGGTTGGTACATTTACCGGTATGCTTGGGGCTAATACCGGAGTCATTGCAGTAGCGGTGGCAGCTACGGTGCTCAATCCGGATTTCCGCATTTTCCCTATGATACGAGGCGGTATTCCAATCTGGATACTGACCGTTATTTTTCTGGCGATTGATTTGATAGGTGGAGTGGGTAACATCAATCAGGCGTACTTCATTGCACATTGCGGATCTATGGTTACCGGATTGATATTTGCGTTACTCTATAAAAAAGGAATAGATTTAAGCACTTGGATGAATCATTTGTACGACCGTGTGATGCGCTTATTCACGCCTAAGAAAACTACAGTGAGAAGTCGACATTTTTATAATACCGGTAGCCGGACACCCTACACTAAAACACCTGTGGTTACTCCGTCGCGCATTGATGAGATATTAGACAAAATCAATCAAAAGGGATTTGATCAGCTAACACGCGAAGAAAAAGAAATTCTACGGCGTGCATCTGAAGAAGGTGAAGGGTTGTGATGTAGTGTTAAAATCAAGGGCCCCCATCAGGGTCAATAGAATTAAGATAAAACAAATCAGGTGTATTTCCTATCGTATTGGTTTGGTATTTATCCCTCAATCTGGATATTGCGTCATCAACTTTTATAATAATGGATTCCTTCGGGGTCGATGCACCTAAGTGCTTCTGTATGTTCTTTTAAACTTTCTAGCGAACCTTTTCTTGTGTGACTCCAACAACTTCGCATCCCCCGTAATCTCCCCATACCGGGAATTGACAGGGAGCAAATTTTTTCGGATCTTTAAAACGGGCTTGAGGGTGTGCCGGCCCTAGGAAGGAATGTTTTTTAATGCACACAAATCCATCAGATTTATCTACTCGTTCTTATTTCAACTCGATTTCATTACCCATTTAACCCTCATCCGGGGTATTGACATGTAGCAACATTTTTCCGAACTTTAAAACGGGCTTGAGGGTATGGCGGCCCTAGGAAGGAATGTTTTTTAATGCACACGAATCCATCAGATTTATCTACTCTTTCTTATTTCAACTCGATTTCATTCCCCGTTTAACCCTCATCCGGGGTAATGTGTGAACACCATTTATTTTATAACTTCAAAACGGGCTTGAGGGTATGGCGGCCCAAGGGTTAAAAAGTATAGTTGAGCACTAACACGTCATATAATTTTCTCCATTTGGTTAAATATTTTTTACATTTTGTTGATTTTATGCCACCCCTTCGGAGTTAGGTATGCCTCTTTTCCATATGGTTGTTAAAATCATACGACCCCTTCGGGGTCGGTATATTGAAACTACATTGCGTGAAAACATTTGGAGCTGGTTATATTATGTGGTCTCTTAGGATTAAGTTAATGAAACGAATTTGTGCGATAACATTGAAACATGTTATAAACATACGACCCCTTCTATGTTGAGGTACCTAAGCTCTGCTGTATGTTTTTAAACTTTTTAAACGAACTTTTTCTTATTTGATATCAACAACTTCGCATCCCCCGTAATCACCCCATACCGGGAATTGACAGGAAGCAAAAATTTTCGAATCTTTAAAATGGGCTTGGGGGTATGGCGGCCCTAGGAAGGAGTGTTTTTTAATGCACACGAATCCATCAGATTTATCTACTCTTTCTTATTTCAACTCGATTTCATTCCCCGTTTAACCCTCATCCGGGGTATTGTGTGAACACCATTTATTTTATAACTTTAAAACGGGCTTGAGGGTATGGCGGCCCTAGGGGAGATTATTATGGTTAAGCACCAATCACCAAAGAATTATAGACTTTAATTCGATTTTCATTTCTATCTCACTCACTATTAATCTCCTTATACGGCGTGGCAATACCGGTTTTTTTATACTAATCAACCTGGCTTAGCGGGAATAACACACAAGGGATGATTCGATAAAATTTTCAATCGGAGAAAATAAAATCAGTCTGGGAACAGTACAGTGGTTTCATTTGCTTTTTGTTGAACTAGAATACACAATCAATCGTTGAGCAATGAGATCCGTTGAATTCTCCGAATACGTTCTACTGATACCTTATCATAATTTATTTCGTCGCTGAAAGATGATTATAGGTTGAGGGGCTGCCGGATCACGAAAGCTTTCGGGGACTGGTTTGAAATACATTGCCGGAGCAAATGTTGCATTGTATTTCAGCTGAGGATAGCCCCTTCAGGAATTACGTGTTTGGTGTACGATTGCAAAATACTGAAACGACATGAATGTTCGAAACATAACGTTTAGGCACACACGAAGAAAGTCCTCCCCGCTTAGCCTACAGAATGTAATCCTACACGGTTTCCCTCAGAGTCGAAAAACACCGCCATAAATCCATATGATTCGGAGATTTGCGCCTTGGGTACAAGGATGGTACCGCCAGCCGCCGGAATACGGTTCAACACTTCCTGTAAATCGGGATTGCCATTGAGGTAAATCAACGGCCCATCCGTCATGGACGGACGATGAAATCCGCCACTGTCAACCAGTGCTCCACCCACACCCTCCATTTCATCCTGTAACGGAAACAGGCGCATGCGTATATTGGGCATTTCAATGGGCATCAGTTTCATTTGAAAAATGGTTTCATAAAAAGCGGTGGCGCGTTCTAGGTTAGCCGCAGGTATCTCAAACCAACTGATGGCATGGTTAAAAGTATGCATGTTTAATTTTTTTGTATTTGTATCAGGCTGTAAACCTATTGGTTTTTTCTGTTTCGGGCATTAAAAAATAGTTTAAAGAAAACGGATTCTATTTCCGGCTATCAAATAATTTAAAAAACAGTCGCTGAATGTATTGATTTTAGTAACTTTGGAGATGTGCTGTAATGAAACTGCACTTTTATTTTTTTAAGATGAAAACATACTTTTTTGCTGCGGCATTTGCCTTATCCGCGACCCTGCTGGTTTCTTGCAATAACAATGATACGGAAGCAACCGACGCATCACTTTCTACAGAAACCACACCTCCTGCTGCAAACACTACCGCCACATCAGGCGACAGTGCAACTGTTACGCCTACTCCGGATATCATTTTACCTGATTCGCTGATTACCAATCCGGTGATTCAGAGCAAAATGCAGCCGCCCACTTCGGTTACTCCCACAGCTACTACGCCTTCAACCGCTAAAGGTTTGAATCCTGCCCATGGCCAACCCGGTCACCGTTGCGATATTGCCGTAGGTGCTCCATTGAGTTCCGCTCCGGCAGCTAAACCCACCGTATCTCCGGTTTCTACTCCTGCGGTTACACCAACGGCCAGCCCTGCACCAATTCAAATGACACCGGCAGCAACCGGTACAACACCTGTTACACCGGGAGCTAAGTTAAATCCTGCTCACGGGCAACCCGGACACGATTGTGCCGTACCTGTGGGTGCTCCGCTGAAAGGTTAATAATCACGTAGTGTGTTGAATGATTGGCAAGGCGTGGACAAATCTGTCTTATCTTTAGAACTATGTTCCGGAGGTTAAGGAAGATTTCCCGTAACTTATTGATTGTACTGAATGTGATTGCATCCCTGCTATTTCTGGCAGGATGCTATGCCTATCTTTTTCCACCCGATAAGTATTGGTTTATTGGATTGCTGGCTATTGGAGCACTCTATCTGTTATTGATACAACTCATGTTTCTGGGCATGTGGTTGTTCATAAAACCCCGGATGTGTTTTATTGGCATCCTAACACTGGCCCTTGCATGGAAACCAATCCAGCATTTGTTTCAGTTTCGTTTGCCTGCCAAATTTGAAATGAGCAAGGTGCCTGGCCAATTCCGCGTAATGAACTGGAATGTGGAACACTTTGAAATAGGCAAGCAAAAAAACGGAGGGGTTGAAAAGCAAATGATGTTGCAACTCATCCGCAAGTATCAACCCGATATTGCCTTTTTTCAGGAAATGGTAGGTTCTGAAACCAATCCGGGTGCTATTAATTACATTCCATTTTTCCGCGACACGCTGGGATTTGCAGATTATCATTTTACATACAACAATAAACTGGATTATGATGATGACCATCATTTCGGCATCATCCTTTTTAGCAGGTTTCCCATCCTGAATAAAAAAGAAATCAGCTATAACCCCAACGATTACAATTCAACTTTTCAGTATGCCGATATTCTGGTTGGCAATGATACCATTCGTTTGTTTAACCTGCACCTGCAATCCCTAAAACTCGACAAAGCCAACCGGCATTACCTGCAACAACCCGGAATAACCGGAGAAGAGAACATCCGAAATTCAAAAAGCATCATTGCAAAACTGAAGCGCGGATTTGAGAGAAGGGCGCGGCAAAGCGAAAGGATCAGGCAGGCCATTGAAGCGAGTCCGTATCCGGTGATTGTTTGCGGTGACTTTAATGATGTGCCTAATAGTTACGCATATCATACCATCGGCAAAAGTCTCAACAACGCCTTTGCAGCTAAGGGTTCGGGTATTGGCCGTACGTATGCCGGCATCTCACCCACCTTGCGTATTGACCACGTGTTTGCCGGAAATCAATTTCATATTCGTCAGTACACCCGTATTAAAAAAGAACTCAGCGATCACTTTCCCGTAGTCGCTGATCTGGAAATTAAAAAGCAATAAGGCGGCTGATACGCATCAACCTTAATATCTTTACAACTCAGAAAAAATAGCAATGGCTTTATCAATTTATAATTCTTACACCCGCGAAAAAGAAGTTTTCACACCCCTTACAGCCGGACATGTGGGCATGTATGTGTGCGGACCAACCGTGAGCGGAGAAAGTCATTTAGGCCATGCACGCCCATACATTACGTTTGATGTATTGTACCGTTACCTCACACATCTTGGATACAAGGTGCGTTATGTGCGCAACATAACCGATGCCGGACATTTTGAAGAAGAAGGCCGCGAAGCGGAAGACAAGGTGAGTAAAAAAGCCCTGCTGGAAAAACTGGAACCCATGGAGCTGGTGCAGA
>ENA-UOUJ01000102-UOUJ01000102.1-activated-sludge-metagenome-genome-assembly--contig:-NODE-102-length-74666-cov-7.335487_pt1 | contig 74666 bp, 68 predicted proteins | sample MGYA00249839_ERZ747224 | MGnify/ENA primary metagenome ERZ747224 (study PRJEB28782, sample SAMN03220277) | activated sludge metagenome | biome: wastewater; feature: sewage sludge; material...
CTGCAGGGCGGCCGTCATGAGCCGGGCGGAGACGCCCCGGCCGTGGTGGTCCGCGTGCACGTAGAACTTGTTCAGCTCCACCGTCGGCGCGTGCCGCAGGGCCGCGGGCTCGGAGAACGCCGGCTGCGAGCCGTGGACGAGCAGGCAGTACCCCACCGTTTCCCCGTCCTCGTGGCCGGCCCACAGCACGGTCCGGTCCACCGCCCGGATGTGGGCCGCGAAATGCCCCGCGGTCAGGTTCGCGGCGATGAAGGACCGGATGTCCTCCGGCGCTGAGCCCGGCGGGCAGGCCAGCGGGAAGGTCGACGCCGCCAGCTCCGACAGCGGGCCCGCGTGGACGACGTCCGAGGCCTCGGAGACCGCCGGCATGGCCGCAGGGATCACGCGGGCGGAGGACACGGGGCCCTAGGCCGTCGTCGCGTGCCGCCGGGCCGGTCGGGCGCGGTAGGCGGACACCTGGCGGTCCCAGGCGGTGGTCACGGCCCAGACCACCAGGCCGGTGCCCAGCATGTGCAGCAGGACCAGCCAGATCGGCAGGCCGGTGAAGTGCTGGGTGTAGCCGATGATCGCCTGGAAGGCGATCACGCCCACCAGGGACCAGGCGGAGATCCGCTGCAGCCGCGAGGACTGCTGGCGCAGCACCACCACGAGCAGCGCGAGGGCGGCAGCGGTCATCAGGTACACGGGCAGGGCGTGCAGGCGGGTGACGACCAGCGGGTCGAAGTCGTGACGGGGCGCGTCCGCGTCGCCACCGTGGGGCCCGGTGCCGGTGACCACGGTGCCCAGGTACAGCACCACCCAGCCGGTGACGAAGGCCGTCGTGGCCATGCCCCGCGACAGCGGGGAGGTCTCACCGTCCACGATCGCCGTCGGCGCCTGCTCGCCCTCGCCGCGGGCCAGGGCCTCGCGGTGGCGCCATTCCACGCCCACCCGGTTGACCAGCAGGCTGGCGACGCAGACCATCACCGAGGAGACCAGGAAGTGCATGGCCACGACCCAGGGGTTCAGTCCGGTCAGCACGGTGATCCCGCCGACGACGGCCTGGGCGGGGATGCACGCGAGCATGCCCACGGACATCCAGAAGATGCCCCGGTGTGAGCGGCGCAGGTTCCAGACCCAGAGCAGCACGGCCAGGGCCGCGATGCCGACCACGAAGGTCAGGGTGCGGTTGCCGAACTCGATGTAGCCGTGGATGCCCATCTCGGGGGTGTTGGTCAGGGACTCCGGGGTGCACTTGGGCCAGGTGGGGCACCCCAGTCCCGACTTGGTCAGCCGGACCGCGCCTCCCGTGACGATGATGCCGATCTCGGTGACCAGGGAGATGACGGTGAGCCAGTACGTCGTGCGGGTGATGTCCCGCGGCAGGCGCCACCGGCCCGGGGTGGCTCCGGCCGCCGTCGCGGTGGATCCGGGGGCGGGGGACTGGGTGGGGGTGCTCACGGGCGGGTCCTTCGGACGGGTCGGTCGGGCAGCCGGCGGCTGCGGTGGGGTTCGGGTCGGGGTCGGGTCAGCGCCACTTGAACCACCTCAGCGCCCCGGCGGTCGCCAGTGCCGCCCAGGCGATGAGCGTGAGGAGGGCACCGACGTCGAGGGCACCGGTGCCCAGGGCCGCGCGCAGTCCGTCGCCGAGCGCCGCCGAGGGCAGGACGACGCCCAGCCCGGCCAGCCACCCGCTCTCCGGCAGCGGGAAGACCACGCCGCCCACGGCGCCGAGCAGCACCCACATCAGGTTGGTCAGGGCCAGCGTGGCCTCCGGTCGGGCGGTGCCCGCGATGAACAGCCCGATGGCCGTGAAGGCCGCCGCGCCGGCCAGGAAGAACAGCAGTGCCGCCGGGATGCCCGCGGGGTCCGGACGCCAGCCCAGGGCCAGGCCGACACCGCCGATGACCACGACCTGGAGGACCAGGACGGACAGCACGGCCACGGCCTTGCCGAGGATCAGGCCGGCGGGCCCCAGCGGCGTGGTGGAGAGGTACGCGAGCACTCCGTAGCGCCGGTCGAACCCGGTGGCGATGCCCTGCCCCGTCAGGGCCGAGCTCAGGACGGCCAGGGCCAGGACGCCCGGCACGGCCACGTCCACGCCGTCGACGTCCGGCCGGTCCAGCAGGCCGGCCCAGACCACCCCGAACAGGGCCATCACCGGCAGGATCAGGGAGATCAGCAACTGCTCGCCGTTGCGCAGGGCGGTCACCGTCTCGTAGCGTCCCTGCGCCAGCACGCGCCGCGCCAGGGACCGCGCGTTCGAGGTCCCGGCGGGGGAGGTGTCGAGGCGGGTGTCGAGGCGGGTGTTCACGGGGCGACCTCCAGGAAGACGTCCTCCAGGGTGCGGTGGATGAGGCGGACGTCCGTGGGCATGAGCCCGGCGGCACTCCACCAGGCGCCCAGAGCCGCCCAGTGCGCCGGGTCGGAGACCCCGAGCACGTGGTAGGTGCAGCCTCCGGGGGCATCGGCGGTCTCGGAGGACAGGCCCACCTCGCTGACGGAGAGCCCCTCCGGTGCGGAGGCCAGGACGGCCTCCCCGACCGGCACGGACACGGTGAAGGACAGGGGCGCCGGGCCGGAGCGGGCGGTGAGCTCGGCGACGGTGCCGGCGCGCTCGACGACCCCCTCGCGCAGCAGCACCACGTGGTCGGCCAGCCGTTCGGCGTCGTCGAGCAGGTGCGTGGTGAGCACCACGGCCAGCCCCGCCTGCTTCAGCTCGGTGATCAGGTCGAACACCAGCTGGCGGGACACGGGGTCCAGGCCCGCGCTTGGCTCGTCGAGGAACACGACGCGCGGACGGCCGGCCAGGGCGGCCGCCAGCGCCACGCGCTGGCGCTGGCCCCCCGAGAGGCGGCGGATGTCACGGCCGGCGAACTCCCCGATGCCGAGCCGCTCGACCAGCGCGGCCATGTCGGCCGGCTCGCGGTACAGCGAGGCGACGTGCGCCAGCAGCCGGGCCGGCGTGGCGGACGGGGGCAGCCCGCCGTCCTGGAGCATCACCCCCACCCGGCTGCGCAGTGCGGAACCGGCGCGCCAGGGATCCTGGCCGAGCAGCTCGACCGTGCCGGCGTCGGGGCGGTCGAGTCCCTGGGCGATCGTCAGGGTGGTGGTCTTGCCGGCCCCGTTGGGCCCGAGCAGCGCGGTGACCTGGCCCGCGCGGGCCTGGAAGTCGACCCCGCGCAGGATCTCCACGTCCCCTCGACGGCGGTTCCGCACCGTCCGGCAGACGCCGTTGAGGGACACCAGGGCGGGCGCGGGAGCGCCGGCAGCGGAGGCGACGGGGCCACCGGCCTGACGGTCGGCGACCGCGACGTCGGCCCGGCGACCGGGCTCGCGAGGGGTGGGGGGCAGGGGGAACGGCACCCGTCCATGGTACCCGTGGGCCCCTCGACTTCTACGAAAGGTAGAGCGGGGTTAGGGCAAGCGAGGAAGGTCCCGGCCGAGCGCGGTGTGCGGGGCGTGCCGGGCCTCGCGCGCCGCGCCCGTGGACGCTCGCGGGGCAAGGCACGCCTTACTTTCGCCTGACCACGAATTAGGTAAAATGGCGGTTGTGTATTCCTCCAGTGACGTCGACGTGCCCGCAGGGGACACGGTCGAAGGACCCCGCGAGAGCACCCGGGACCGGGTGCTGCAGGCGGTCCTGTCCCACGGGCCGGTCAGCGCGGCCCGGGTCGGTGAGCTGCTGGGGCTCACGGCGGCCGCCGTCCGCCGGCACCTGGACGCCCTCTCCGAGGAGGGTGCGGTCGAGGTCAAGCTCGTCGCCGGCAACCGCGGCGCCGGACGCCCCTCGCGGCGCTACGTCATCAGCCACGAGGGCCAGAGCCGCCTGGGCAACGACTACCTCGAGCTGGCCAGCCGGGCCCTGGGGCACCTGGCCGAGGTGGCCGGGCCCGACGCCGTCCGGGCCGTCGCGCGGGAGCGCTTCGCCGCCGTCGAGGACCGCTACCGCGAGGCCATCGGCACCACCGCGTCCCTGAAGGACCGCGCCACCGCCCTGGCGCGGGTGCTGGACGCGGAGGGCTTCCACGCCAGCGTCCGCCTCGTCGGGCGGCCCGACTCCGCCACGAAGCACCCGACCCTCAAGGCGGCCCAGATCTGCCAGGGGCACTGCCCCCTCCAGGAGCTGGCCGCCGACTACCCGCAGTTCTGCGAGGAGGAGACGGAGCTGTTCGCCCGGCTGCTCGGGGTGGACGTCCGCCGGCTGGCGACGCTGCCCACCGGCGGCCACGTGTGCACCACCCACGTCCCCCTCGGCCGCGACGCCGAGCCGCCCGGCCGGCACGGGGCCGGCCCCCAGACCATCAGCGGCGCCGGCAGCCACACGGCTCCGGACACCGACTGACGTCCAGACCACCGACCACGAAGAGAGGCTTCAGATGACCGATCAGATCACCAGGGAGAACGCCGATCCGGGCGTGATCTCCGAGGTACTCGAGAAGAACCCGGAGCTTGAGGCCATCGGCCCGTACCAGTTCGGCTGGGCCGACCAGGACGATGCCGGTGCCAACGCGCGCCGCGGCGTCAACGAGGAGGTCGTGCGCGACATCTCGGCCAAGAAGGGTGAGCCCGAGTGGATGCTCAACCTGCGCCTGAAGGGCCTGAAGTACTTCCAGCGCAAGCCCATGCCCACCTGGGGTGCCGACCTGTCCGGCATCGACTTCGACAACATCAAGTACTTCGTGCGCTCGACCGAGGGCCAGGCGAAGTCCTGGGAGGACCTGCCCGAGGACATCCGCAACACCTATGAGCGCCTCGGCATCCCGGAGGCCGAGCGTGAGCGCCTGGTCGCCGGTGTGGCCGCCCAGTACGAGTCCGAGGTCGTCTACCACCAGATCCGCGAGGACCTGGAGGCGCAGGGCGTCATCTTCCTGGACACCGACACCGGCCTGAAGGAGTACCCGGAGATCTTCAAGGAGTACTTCGGCTCCGTGATCCCGGTGGGCGACAACAAGTTCGCCGCCCTGAACACCGCCACCTGGTCCGGCGGCTCCTTCGTGTACGTGCCCAAGGGCGTCCACGTGGAGATCCCGCTGCAGGCGTACTTCCGCATCAACACCGAGAACATGGGCCAGTTCGAGCGGACCCTGATCATCGCGGACGAGGACTCCTACGTCCACTACATCGAGGGCTGCACCGCGCCGATCTACAACTCGGACTCGCTGCACTCCGCCGTCGTGGAGATCGTCGTCAAGAAGAACGCCCGCGTGCGCTACACCACCATCCAGAACTGGTCCACCAACGTGTACAACCTGGTGACCAAGCGCGCCGTGGCCGAAGAGGGCGCCACCATGGAGTGGATCGACGGCAACATCGGCTCCAAGGTCACCCAGAAGTACCCGGCGGTCTACCTGACCGGCGAGCACGCCAAGGGCGAGACCCTGTCCATCGCCTTCGCCGGTGCCGGCCAGCACCAGGACACCGGTTCGAAGATGGTGCACCTGGCCCCGAACACCTCCAGCTCCATCGTCTCCAAGTCGGTGGCACGCTCGGGTGGCCGGGCGGCCTACCGTGGCCTGGTCCAGGTCATGGAGGGCGCGAAGAACTCCGCCAACTCGGTCGTGTGCGACGCGTTGCTGGTGGACACGATCTCCCGCTCGGACACCTACCCGTACATCGACATCCGCGAGGACGACGCGACCCTGGGCCACGAGGCCACGGTGTCGAAGGTCTCCGAGGAGCAGCTCTTCTACCTGATGAGCCGCGGGATGTCCGAGACCGAGGCCATGGCCATGATCGTGCGCGGCTTCATCGAGCCGATCGCGCGCGAGCTGCCGATGGAGTACGCCCTGGAATTGAACAAGCTGATCGAACTGCAGATGGAAGGATCGGTAGGCTGAGCGTGTCACAGACTGTCAACACCGCCCCGGAAGAAATCGACGCGGACGGCGCCGGAGTGCCCGTCATCCCCGGCATGGGGGAGGAGGGCGAGAAGCTCTCCGGTGAGGTCGCCGCGGCCAGCGCCGCCGGCCACGCCTCTCACGCGGTCCCCGCGGACGGGGCCCGGCAGGCGACCGCCGGCTCGTCCCGCGCGGACCGCCGGTCCAGCTTCGAGCTGGCCGACTTCGCCGTGCTCACCGGCCGCGAGGAGGACTGGCGGTTCACCCCGCTGGACCGCCTGGCCGGTCTGCACCTGCCCGAGGGCGACTCCGCCCGGCTGACCGGCGCCGCCCCGGCGGTCGGGGTCGGTGCCGTGGACGGGGTGACCGTCGAGACGGTGTCCCGCGAGGACTCCCGCCTCGGCGCCGCCCTGACCCCGGACGACCGCGTGTCCGCCGCAGCCTGGGCCTCCTTCGCCGAGGCGACCGTCGTCACCGTGGGTGCCGGCGTCGAGGCCGGCACCCCGGTCCGCATCGACGTCACCGGCGCGGGTTCCGAGCCGGCCGCCCAGCACCTGCTGATCATCGCCGAGCCCAACTCCCGCGCCGACGTCGTGATCACCCACCGCGGCACCGCCGTGGTGAGCCAGAACGTGGAGTTCGACGTCCGCGAGGGCGCCGGGCTGAACGTCACCTCGATCCAGGCCTGGGACGGGGACGCGGTGCACGCCTCGGCCCAGCAGGCCAAGGTCGCCAAGGACGCCTCCTTCAAGCACGTCACCGTCTCCTACGGCGGCTCGGTGGTGCGCCTGACCCCGACCTCGCGCTTCGCGGGCACGGGGGGCGAGGCCCGGATGTACGGACTGTACTTCGCCGACGCCGGCCAGCACCTGGAGCAGCGGCTGTTCGTGGACCACGCGACCCCGAACTGCACCTCCAACGTCCTGTACAAGGGCGCCCTGCAGGGCAAGGACGCCCGGGCCGTCTGGATCGGCGACGTCCTCATCCGCAAGACGGCCGAGGGCACCGACAGCTACGAGAAGAACCAGAACCTCGTCCTGACGGACGGCACCCGCGTGGACTCGGTGCCGAACCTGGAGATCGAGACCGGGCTGATAGAGGGCGCCGGACACGCCTCCTCGACCGCCCAGTTCGATGACGAGCAGCTCTTCTACCTGATGGCCCGGGGCATCCCGGAGCAGGAGGCCCGCGAGCTCGTGCTGCGCGGCTTCCTCAACGAGATCATCCAGAAGATCGGGATCACCGACGTCGAGGAGATGCTCACCGCGCAGATGGAGACCGAGCTGCAGGTGGCGACCCACTGATGGCGGCCGGCCAGCGCGTCTGCGGCGCGGACGAGATCGGGCCGGAGGAGGCCAGGCGGTTCATGGTCGACGGGATCCCCGTCGCCGTGGTCCGCGCCTCCGACGGCTCGCTCCACGCCCTCAACGACACCTGCTCGCACGGCGAGGTCTCCCTCTCCGAGGGGTTCGTGGAGGGGTGCGCCCTGGAGTGCATCGGCCACGGGTCGGCCTTCGACCTCGTCACCGGTGAACCGAACGTGCCGCCCGCGACCGAGCCGGTCGCCGTCTATGCCCTCGCCGTGGAGGACGACGGCATCTGGGTGGACACCTCCAGAGTCCTCAACCGGGTCGCATAGCCCGAGCGCTGCACCGCAGCCACCCCAACCACACTTCCCGCCGGGGCACCGGCGAACCGCAAGGAGAACACGAATGTCTACGCTGGAAATCAAGGACCTGTTCGTCTCGATCGAGACCGAGAACGGCCCCAAGGAGATCCTCAAGGGCGTCAGCCTGACCATCAACACCGGTGAGACCCACGCCATCATGGGCCCAAACGGCTCCGGCAAGTCCACCCTGGCCTCCACCATCGCGGGCCACCCGCGCTACGAGGTCACCTCCGGCACCATCACGCTCGACGGCGAGGACGTCCTGGAGATGTCCGTGGACGAGCGTGCCCGCGCCGGCCTGTTCCTGGCGATGCAGTACCCGGTCGAGATCCCGGGCGTGACCATGACCAACTTCCTGCGCACCGCCAAGACCGCCATCGACGGCGAGGCCCCGTCCCTGCGCCACTGGACCAAGGACGTCAAGGCCGCCATGGAGGGCCTGAAGATCGATCCCGCCTTCGCCAGCCGCAACGTCAACGAGGGCTTCTCCGGCGGCGAGAAGAAGCGCGTCGAGATCCTGCAGCTCGAGCTGTTCAAGCCGAAGTTCGCGGTGCTGGACGAGACCGACTCCGGCCTGGACGTCGACGCGCTGCGCGTGGTCTCCGAGGGCGTCAACCGTGCCCAGGCCACCAATGAGATGGGTACCCTGCTCATCACCCACTACACCCGCATCCTGCAGTACATCAAGCCCGACTTCGTGCACGTGTTCGTGGACGGCAAGGTCGCGGAGTCCGGTGGCGCCGAGCTGGCCGACCGCCTCGAGGCCGAGGGCTACGAGCGCTTCGAGACCGCTGCTGCAGGGGCCTGAGGAGGACAGCATGACGACTGACCAGGCACAGACCTCCCTCGAGGACATCAGGGAGGCCCTGCACGAGGTCATGGACCCCGAGCTGGGCGTGAACATCGTCGACCTCGGGCTGCTCTACGGCATGAACTACGCCGAGGACGGCGCCCTGATCATCGACATGACCCTGACCACCGCGGCCTGCCCGCTCACCGACGTGATCGAGGAGCAGATCGGCAACGAGATCGGCACCATGGTCGACGAGTGGCGGCTGAACTGGGTCTGGATGCCGCCGTGGGGCCCGGAGCGGATCACCGAGGAGGGCCGCGAGCAGATGCGGGCCCTGGGCTTCAACATCTGAGCCCGACCCCTCACCCCCCCCGCAGACGAGAACGCCCCGGTCCACGGACCGGGGTGTTCTCGTCTGCGTCCCCGGCACTGTCCCTGCCCGGGAGGACGGGCGGCTCAGGCCGTCGGATCGTCCAGGTCGGGGTGGTCCAGGGTGTTGCACTGGTTGACGTCCCCGGACTCGTAGCCGTGCATGAACCAGGCCATCCGCTGCTCGGAGGTGCCGTGCGTGAAGGCCTCGGGCAGCACGCGACCGGTCGTGGACTGCTGGATGCGGTCGTCCCCGACGGCGGCCGCCGCGGAGAGCGCGTCCCGCAGGTCGGTCTGGGTGAGGGGATCCAGGAACGGGTCGCCCGACTCGGGGTCCACGGTGCGCACCGCGTGCCCGGCCCACATCCCGGCGTAGCAGTCCGCCTGCAGTTCCACGCGCACCGCCCCGGACTCCGGCCCGGTGCCGCCGGACTGCGAGTACTGCAGGTAGCCGATGATGTTCTGGATGTGGTGGCCGTACTCGTGGGCGACCACGTACTCCTCGGCCAGGGGGCCGCCGGAGGCCCCGAACCGCGATTGCAGCAGGCCGAAGAAGTCCGTGTCGAAGTACGCCGTCTCATCGCCCGGGCAGTAGAACGGGCCGACGTCCGAGGTGGCCATGCCGCAGGCCGTGTTGACCTGACCGCCGAACAGCTCCACTCCGGGGGGCCGCCAGGTGACGTTGTACTCCGCCAGGTGGGGATCCCAGAAGGCGTCGGCGGACTCGACCGTGGCGATGATCCGGCAGTCGGTCCGCTCGTTCGCCGCCTCCCCGGTGCGGCAGGTGGCGGACGCCGCCGGGCCGACGGGCTCGTACTGGGACGTCTCCGGCGACGGGCCGGTCAGTCCGAGCTGCTCGGCCAGTCCGGGGGCGAAGATCGCCAGCAGCAGCACCAGCAGGCCGGTGCCGCCACCGATGGCGACGGTTCCGCCGCGCCCCGCCCGGCCGCCACCACCGCGGCCCCGGGAGTCTCGGACGCGGGAGGGGTCCAGCCGGACGTTGTCATTGAAGCTCATGCGCCCCGAGTGTAGTCCGGCCCCGGAGGCTTCGGCTCGGGTGCGGCGGGCAGCCCGCGGGCGGCCAGGGCCTCCCCGGTGGCTCGGGCGTGGCCGACCGTGGCCACGAGCACCGGTCCCATGAGGCGCACGGGCCCGCGGCGCAGGCCCCGGGAGGCCAGGGCCTCCGCGTGGGCGCGCACGGCGGCGCCTACCCAGGGGATCGTGCGCAGCATGACGTTCACGGCCAGGGCGGCGGCCTCCGGGTTGACCCCGAACCGGCGGAACGCGCCGAAGAAGTGGGCCAGGCCGTCCAGCAGTTCCGTGCCGGGGGTGGTGATCACCAGCAGCCGGGCGGCGGCCAGCGCGCCGAAGACGGCGGCCATGACCACCAGCGCCGGCCCGAGGGCGTCCAGCGGGGACAGGGGGACCGGCCCGAACACCCCGGAGGCGAAGCGGGCCACGCCGGCGAAGGCCAGCAGGGGCCAGCCGCGGCGCCAGGGGGCCAGGAACTCTCCGGGCAGCCGGGCCAGCAGGTACAGGCCGAGGACCCCGGCGAGCACGGCGCCGACCACCACGGGCTGGCGCCAGGCCACCAGGACCACGGTCAGCACCAGCAGCACCGCGTACTTCACGCCCAGGGGTGCCCGGTGGACCGGGGAGGTGCCGGGCCGGTGGTCGAGCAGGTTCACCGTGCGCGCTCCTGGCGGCCGGCTCCGGGCCGGGTGCGGGCGGCACGTCGGTCGTGGACGTCCCGGCGGTACCAGGCCACCGCCCCGGGCCCGTCGTCGTCGTGGACGATGCGCCCGCCGGCCACGACCAGGCACCGGTCGGCCCGGGCGGCGAAGTCCAGGTCGTGGGTGGTGTAGACGAGCTGGCGGCACCGGCCGCTGCCGGGCAGGGAGAGCAGCAGGTCCTGGACCTCCAGGGTCCAGTCCAGGTCCAGCAGGGTGGTCGGCTCGTCGGCCACCAGCAGCGCGGGGTCCGTGGCCAGCACGGTGGCCAGGGCCAGGCGCTGGCGCTGGCCACCGGAGAGGTCGTAGATGCTGCGGTGGGCCAGCCCGGCCAGTCCGTGCTCGGCCAGGACCGCCTCGGCGGCGCGGCGCCGTTCGCCCCGGTGGCGGATGCTCCGGCGCAGGGAGAGCTCGACGTCCTCACCCGTCGTGGGCATGACCAGTTGCACCAGCGGGTCGGTGAACATGAACCCGGTGCGGGACCGTACCTCGTCGACCCGGGCGACGGTGTCCAGTCCGTGCACCGTGACGGTGCCCGCCGAGGGCTGGACCAGCCCGTTGAGCAGGCGGACCAGGGTCGACTTGCCCGATCCGTTGGCCCCGATCACCGCGGTGACCGGTTCGGCCAGGACCGTGTCCACCGGCCCGAGGATGCGCAGGGTCCCGGGGGCGGCCCCGGTTCCCTGCCCGGGGGCCGGGGCCGCGCCGGGCAGGTCGACGACCGCCCCGCGCAGCTCGATGACCGGGTCCGGCCCCGCGGTGGGCATCCGGCTCAGAACCGGCGCAGGGCCAGGGCCGGGAAGGCCCGGATGACGGTAACGGCCACCGCCGTGGCCAGCACGTTCTTGACCACGTCCCCGGGCCAGAACACCATGTCGGCCCCCAGCGCGGTGGCCAGGTCCAGGTCGAGGGCGAGCATCATCCCGGCGATGCCCATCGGGTGGATGAACACGAAGGAGGCCACCATCGCGCACAGCCACACCAGGGCCCACCAGCCGAAGCCCATCCGGCCCGCGCCCCGGGCGGCGGCGGTCTGGCCGCGGCGCAGCACCACCGTGGACAGCGCCCCGGCCAGGCCGGCCGCCAGCGGGAAGGCCAGCAGGTACCCGGCCGAGGGCCCGGCCAGCACGCCGATCCCGGCGTTGAACCCGGAGAACACCGGCAGCCCGGCCAGCCCCACCACGAGGTAGAGCAGCACCGACAGGAAGCCCAGGCGGGCCCCCAGGATCAGGCCGGTGAGCATCACCGCGAACGTCTGCAGGGTGATCGGCACCCCGAAACCGCCCACCGGGATCGGGGGCAGCATCGAGCACACCGCGATCAGCGCCGCGAACACCCCGGCCAGGGCCACCTGCGTGGGCACCGTCAATGACGTGCGCTGGGCGCTCTGGACTGCTTGGCTCATGGTTCAGCTCCTGTACGGACGGTACCGGCGTGGCTCGACGGTAGACTTGACGGGTTCCGCCCGCCTCGGCGGACAGTCTAGGCCGTCCAAGGAGATCCCCCCGTGCTTGCTGTCACAGACCTCGAACTCCGCGTGGGTGCGCGTCTGCTCATGGACGGGGTCACGTTCAAGGTCGATCGCGGGGACAAGGTCGGACTGGTGGGCCGCAACGGTGCCGGCAAGACCACCCTGACCAAGGTCCTGGCCGGTGGGGGACAGCCCACGGGCGGCCACGTCACGCGCCGCGGCTCGGTCGGCTACCTCCCCCAGGACCCCAAGGTCGAGGACATGGACCAGACGGCGCGGGACCGGATCCTCTCGGCGCGCTCGCTCGACCAGATCATCCGGCGCATGCGCCAGGCCGAGGACGACATGGCCAACCCGGACGATGCGATCCGCGAGAAGGCGATGCACCGGTACGGCCGGCTCGAGGCGGAGTTCACGACGTCGGGCGGATACGCCGCCGAGTCCGAGGCCGCCACGATCTGTGCCAACCTCGGCCTGCCGGACCGCATCCTCGACCAGCCCCTGCACACCCTCTCCGGCGGCCAGCGCCGCCGCGTGGAGCTGGCCCGGATCCTCTTCTCGGACGCGGACGTCCTGCTGCTGGACGAGCCGACCAACCACCTGGACCACGACTCGATCGTGTGGCTGCGGGAGTTCCTGAAGTCCTACCCGGGCGGTTTCATCGTCATCAGCCACGACGTGGACCTGATGGAGATGACCGTCAACAAGGTCCTCTACCTGGACGCCAACCGCCAGGTGATCGACCAGTACAACATGGGGTGGAAGAACTACCTGCTGCAGCGCGAGCAGGACCAGGCCCGGCGCAAGCGCGAGTTCTCGAACGCGGAGAAGAAGGCCAGCCACCTGATGGACCAGGCCAACAAGATGCGCGCCAAGGCGACCAAGGCGGTCGCCGCGCAGAACATGATCAAGCGCGCCGAGCGCATGATGCAGGGCCTGGAGGGGGAGCGGGCCGCGGACAAGGTCGCGGCGATCCGCTTCCCGGAACCGGCCAAGTGCGGCAAGACGCCGCTGACGGCGCAGGACCTGTCCAAGTCCTACGGCTCCCTGGAGATCTTCGCCGGGGTGGACCTGGCGATCGACCGCGGTTCTCGGGTGGTGATCCTCGGCTTCAACGGTGCCGGCAAGACGACGCTGCTGCGGATGCTGGCGGGCATCGACACACCGGACACGGGCGAGGTGATCGCCGGTCACGGCCTCAAGCTCGGCTACTACGCCCAGGAGCACGAGACGCTGGACACCGATCGCACCGTCCTGGAGAACATGAAGACCGCGGCCCCGGACCTGGCGGACACCGAGGTGCGCAACATCCTGGGCTCCTTCCTGTTCCAGGGCGACGACGTGGCCAAGCCGGCCGGCGTGCTCTCCGGCGGCGAGAAGACCCGCCTCGCCCTGGCCACCCTCGTGGCCTCCAGCGCGAACGTGCTGCTGCTGGACGAGCCGACGAACAACCTGGACCCGGCCTCACGCCAGGAGATCCTCAACGCCCTGCGGACCTACGAGGGTGCGGTCGTGCTGGTCACCCACGACGAGGGCGCGGTGGAGGCGCTCGACCCGGAGCGCGTGGTCCTGTTGCCGGACGGGGTGGAGGACCTCTGGAACAGCTCCTACCAGGACCTCATCACGCTGGCCTGACCGGCGGACCGGCCGGCGCGCCCTCAGCGTGCTCAGCGTGACTCGGCGGCGTCGAGGAGCGCGTCCTCGGCCTCCTCGTCGGTCGGCCGCCCGCCGCGGCGGCGGGCCGGCCTCGACTTCGGAGCCCGGTAGGCGGAGAGGTACCCGTCGTCCTCGGTCAGTCCCTGCTCGCGGTCGTCGCGGTCGTTGAGGGCCCGTTGCCGGGCCATGTAGCCCCAGACCACGAAGCTCATCAGCCCGAACATGAACCACTGCAGCGAGTAGGACAGGTGCGGTCCCTCGTCCAGCGGGGGCTTGGGCGGCTGTTGCATGCCCACCGCGGGGGCGGGGGTCTCGTCCGCCAGCTGACCGTAGGCGGTGTCGGCCACGGGGTAACCGACGCTGTCCGTGAAGGCGACCAGGTCGATCGAGGCGAGCTGGCCCTCGGGGGCGTCCCGGCCCAGGTCGGGCTCGCCCGGCTTGGCCCGGACCACGACCGTGACCTCGCCCGCGGGCGGGGAGGGGACGACGTCGGGCCGGCCGGGGGTGTCACCGATCGGCAGCCAGCCGCGGTTGACCACGATCACGTCCCCGGTGTCCGCGCGGAAGGGCACGAGGACCTCGTAGCCCGGCTTGCCGGCCAGCGGGCGGTTGCGCACGATCCGGGTGTCCTCCTCGAGGTACTCGCCCTCCATCTCCACGGGGGTCCACTGCTGGTGGGGCTGGAAGTCGGTGAACACCGTGGCGTTCGAGGCCAGCGGGACGGCCGGCTCGTCGTAGTTCTGCAGGACCTTGTTGATCTCGGCCACGGCCTCCATGCGCCGGTCCATCTGCCATTGGCCCAGCAGGGCGCAGGCGACGGCGAAGACGGCGCAGAAGGCCAGCCCGCCGAGCCACTGCGGGGAGATGAGGAAGCGGTAGTCGAGCCGGGCACGCTTCGGCGTCTGCGCCTCGGGTTCAGTCAAGCGGGAGCACGTCCTTCAGCAGTCCCCGGGACCGCAGGTAGTCGGCGAGCCAGTCCCGGTGCTCCGGGCAGGCCAGCCAGGTCTTGCGCCGCTCGGGCGCGTGGATGCGGGGGTTGTTCCATTCCAGGAGCCAGGCGGCGTCCTGCCGGCACCCCTTGCGGGAGCACTCCGCCCGGGCCGGTCCGCCGGACCCGTCCGGTCCCGAGGGCGGCGCGGTCGCCGGGCCGGGCGTGGCGGAGGCGGTGCCGTCCAGGGCACCCAGGAGGTCACGGTCGTTCATGCGGCGCGGTGGTCCCGATCGTTGCCCGGTTCCGGCAGGGGGCGCGGTTCCGGCTGGACGCGGGGCCCGGTCGGCCGGGCGCCCGCCGGCGGATCGTCCGTGGTGGTTCCCACCAGGGTCTCCGGCCCGGCGTCCAGCTGCAGCCGGTTCGTGAGTTCCTGGGCGCTGGCCCGGGGCACGGCGTCCAGCGCCTCGCCGTTGGAGACGGTGCCGGCATTGGCCAGGACCACCGCGATGTACGGCAGCACGATGGCCAGGACGAAGAAGACGATCTGCACCCAGCCGGTCGTGAAGAAGGCCAGCACGAAGCAGACGGTGCGGATCCCCATCTGCCACGCGTAGCGCACGAAGCGGGCGTCGCGGTCGACGTGGCCCGGTGCCGGTGCGCTGGTGATGCGCTGGACGTCCTCGGAGCGGTCTCGCCGGGGGTGCCCGGTCTGGCGACCGGTCTCGGCGTGACGGATGGACATGGGGCAGGCTCCTGAGCGGTGGGGAATCGGTGGCCGGCGTGTCCGGGCCTGTCGTCCATTGTCCCACTTTCCGCCCTAGAGTGGGGCACCGAAGAAGCAGGACCGACCCAGGAGGAACCATGGCCGAGGCAAGCACGCAGGATTCGACGGGCGGGCGCAGCGTCCTGGTCACCGGTGGCAACCGGGGCATCGGCCTGGCCATCGCGCAGGCCTTCCGGGACAACGGGGACCGGGTGGCCGTCACCTCGCGGTCCGGGCAGGCCCCGGACGGGCTGTTCGCGGTGCAGGCCGACGTCACGGACGCCGACTCGGTGGACCGGGCCTTCTCCGAGGTCGAGGCGGCCCACGGCCCGGTCGAGGTGCTCGTGGCCAACGCGGGGATCACCCAGGACCAGTTGCTGCTGCGGATGAGCGAGGAGGACTTCACCTCGGTCATCGACACCAACCTCACCGGTGCCTTCCGGGTGCTCAAGCGCGCCTCCAAGGGCATGATTCGCAAGAAGAAGGGCCGCGTGGTGCTGATCTCCTCGGTCGTCGGCCTGATGGGCTCGCCGGGACAGATCAACTACGCCTCCTCCAAGGCCGGCCTGGTCGGCATGGCCCGCTCACTCACCCGCGAACTCGGTTCCCGGAACATCACGGCCAACGTGGTGGCCCCCGGGTACATCGACACCGAGATGACCCAGGCCCTGGGCGAGGACCTGCAGAAGCAGTACAAGACGCAGATCCCCGCCGGCCGTTTCGCCGAGCCGTCCGAGGTTGCCGGCGTGGTGCGGTGGCTCGCCTCCGACGAGGCCTCCTACATCTCCGGTGCCGTCATCCCCGTGGACGGCGGCCTGGGGATGGGACACTGATCCGCATGACTTCCGAGAACACGGGTGCCGAGGGCACCCAGAGCACCCAGACCACCCAGGACCTCGCCGGCAAGGGCGCCATCGTCACCGGCTCCAGCCGTGGTGTGGGCGCCGACACCGCGCGACTGCTCGCCGCCCGGGGGGCCGGCGTCGTGGTCAACTACCGGCAGAAGGCGCCCCGGGCGAACAAGGTGGTGGCCTCGATCGAGGAGGCCGGCGGCCGCGCCGTCGCCGTGGGCGCGGACATCACCACCGCCGAGGGCCGCCAGGCCATGGTGGACGCCGCCCTCTCGGCCTTCGGCTCCCTGGACATCCTGGTGCTCAACGCCTCCGGGGGGATGGAGTCCTCCATGGGCGAGGACTACGCGAACGTGCTGAACCGCGACGCCCAGGTCGCCATGCTCGAGGCCGCCGCCGAGGTCATGCCCTCCGGCTCGCAGGTGGTCTTCGTCACCAGCCACCAGGCGCACTTCATCGACGCGGTCCCCACCATGGACGCCTATGTGCCGGTGGCCCGTTCCAAGCGTGCCGGCGAGACCGCCCTGCGGGAGCGCATCCCCGCGCTGCGCGAGAAGGGCATCACCCTCGTGGTGGTGTCCGGGGACATGATCGAGGGAACCATCACGGCCACGATGCTCAACCGGGCCGAGCCCGGGGCCATCGAGGCCCGGCGCGAGGCGGCCGGGAAGCTGTACTCGGTCGAGGAGTTCGCCGCCGAGGTGGCCTCCCTCGTGGGCCGGGACCTGCCGGCCGGACACACCGAGTACGTGGGCGGGGCCCAGGACTTTCTCGAGGCCGCCGGCGGCGATCCCGACCACCGCTGACGCGGGGCCCTCAGAGGCCGGCGAGCACCCGGACGACGTCCAGCGACGGCACGTCCAGCTCGACATCGGCGTGCGGGCGCAGGGCGGGCTTGGCGCAGAACGCCACGGCCAGCCCTGCGGCCTGCAGCATGTCGATGTCGTTCGCGCCGTCGCCCACGGCGATCACCCCGGCAGGGTCCACCCCGGCCTCCGCGGACCACGCGCGCAGCATCCGCGCCTTGACGGCACTGTCCACGACGGCCCCGGTCACGCGCCCGGTCAGCCGGCCGTCCACGATCTCCAGGTCGTTGGCCCGGTAGCGGGTCAGCCCGAGGTCGGCGGCCAGCGGCGCCAGCACCTGGGTGAAGCCGCCCGAGACCGCGCACACCTCCCAGCCGGCGTCGCGGAACGCGGTGATCACCTCGCGGGCCCCGTCCTGCGGCTCGACGGCGGCCGCCACCTTCGCGATGACGTCCTCCTCCAGCCCGGCCAGGGCCTGCACCCGCTGGTGCAACGACTGGGCGAAGTCCACCTCACCCCGCATGGCGGCCTCCGTGACCTCCGTGACCTCCGCCTCGCGCCCGGCATACGCGGCCAGCAGCTCGATGACCTCCTGGCGGATCAGCGTGGAGTCCACGTCCATCACCAGCATCCTGGGCGTGGCCGTGACGGCCTCCGCGGGCACCACCGCCACGGCCGCGCCGTGGGGCAGCAGGGCCGGATCCGGCCGGCCGGCCGGCTCCCCGGCGGGGACGTCCCAGCGCCAGCCGTGGAAGCCGACGCCGGAGACCGGTTCCGCGTGGGCGGGCACCCCGACCGGCGCGTCATCGCGGCCCGGCCCACCGGCGGCGGGACCGGCCTCCCCGGGGAGGTAGACGAGGACCCGGTCGGTCGCGGCCCCGGGCCGGGAGGCCGGGGTGAGTCCGTCGTCGTCGGTGACTGCTGCGGTGAAGGATGCAATGGGCGCCATGCCGTGGCCTTTCGTGCTGGGAAGGGTCCTCCTAGCCTAGTGTTTGAGGCATGACCAACCCTTCTGACGGACTCCAGCGCGCCAGTCATGCCCCTTCGACCCTCGTCCCCTCGGGCGAGGCAGTGGTGGAGATGGCGGCGGTGGGGGTCCGCAGGGGCACCAAGGAACTGCTGCAGGACATCCACTGGCAGGTGCGTGAGGGCGAGCGGTGGATCATCATGGGTCCCAACGGGGCCGGCAAGTCCACCCTGATGCAGGTGGCCTCCACGCGCATGCACCCCACGACCGGCATGGTGGGGATCCTGGACGAGGTCCTCGGCGCCGTCGACGTCTTCGAGCTGCGCCCGCGCATCGGGCTGTCCTCCGCGACGTTGGCCCAGCAGCTCCCGGGCCAGGAGACCGTGCTGGATGCCGTGGTGACGGCGTCCTGGGGCGTGATGGGCCGCTGGAACGAGGACTACGACGCGCAGGACGAGGAACGGGCCCGGCGCCTGATCTGGCAGTGGGGACTCAGCGGTTATGAGGACCGGCGCTTCGGCACCCTGTCCGAGGGCGAGCGCAAGCGCGTCCTCGTGGCCCGGTCGCTCATGACCGACCCGGAACTGCTGCTGCTCGACGAGCCCGCGGCCGGCCTGGACCTGGCCGGCCGGGAGACCCTCGTGCGGGCCCTGACCCGCCTGGCCGCCGATCCGGCCGCGCCCACCCTGGTCCTGGTCACCCACCACGTGGAGGAGATCCCGCCGGGCTTCACCCACGCGCTGCTGATGCGCCAGGGCCGCGTGGTCGCCGCCGGTCCGCTGGAGCAGACCCTCATCGAGGACAACCTCTCCGCCGCCTTCGGCCTGCCCCTCAAGGTCACTCGCGACGAGGGCCGTTACACGGCCGTCGCCCGCTGACCGGCGCACCCGTCGCACCGGAGGGGTACTGCGTGGAATTCCTGGGCCTCGAGCTCTGGCAGGTGGCCGTCATCCTGCTGGCCGGATTCTGGGCCGGCACCATCAACACCCTCGTCGGGTCCGGCACCCTGGTGACCTTCCCGGTGCTGGTCGCCATGGGATTCCCCCCGGTGACCGCCCAGATCTCCAACGCCATGGGCCTGGTGGCCGCGGGCGTGTCCGGGGTGTTCGGCTGGCGGCGTGAGCTGGCCCAGTCGCGCGCGGTGCTGCCGGCGCTGACGACCGCCTCGCTGACCGGGGGGCTGGTCGGCGCGTTCCTGCTCATGGTGCTGCCGGAGGAGGTCTTCGGGGTCGCGGCACCGATCCTGATCGTGGTGGCCCTGGGCTTCGTGGTGTTCCAGCCGCGGATGTCCGCGTGGGTGCGCCGCCGGAAGGCGCGCCAGGCCGAAACGGACGGCCAGGAGGGGACGCCGGAGGCCGCGACGGCCCCGGGGCCGGGGGCCGTGACCCGCGTCGGCGCGGAGGACCCGGGCGTCCCGACGGGACCGGTGACCCCGCTGCTGTGGCTGCTGACCTTCGGCGCGGGTGTCTACGGGGGGTACTTCGTGGCGGCGCAGGGCGTGTTGCTTCTGGGCATCCTCGGGGTGTTCATGGGCGGGGCCCTCGTCCACGCCAATGCCGCGAAGACCTACCTGTCCCTCATGGTCAACCTCATCGCCGCCACGTCCTACCTGCTCTTCGCCTTCGACCGCATCGACTGGCGGGCCGTGCTGCTCATCGCGGTCTCCTCCATGCTCGGTGCCAGCCTGGGCGCCCGGATCGGCCGGCGGATCAGGCCGTTCTGGCTGCGGGTGGTCATCGTCGTCGTGGGCCTGGCCGGCCTGGCGAACATGGTCTGGCGGCTGGTCGCCGGTGGGTGAGGCAGTGGGCCGGCCCGGGGGCCAGCCGGGGAGTCAGTCGGGGAGTCAGCCGGTGGAGCTGACCGACGTCTCCGATCCGCGGGTGGAGGTCTACGCCCGGCTCACCGACGCCGCCCTGCGCCGACGGCAGGACACCGTCCACGGCATCTACCTGGCCGAGTCCTCGCAGGTGGTACGCCGCGCACTGGCGGCCGGGCACACTCCCCGGTCGTTCTTCCTCACCCACCGGTACCTGGAGTCGATGGCCGACGTGTTCGCCGCGCATCCCCGGGTTCCCGTGTACACCGGCACGGACGAGGTCCTGGAACGCATCACCGGTTTCCACCTGCACCGCGGTGCGCTGGCCGCCATGGACCGGCCGGCGCCGCGCACCGTGGACGAGGTCCTGGCCGGGGCGCGGCGGGTCGCGATCCTGGAGAACGTCTCCGACCACACCAACCTCGGCGCGATCTTCCGCTCGGCGGCGGGGCTGGGGGTGGACGCCGTCCTGGTCAGTCCCGAGTCCGCCGACCCGCTCTACCGGCGCAGCATCCGCGTGTCGATGGGTACCGTGTTCGCCGTGCCGTGGGCCCGGATCGGGGAGGCCGACGGCCGGGGCCGGTCGGCCTGGCCCGCCGAGCTGGACCGGTTGCGGGGCGAGGGGTTCACGGTGGCCGCCCTCGAGCTCAGCGAGGAGGCCATCCCCGTGGACGCCCCGGAGCTGCGCGGACACGACCGGCTGGCCCTGGTCCTGGGCGCCGAGGGCCCGGGGGTCACCCCGGCGACGCTCGCGGCCTGTGACCTGCACGTGGCGATCCCCATGTCCGCCGGGGTGGCCTCCCTCAACGTGGCCGCCGCGTCGGCCGTCGCCTTCTGGGAGTTGCGTTCCCGCGCCTGAGGGCCGATGCGCTATAGTTGATCCTCGGCCGTGCCGCGGCCGACCCCCCAACGTTCCTGAAAAGCTGCTGGCAAAATCCAGTGGCGCATGCGAAGGATTCCCCATGAAGACTGACATCCACCCCGATTACCAGCTGGTGATCTTCAACGACCTGGCCTCCGGCGAGAAGGTCCTCACCCGCACCACCACCTCCTCGGACAAGACGATGGAGTGGGAGGACGGCAACACCTACCCGGTGATCGACGTCGAGATCTCGGCCGCGTCCCACCCGTTCTACACCGGCAAGCAGCGGATCATGGACACCGCCGGCCGCGTCGAGCGCTTCAACGCCCGCTTCAAGGGCTTCGGCGGCAAGAAGTAGTCTTCCGCCTCCACGACATCCCGGAACCGGGGTCGAGCCGGCCGTCCTCCCTCGGGAGGCGGCCAGGACTCGGCCCCGGTTCCTGTCTGTCTACCCGACTGCCCTCGTCCTGCGGCGGTCAGACGTCCAGGACGGGGAAGTAGCCGGTGCCTTGGTAGTCGTCCTCGTCGCTGGGGGAGCGACGGGCATCGTCCGTGCGCGAGCTGTCCCGCACGGCCAGCACGCAGCCGGCGGTCGACATGAAGAGCATGATGATCCCCAGCGGATTGCTCAGCGCGGCGGCCACGCCTTCGGCCTGAGGTCCCACCAGGGCGCCGAGCACGGAGGAGGCGCCCTCCCCGGTGTCCGGCAGCGTGAAGCCCAGCCCGAGGCCGCAGGCCCAGGCGATCAGCAGCAGCCCCAGGGACCGGGCGGAGGGCTGGCGTCCCGCGCGGCGGCGGGGCACCGCGAGGGCGGTCACCGAGAGCAGGAACAGGACCGGCGCGAGCGTCAGCGCATAGACCGCCGTGAGGTCCCCGGCGCTGTCCGTCAGGAACCGGCCACCGGCCATCCAGAGGGGCACCGCCACGGCCAGGATCCAGCCGGCCCTCGTCGTCCACCGGCGAAGGGCACCCGCGTCGTTCGTCATGCCCCGAGCCTACCCAGCCCCTCTCACGTCCACACTTCGGAGGATCCCCGGCGGTGCGAACCCAGCAGGTGGGTGTCGATGATCCCGATGGCCTCCATGAGGGCGAACATCGTGGTCGGTCCCACGAACCGGAAACCCCGCGCCCGCAGCGCTTTCGACAGGGCCGTGGACTCGGGGGACGTGCTCGGGACCTCCGCCGGGGTCTGCGGCCGGGGGGTCTGTTCCGGCTGGAACGACCAGACGAACTCGGCGAGCCCGCCGTCCGGCCGCAGCCGGAGGGTGGCCCGGGCATTGCCGATCGTCGCCAGAATCTTGGCCCGGTTGCGGATGATCCCCGCATCGGCCAGGAGCCGGTCCACCTCGGTCTCCCCGAAGCAGGCGACCTGTTCCGGGTCGAAGTCCGCGAAGGCCCGCCGGAACGCGGGCCGCTTGGCCAGCACGGTCCGCCAGGAGAGCCCGGACTGGAAGGCCTCCAGGGACAGTCGCTCGAACACGCCGTGCTCGTCCCTGACGGGCAGGCCCCACTCCGTGTCGTAGTACTCGCGCAGCAGGGGATCGGTGGCGGCCCACGGCGGGCGGGCGAGGCCGTCCTCCCCGACGACGAGGGCGTCCGGCAGCGGCTCGCTCACGCGGCGACCGCCCGGTTCTCGAGGCCCAGCAGCGTCTCCTTGGCCTCGAGCCCGCCCAGGTAACCCCCCAGCCCGCCGTCCGAGCGCAGCACCCGGTGGCAGGGGACGACGACCGGCAGCGGGTTGGTGGCGCAGGCGGTGCCCACGGCCCGGACGGCACCGGGTCGGTCGAGGAGCTCGGCGACCTGACGGTAGGACATGGTCCGCCCGTAGCCGATCTCCGGCAGGCGCTGCTGCACGGCCCGCCGGAAACCGTGGGACAGGGCGAAGTCCAGGGGCACCCCGAACTGCCGCCTGCGGCCGGCGAAGTACTCCTCCAGTTCGGCCGCGGCCGCGTCCAGCTTCCAGGGAGCGTGCAGGATGCGGGGCCCGAGCCGCTGGGCCAGCCCGGACAGGACCTCATCGAAGCCCTCCCGCTCGAAGGCGACCCGGACCAGTCCCCGCTCGGTGGCGGCCAGCAGGAGCCGGCCCACGGGGCTCTCGAGGATCCGGTAGGCGACCTCCAGCAGGGCCTCGTCCTCCGCCCGGTGGGCCAGCCTCTCGGCCAGTCCGGCCAGCTCGGCCTCGGACACCGAGAAAGCCGGCAGGCTCCCGGGGCCCAGGGGTGATGGTGTCGTCATGACGTGGTCCTCATCGTGTCTCGTTTCGTCTCGTCTCGTCGTGTCTCGTCTGACCGCTCAACCGTCATAGCGGTCCCGAAGGGTCCTGAGCCCGTCGGCCGCCGCCCGGCGGACGGCCTCGGGGGTGCTGCCGATCAGCTCGGCCGTCTCGGTGTGCCTCAGGCCTCCGAGGTAGTGGTACGCGATGGCCAGTCGCTGACGTTCGGGCAGCGCGGCGACGGCCGTCCACACGGCCGCGTGCCCGTCCGCGTCACTCGCCGGTGCCACCACGGTGTCCGGCAGTTGCTCCACCGGCACGGGCTGCCGTTGCCGGGCGCGCAGCACGTCGACCGCCTTCCGGCCGGCGACCCGCACCAGCCAGGCCTCCAGGTTCGCCACGGCCTCCAGGTCCGGCCAGGACCGCAGGGCCGCGAGGAAGGTCTCCTGCCAGGCGTCGTCCGCGTCCGGACCCGGTCCCAGCACGGCGCGGCAGACCCGCAGCACGGTGGCACCGTGCGTGCGGACGGCCAGGTCGAAGGGCGGCATCATCGTCATCACACCGTAGTCGTCGCCGGGAGGGAAAACGTGAGGTCCGGCCCCCGGCCAGGGGTTCATGGTGGCCAGGGGTTCATAGTATGGAGGGATGAGCGATCACCATGGTGAATTCAAGGTGCCCGGCGGCAAGCTGGTCATCGCCGACCTCACCGTCTCGGACGGTTCCGCCCCCGGGGCGGGGACCATCACGAGCGCGAGCATCAACGGTGACTTCTTCCTGGAGCCGGACGAGGCCCTGGAGCACATCAACCGGTCGCTGGTCGGCCTGTCCCAGGAGGCACCCCACGGGACCATCGCGGAGGCGGTGGACGCCGCCGTCGGGCCCGGGACGGTCATGTTCGGCTTCGACGCGCACGCCGTGGCCACCGCGGTGCGCCGGGCCCTGGGCCACGCCACCACCTGGGAGGACCACGAGTGGGAGGTCCTGGCCCCCCAGCCCCTGCCCATCACCACCCAGGTCGCTCTGGACCAGGTCCTCACGGAGGACGTGTCCGCCGGACGGCGCCGGCCCGCACTGCGGCTGTGGCAGTGGACGGAGCCGGCCGTGGTCATCGGGTCCTTCCAGTCCCTGGCCAACGAGGTGGACCCGGACGGGGTCCACCGGCACGGCATCTCCGTGGTGCGCCGCATCTCCGGGGGCGGGGCCATGTTCATGGAGGCCGACAACTGTGTCACCTACTCGCTGTACCTGCCGCAGTCCCTCGTGGACGGGATGAGCTTCGCCGACTCCTACCCCTTCCTGGACGCGTGGGTGATGGAGGCACTGCGCCGCACGGGCGTGGAGGCGTTCTATCAGCCGCTCAACGACATCGCCACGCCGCAGGGCAAGATCGGCGGCGCCGCCCAGAAGCGGTTGTCCGGCGGGGGCCTGCTGCACCACGTCACCATGAGCTACGACATCGACGCGGAGAAGATGACCGACGTGCTGCGCATCGGCCAGGAGAAGCTCCGGGACAAGGGCATCCGCTCGGCGAAGAAGCGCGTCGACCCGCTGCGCCGGCAGACCGGGCTGACCCGGTCCGAGATCTGGGAGGTCATGATGGACACCTTCGCCGAGCGCCACGGTGCCCTCCGCAGCACCCTGACCGAGGACGAGATCAGCCGCGCCGAACAGCTCGCCGCCGGCAAGTTCGCCACCCCGGAGTGGACCGCGCGGGTCCCCTGACGCCGGACCCGGTCACCGCCCGGCGGCCTGGACCCGCAGGGAACGGACCAGGTCGTCCGTCCGCTCGACGACGATCCGCCGCAGCGCCCTCGGCGCCTCTGGGTGCTCCGCCAGCCACGCGCGCGCCGCCGCGACCACGGGGTGGGCGTCCTGGGCGTCGGGACCCCCGGGCAGTGCGTCCTGGGCCGCGGGGAAGAGCCCCCCGATGGTGCGCGAGGCCAGCCCGTTGGACCGGCCGGTCCAGATGCCCGTCAGCTCGGGCCAGTACCGGGGGGTGAACGGCGCGGCGAGGTCCGGGCGGGACGCGGTGAATCCCGCGGCGACGGCTGACAGGTGATCGTTGGAGAGCACGCGGCCGTCGGCCGTCCGCCCCGTGATGACCGCGGTCCAGGCCTGCTCGCGCACCCGCGCCTCCGGCACGGCGGCCGAGGCCGTCCGGTGCCACACGGCCGTCTGCGCGGTCACCTCCGCGGCCAGCGCCCGGTCCAGGCGGTCCTGGTCCGCCCGGCCCAGCGCCGCCAGGGCCTGCAGGGCCGCCCAGCGCATCTCGGCGTCCACCTCCAGTCCGGGCGCGACGGCGGCGCGCCCGCCCTCCGCCGTGCCGTCACCGGCAGGGCGCGCACCCCCGGGCCAGCCGGCCAGCACCGATTCCAGGACCGTGACGACACCGCGCACGGCATCGTGGTCCGCGTCCTCGGCGTCGCCGGCGTCGCCGGCATCGGCCGCACCGCGCGCGAGCAGGGCGAAAACCCGCATCGCGGCCCGCTGGCGGTCGCTGCCCGCCACAACGCTCCCGGACCCGCTCAGCGCCTCGCGCAGGGCGGCCCCGAACCGCACCCGCAGCCCCGTCCTCACGCCGGCCGGGGCGTAGCGGCGAATGGCCGTCTCCGCCTGCCCGAGGACCTGGGAGTACAGGCCGACGTCCTCGAGGTGACCGGAGAGCCGGCAGCAGGCCCCCACGAAGTCCGCGGCCGGCAGCAGCCCGTCGCGCGTCATGTTCCACAGCGCCGCCCACACGGTCGCCGCGGCGAGGCTGTCCGTCACCGGGTGCTCGAGCACCGCCGCCACGGAGGCCGGGTCCAGCCGGATCTTCGCGTAGGTGAGGTCCTCGTCGTTGGGCAGCACCAGCCGCACGGCCCCGGCACCCTCGCCGCCGGCTGCCTCGTGACCCGCCGCGCCCCCGGCCGCGATGTGCGCCCCGGTGGCACCGGAGGCCACCTCCACGTCGGTGACGGCCGTGCGCACCAGCCGGCCGCCGTCGTCGGGGGCATAGCGACCCACCCTGAGCACGTGTGGGCGCAGGACCTGCCGCCCCGTGGCCGGGTCCGTGCCGCGCTGGCACAGCACCGGGGTCTCCCCGTCCCGGACCCACAGCTCCGGGACGCCCGCGGTCTGCAGCCACTGCACCGGCCAGTCGGCGAGGTCCCGGCCGGAGACCTCCTCGAGCACCGCCAGGAAGTCCTGCAGCGCCGCGTTGCCCCAGGCGTGCCGGGCGAAGTACTCCCGGGAGGCCGCCATGAACGCCTCTCGCCCCACGAACGCCACCAGCTGCTTGAGCACCGAGGCGCCCTTGGCGTAGGTGATGCCGTCGAAGTTCTGCCGGGCGGCCTCGAGGTCGGCGATGTCCGCGACGATCGGGTGGGTGGTGGGGTACTGGTCCTGGACGTAGGCCCACCCCTTGCGCCGGTGCGCGAAGGTGGTCCACGCGTCCGTGAACTCCGTGGCCTCGGCCACGGCCAGCGTCCCCATGTAGTCCGCGAACGACTCCTTCAGCCACAGGTCGTCCCACCACCTCATGGTGACCAGGTCACCGAACCACATGTGGGCCATCTCGTGCATGATCGTGGTGGCCCGGCCCTCGTACTGGGCCCGTGTGGCGCGTGAGCTGAACACGTAGTCCTCGGTGAGGGTGACCAGCCCCGGGTTCTCCATCGCCCCGAGGTTGTACTCCGGGACGAAGGCCTGGCCGTACCTCCCCCAGGGGTAGGGCACCCGGAACAGGTCGTGGAAGTGGTCCAGGCCGGCCCGCGTGGTGTCGAAGACCCGTTCCGCGTCCATCGCCCCGGCCATCGAGCGCCGGCAGTACAGGCTCAGCGGCACCACGGGCGCCCCGGACCCCGGGTGGCCGTCCCAGCGGTCCTCCCAGACCGCATACGGTCCCGCCAGCAGCGTGGTGATGTACGTGGACATCGGCGGTGTGGGGGAGAAGTCCACCGTCACCAGGCCCTCGCCCGCGTCCCGACGCGCGGCCTCGGGCTGGTTCGAGGCCAGCACCCAGTCCGCCGGCCCCGTCAGGTGGAACGTGAACCGTCCCTTCAGGTCCGGTTGCTCGAACGTGGCGAACACCCGGCGGGCGTCCGCCGGCTCGTACTGGGTGTACAGGTAGGTCCGGCCGTCCGAGGGGTCCACGAAGCGGTGCAGGCCCTCACCCGAGGTGGAATAGAGCGCCGTGCCCACCACGGTCACCTCGTTGCTCCCGGCCAGGTCCGGCAGCAGGATGCGGGACCCGCCACAGACCTGCGCGGTGTCCAGGCAGCGGCCGTTGAGCACCACGGACTCGACCCCGTCATGGATGAAGTCCAGGAAGGTGGACGACCCCGGGTCCGCGCAGGAGAAGGTCAGGGAAGTCCTCGTGCGGAAGCCGGTGGCCTGCGCATCCAGTGCGGTGCCGAGGTCCACGTGCACGTCATAGTCGTGGACGGTGACCAGCGCCGAGCGCTCGCGGGCCCCCTCGCGGGTGAGGTTCGTGCGGTCCAGGAAGGCCGGTTCGGCTGTGGGCGTGGTCACCATGAAGGTATTCAACCACTGTTTCAGGTTTTCCGCCGTGGACCGGCACCCGCGCGAAATGTCCCGTTGCGGTGCCGGGCCGTGGAATGCTGGTGGACATGTCAGACCTGTTTGCCGCATACGCCGAGGCGCTGGAGCGCGGCGACGCGTGGGACGAGATGTTCGCCCCGGGATTCACGCTGCGCCAGGACTACCGTCCCGTGCAGCGTGCCCTGGACGAGCTCTCCCTCGACGACGTCACCGCCCGGGCGGACTCGATGGCCCGGACCTTCCTGGACCGCGGCGTCACCTTCGACTACGCGGGCGAGGAGCGGGCCTGGCCCCTGGACATCGTCCCCCGCGTCATCCCCGCGGACGACTGGGAGGTCCTGGAGCGGGGCGTGGCCCAGCGTGTGCGGGTGCTGGAGGCCTTCCTGGACGACGTCTACTCCACGATGTCGGTGGTGCGGGACGGGGTGGTGCCCCGGTCGCTGATCACCACCAGCGCCCACTTCCACCGCGCCGTCCACGGCTTCCGCCCCGCCGGCGGAGTGCGCGTGCACGTCTCCGGCATCGACGTGGTGCGCGACGCCGAGGGGACCTTCCGCGTCCTCGAGGACAACGTCCGGGTGCCCTCGGGCGTCTCCTACGTGCTGGAGAACCGGCGGGCGATGTCCAAGGGCCTGCCCGAGGCCATCGGGTCCGTCAATGTCCGTCCCGTCGAGGAGTATCCCCGTCGCCTGCTGGCCGCGCTGCGCACGTCGGCGCCGTCGGAGATCGAGGACCCGGTCGTCGTGGTGCTCACCCCGGGGGTCTACAACTCCGCCTACTTCGAGCACACCCTGCTGGCCGGGATGATGGGCGTGGAACTGGTCGAGGGGCGTGACCTGGTCACCCGGGCCAACAAGGTCTACATGCGAACCACCGACGGCGAGCGGCGCGTGGACGTGATCTACAAGCGGATCGACGACGACTTCCTGGACCCCCTGCACTTCCGTTCCGACTCCGTCCTCGGGGTCCCGGGGATCGTCAACGCCGCCCGGGCCGGCAACGTCACCATCGCCAACGCGGTGGGCAACGGCGTGGCCGACGACAAGCTCGTCTACACCTACATGCCGGACCTGACCCGCTACTACCTGGGCGAGGATCCCATCGTCCCCAACGTGGACACGTTCCGGCTCGAGGAGCCCGAGGCCCGCGAGGAGGTCATGGACCGCCTGGACGAGCTCGTGGTCAAGCCGGTCGACGGGTCCGGTGGCAAGGGCCTCGTCATCGGGCCTGACGCCTCACCGGCCGAGCTCGAGGAATTGCGCCGCAAGGTCCTCGCCGAACCCCGGGGCTGGATCGCCCAGCCGGTGCTGCAGCTGTCCACGGTGCCGACCCTGGCCGGGGGCCGCTTCGCCCCCCGGCACGTGGACCTGCGGCCGTTCGCCATCAACGACGGGCACGACGTCTGGGTCCTGCCCGGCGGGCTGACCCGCGTGGCGTTGAAGGAGGGGTCGCTGATCGTGAACTCCTCCCAGGGCGGCGGGTCCAAGGACACCTGGGTGATGGCCCGCACCGGCGCGGAGGCGCGCCCCGCGGCCCACCGGGAACCCGAGCCACAGGTGCACGTGGTCGGGGACGACTGGCCCGAGGGGCAGTCGCAGAGTCCCCTGGACGAGATCGGACTGCTGCCCGAGCAGCAGCAACAACAGGGAGGGGCATCATGCTGAGCCGCATCGCCGAGTCGCTGTTCTGGATCGGCCGCTACGTGGAGCGCGCCGACGGCACCGCCCGCATCCTCGACGTGCACCTGGAACGGCTCAACGGGGCGAGCGCCCAGGAACAGGAGACCGTCACCCGGGAGCTGCTGACCATCATGGGCGTCCCGCAGCCGGAGGAGTACACGCTGGGCTCCCTGCTCAACACGCTGGCCTACACCCGGACCAGCACGCACTCCGTCGCCGGTTCCCTGGGCGCGGCCCGGGAGAACGCCCGGCGGGCGCGCGAGACCGTCTCGTCCTCCCTCTGGGAGGCGCTCAACACCACGTGGTACGGCCTCGGCCAGCACCGCCGGGACATGGTCGGCACCTATCGGTTCTGCCATTGGGTGCTGGAGCGCACCGCCATGATCCGCGGTCTCGCCGACTCCACCATGAGCCATGACGAGGCCTGGCTGTTCCTGGAACTGGGCCGCTCGCTGGAGCGGGCCGACATGACCGCCCGCATGCTCGCCACCCGCGAGTCCGAGGCCCTCGGCCTGTCCTGGGTCAACATGCTGCGGTGCGCCGGGGCCTATGAGTCCTTCCTGCGCACCCAGCGGGCCACCGTGGGCGAGGAGCACGCCGGTGAGTTCCTGCTGCTGGACCGGCTCTTCCCGCGCTCCGTGCTGCGCGCGCTGCAGGACGCCGAGGAGTGCCTGATGGCCCTGGACCCGTCCTACCAGCGCGTAGGCTTCATGGATGACGCTCGGCGGATCGTGGGGGAGATGCGTTCCACGCTGGAGTACTCGACCCCGGACCAGCTGGCCGCCTCGCTGCCGATCTTCCTGCACCAGGTCCAGCTCTCCTGCGCCCGGGCCTCCGAAGCCATCACCAACAAGTACTTTTCCCGGGGTCAGGAACTGTCCTGGGTGGGAGAGGTCTCATGAGCCGCCTGCACATCACGCACCGGACCAACTACGCGTACAACAGCCCGGCTACGACCTCGTACAACGAGGCCCGGATGACCCCGGTGACGGACGCCCAGCAGATCACCCTGGAGTCCTCGATCACCATCACGCCCCGGCAGGCGGTGGCCACCACCTACCGCGACTACTGGGGCACCCGGGTGACCTCGTTCGACGTCCACGTCCCCCACGACACCCTCGAGGTCCTCGCCTCCGCCACGGTGGAGGTCCACCGCGCCGATCCGCTCGTGCCGGACGACGACCTGGCGGACTGGGACCGGATGGAGTCGACGGAGACGGTGCACGAGTTCTCCGACTTCCTGCCGCAGACCCGGCTGTCCGATCCGGGCGACGACGCGCGCGAGCGGGCCCGCGCCCTGCGCGCCCCGCGGCCGCACCAGAGCGCCCGCAACGTGCTGGAATGGCTCGACGAGGCCATGTCCTACCAGCCGGGCGTCACCGCCGTGACCTCCGGGGCCGAGGATGCCCTGGCCACCGGCAAGGGCGTGTGCCAGGACCTGGCGCACATCGGGATCGGCATGATGCGCGCCCTCGGCATCCCCGCGCGCTACGTCTCGGGGTACATCCACCCGAAGCCCTCGGTGCCGCTGGGCACCGAGGTGGCCGGACAGTCCCATGCCTGGCTGGAATGGTGGGACGGCGCCTGGCACACGTGGGACCCGACCAACACCAAGCCGGCCGGCGACCTCCACGTGCTCGTGGGCCGCGGCCGCGACTACCGCGACGTGACCCCGCTGAAGGGGATCGTGTCCGGGGGACAGGGCTCCCGCCTCTCCGTCGAGGTGCTCATGCGCCAGGTGGCCTGATCCCGCACCAGAACAACCCTGATTCCTTGTGTCAGTGACTACAAGGGATCAGGGTTGTTCTGGTCTGGAGCTGATCAGGTCAGGGGCGGCACGAACTGGCCCTTCGCCAGCACGGTCAGGCCGGAGTCGGTCACCGTGAAACCGCGGGACTCGTCCTCCGCGCGGTCGAACCCGATCTGCACGCCCTCGGGCACGACGATGTTCTTGTCCAGGATGGCGTTGCGGATCTTGGCGCCCTTGCCGACCACCACGCCGTCCAGCAGGACGGACTGCTCCACCCACGCCTCGTTGTTGACCCGCACGTCCGTGGAGAGCACCGACTGGGCCACGGTGCCGCCGGACACGACGACGCCCTGGGAGAGCATGGAGTCCACCGCGGTGCCGGGCCGCTTGGTGGCGGACCGCACCAGCTTGGCGGGCGGGGACACCGACTGGCTGGTGAAGATCGGCCAGTCGCTGTTGTACAGGTTGAAGTCGGGCCACGGCTTCACGAGGTCCATGTGCGAGTCGTAGTACGCGTCCAGGGTGCCGACGTCCCGCCAGTAGTGGGATCCTCCCGATTCCCCGGGCACCTGGTTCGACGTGAAGTCGTAGACCCCGCAGTCGTTCTGCCCGACGAACCACGGCACGATGTCACCGCCCATGTCGTGGTCCGTGTCCTCCATCTTCGCGTCCTCGTTGATGGCGTTCACGAGCGCGTCGGCCGTGAAGACGTAGTTGCCCATGGAGGCCAGGAACTGGGTGGGATCGTCCGCGAGGCCCTGCGTCGTGGGGGGCTTCTCCACGAAGCGCTCGATCATCGTCGGATCCTCCGGACGGGTCTCGATCACGCCGAAGGACGAGGACAGCTCCAGGGGCTGGCGCACCGCGGCCACCGTGGCCGAGGCGCCGGAGGCGATGTGCTGGTCCACCATCTGCTGGAAGTCCATCCGGTAGACGTGGTCGGCGCCGATGACGACGACGATGTCCGGACGGGCGTCATGGATGAGGTTCATCGACTGGTAGATGGCGTTGGCGCTGCCCAGGAACCAGTCCTTGCCGCGACGCTGCTGGGCGGGGACGGACGCGATGTAGTTCTGCAGGAGGGTGGAGAGGCGCCAGGTCTCGGAGATGTGCCGATCCAGTGAGTGCGACTTGTACTGCGTGAGCACCACGATCTTCAGGTACCCGGAGTTGACCAGGTTCGACAGGGCGAAGTCGATCAACCGGTAGCTGCCGGCGAAGGGCACCGCCGGTTTCGCGCGGTCCGCCGTCAGCGGCATCAGCCGCTTCCCCTCGCCGCCCGCCAGGACGATCGCCAGCACCCTCTTCTGAGGCATTTCCTTCATCCCGTTCCGTCGATGTAGTGAACTTCCTTCACAGTAACGGGACTTCGTCACTCTGGACTACGTTGTAGTCGTGCGGATAGACATTGTGACCAAGGAGTTCCCCCCGGCCATCTACGGAGGCGCGGGCGTCCATGTCGCCGAGCTGTCCCGGGTCCTCGCGCCCCGGACGGAGCTGCACGTCCATGCCTTCGGCGAGGACCGCGACCCGGACTACCACGGCGCCTCCGTGACCAGTTACCGGGTGCCCGGGGGGCTCCAGGACGCCAACGCGGCGGTGCAGACCCTCGGCACCGACCTGGTGATGCTGGAGAACCTGGCGGGGACCGACCTCATCCACACCCACACCTGGTACGCGAACATGGCGGGCCACCTCGGCGGGCTGCTCCACGGCGTGCCGCACATCCTCTCCGCGCACTCCCTGGAGCCCCTGCGGCCGTGGAAGTCCGAGCAGCTGGGTGGGGGCTACCGGGTCTCCTCCTGGGCGGAGGCGACGGCCTACGCCTCCGCGGCCGCCGTCATCGCGGTGTCCGAGGGCATGCGCCGTGACATCCTCGCCGCCTACCCGGACATCGACCCGGACAAGGTGCGGGTGGTCCACAACGGCATCGACACCGACCGGTGGACCCCGCAGCCGGAGACGGACGCCCTGGAACGGCACGGCATCGATCCGGCCCGCCCCACCGTGGCGTTCGTCGGCCGGGTCACGCGCCAGAAGGGCGTGCCGTACCTGCTCCGGGCCGCGGCACGCCTCGATCCCGAGGTCCAGATCGTGCTGTGCGCAGGCGCCGCCGACACCCCCGGGCTCGCGGCCGAGGTCAACGCGCTCATCCAGGACCTGCAGCGGACCCGCGACGGGGTCGTGGTCATCGAGGGCATGTTGCCCCGCAGGGACGTCGTGCAGATCCTGTCCTCCGCCACGGTCTTCGCCTGCCCCTCGATCTACGAACCGCTGGGGATCGTGAACCTGGAGGCCATGGCCTGCGGGACCGCCGTGGTGGCCTCGGCCGTCGGCGGGATCCCGGAGGTCGTCCAGGATGGCGTCACCGGGCGGCTCGTGGCCCTGGAACAGGCCACGGACGGCACCGGGACACCGCTGGAGGAGGAGCGCTTCGTGGCGGACTTCGCCGACGCCCTCACCGCCGTCCTGGGTGACCCGGAGCAGGCCGCGCGCATGGGTGCCGCGGGACGCCAGCGGGCCATCGACCACTTCTCCTGGGAGTCGATCGCCGACCGCACGCTCGAGGTCTACTCCGCCGTCCTGGCCTGAGCACCGTGTCGACGAGGCCCCGGCCCCTGCACGACGGCAGGGACCGGGGCCTCGGCGTCCGGGACGGTGCGGGGCGGTGCGGCGCCGCGGTGTCCGTCGGTTCAGCGGTGGGAGCGCGTGCCCTGCACGGACCTCTCCGGGACGGGAGCGTCGGCACTGGCCCGCAGGATGCGGTAGTACTCGGCGGCCTCGTTCTGGCGCCGGGCCTCCTCGCCGGTGGCCACGTCCATCCGGACGTGCTCCGGAGCATAGCCCCAGGCGTCCACCAGGTCCTGGGCGTGCGGCCGCAGCCGGTAGGCCAGGCGGTTGATGTACTGGCGCAGGGTGCGCGCACGCTGGGGTGAGATGCGGGAGTTCTCCAGGAACCAGCCGAGGTCGTCCTCGATGACCCGCAGTGCGAAGAGGTCCCGCAGCCAGGTGAGGACCTGACGCGTGTGATCGTCCTCCACGCGCTCCACGGCCCGGGTGAAGGCCTCCCACTCGAGCAGTTCGGCGTGGTTCCGGGCGGCGTCGATGAGTTCGGTCTGGTGGCGGTTGAAGGTGGCCGCCTGCTCGGCGCGTGACTTCCTGGCCACCGGGAGCAGCGCCTGGGCCACGGCGCCGGTCTTGGTGCGCACGCGGTCCTCCAGCAGGGCGCGCTGGACCGCGGTCTCCTTGAACCAGTTGGCGCTCTTGCGTTCCGACCCGGCGTCCTGGACGGACTGGACCACCCGGCGCAGGCCGGACCGGTGGACGACCGCCTCGGTGGCCCGGGCCGCGACGAACTTCGACAGGGCCCCCACGGAGAACCCGGAGAGCTCCTTCGAGTAGTCCGCCAGGAGCCGCTTGCCCACCAGCTGGAGCAGGACGTTGTTGTCCCCCTCGAAGGTGACGTAGATGTCGAGGTCCGCCCGCAGGGACGCGAACCGGTTCTTCGCCATGAAGCCGGCCCCGCCGCAGGCCTCGCGGGCCTCCTGCAAGGTGTCCAGGGCGTTCCAGGTGGCCAGCGGCTTGATCGCGGCCGCCAGGGTCTCGAGCTCCTGCCGGTCCTGGTCGGAGTCGGACTCCCCGGAGAACACGGAGTCGAACTTCTCCAGCAGCTCGTTGCCGGCGAACGCGTCCGCGTAGGTGCGGGCCAGCCGGTCGATCAGCCGCCGCTGGTGCAACTGGTAGTCCATCAGGACCTCTTCATGGGTGTCCGAGGTCGCGTTGAACTGCCGACGTTCGTTGCCGTAGGTGACCGCGGCCTTCAGGGCCAGCGCCGAGACGGCCGCACCGGACAGCGCCAGGGACACCCGGCCCTGGACCAGGGTGCCGATCATGGTGAAGAACCGGCGCCCCGGGGAGCTGATGTCGGAGGAGTAGGTGCCGTCATCGGCCACCGAGCCGTACCGGTCGAGCAGGTTCGTGCGGGGGATGCGGACGCGATCGAAGTGCAGCCGTCCGTTGTCGATGCCGTTGAGTCCTCCCTTGAGCCCGTCGTCCTCGCCGCCGACGCCCGGCAGGAACGCCCCGGACTCGTCCCGGAGGGGCACGAAGAAGGCGTGCACGCCGTGGTTCACGCCGCGGGTGACCAGCTGGGCGAAGACCACGGCGGCCTTGCCGTGCAGGGCCGCATTGCCGAGGTAGTCCTTCCAGGCGGCCTTGAAGGGGGTGTGCACCTCGAACTCGTCGGTCTCCGGCACGTAGGTGGCGGTCGTGGCGAGGGAGGACACGTCCGAGCCGTGGCCGATCTCCGTCATGGCGAAGGCCCCGGGCAGTTTCAGGCTGATGACGTCGGGCAGCCACTTGTCGTGGTGCTCCTGGGTGCCCAGGTGCATGATGGCCGAGCCGAACAGGCCCCACTGCACGCCGGACTTGATCTGCAGGGAGGGATCGGCGGTGACCACCTCCACGAAGGCGGCGATGTTCCCGCCATGGTTGTCCTCGCCTCCCAGGTGCGCGGGGAACGCCTTCTGGACGACGCCCAGGTCCACGAGCAGTCCCAGCTGTCCGAGCACCCGTTCGCGGTGTTCGTCCATGGGCAGTCCCTCGACCTTGTGCAGGCGCGGGTCCTTGACGATCTCCCGGGACTGCCGGCGCTCCGCGGCCCACCGTCCGAGCAACAGGTCCTGGATCCGGTCCATGTCGAGTCCACCGGGTTCGGCCGGTGACACCGCGCTGGAGGCCGCGACCGGCACCGCGGCCTGGTCGGTGTCCGGAACGGGTGAGACGGCGACACCGTCCATGGCGGGGTCCGGGTGGGCCGCTCCGGCCTCGGCGGTTCCGGCCAGGACGGTGGAATCAGGGGTGGTGGTCATGACGTCTCCTGTCGGGGAGTGGGGGAGGAGGAGTGCTGGGGCGCGTAGGTCCCGGCCAGTCCGGCCGTGAGCCACGAGGTGATCTTGCGGGCGAGGCGGTCGGCCTCGGGCCTGCCCGGACCGGGAGGGGTGGCCAGCCAGGTCTCCCCGGCGGACCGGACCATGCCGATGGCGGCACGGGGCCAGTACCACGTGGCCGACCCCTCGGACGGCTCGCGGCCCTGCTGTCTCAGGTAGGTCCGGAAGTGCACGTCCATCACGGCGGCGATGCGGTCCGAGAAGTCGGCCATGGCCGCCGGCTGGGAGCCGTCCAGGGCGGCCGCGTCGGCGGCCTCCGGCGGCAACCGGGTTGAGAAGGCATAGACGTGCGGGGACGACTCCGCGAGCCGCAGGTAGACCGAGATCATCGCGTAGAGGCCGTCCAGGGCGTTCTCGGAGGCCTCCGCGGCGGTCAGCAGCTCGCGCTCCATGAACTCGATGGCGCGCTGCCCCACGGCCACCTGCAGGCCGTTCTTGTCCCCGAAGTACCGGTAGAAGACGCTCTTGGACGTCCCCGCGTGGGCGGCGATCTCGTCCATCGAGGCCTGGGGGCCGAGGTCGTGCACGGCGTGGCGGGCGGCGCGGATCAGTTCGCTGCGGCGTTGCTGACGATGCCGGTCCCAGCGCGTGCTGCGGCCGTCCGCCGCGGCCGGGGCGGACGACGGGGAGGCCGGCGACTGGAGGGGGTGCCGGCCCTGGGCTGCGCTGTTCACGATACTGAGCGTATCAGGTACTGTGGGTTCCAGTAACCCACCTCACACGTTCCGTCCGCGCCACGGCCCGCCGTGACCACCCGAAGGGATCACCATGACCGAGAACCCCCAACAGCAGACCTCCAGCACCGGGACCGCCGCCATCGCCGGCGGTCCGCTGCGCCAGGCCGTGGTCATCGGCGGCAACAGGACGCCCTTCGCCCGTTCGCACGGCGCGTATGCCTCCGCGAGCAACAAGGACCTGCTGACCGCCGCACTGAACGGGCTGGTGGCCCGGTTCGGCCTGCAGGGGGAACGCATCGGGGAGGTCGCCGCCGGCGCCGTCATCAAGCACAGCCGCGACTTCAACCTGACCCGCGAGTCCGTCCTGGGCACCGTCCTCGACCACTCGACCCCGGCCCACGAGGTGCAGATCGCCTGCGCCACGGGCATGGAGGCCATCGGCGGGCTGGCCAACAAGATCCGCCTGGGCCAGCTCGACTCGGCGATCGGGGGAGGCGTGGACAGCATCTCCGACGCCCCCCTCGTCTTCAACGACGCCGCCCGGTCCGTCCTGATGGACCTGAACCGCGCGCGCACCGTCCAGGACCGGATCAAGGCCGTCCTGAGGTTCCGCCCCGGCCACCTGGCACCGGAGGCCCCCGGCACGGAGGAGCCCCGCACCGGCCTGTCCATGGGCGAGCACCAGGCCCGTACCACCCACCGCTGGGGCATCACCCGCCAGGCCCAGGACGAACTGGCCCTGGCCAGCCACCACCACATGGCCGCCGCCTACGACCGGGGCTTCTTCGACGACCTCGTCACCCCCTTCGGCACGCTCACCCGGGACAACAACCTGCGGGCGGACAGCACCCTGGAGAAGCTCGCCTCACTCAAGCCGGCCTTCGGCCGCGACCTGGGCGACGAGGCCACCATGACGGCCGGCAACTCCACGCCGTTGACGGACGGTGCCTCCGCCGTGCTCCTGGGCTCCGAGGACTGGGCCGCCGCACGTGGACTGCCGGTGCTGGCGGACTTCGTGGACTTCGAGACCGCGGCGGTCGACTTCGTCGACGGGCAGGAGGGACTGCTGATGGCCCCCGCCTACGCCGTGGCCCGACTGCTGCGGCGCCAGGGCCTGACCCTGCAGGACTTCGACTACTACGAGATCCACGAGGCGTTCGCCGGCACCGTGCTGGCCACGCTCAAGGCCTGGGAGGACGAGGAGTTCTGCCGCGAGCGGCTCGGCCTGGACGCCCCCCTCGGACCGATCGACCGGGCCCGGCTCAACGTCAACGGCTCCTCGCTGGCCGCCGGCCACCCCTTCGCGGCGACCGGGGGACGGATCACCGCCACGCTGGCCAAGATGCTCCACGAGAAGGGACCGGGCTCGCTCGGGCTGGTCTCCGTCTGCGCGGCGGGCGGCCAGGGCATCGTGGCGATCCTCCGAGGCCGCTGAGCCCCACCCCGCAACCCCCGCCCCGCAACCCCCTGCCCGCCACCTCCACCCGGCCCCCAGGAGCACAGATCCCGTGAGCACCGATTCCTACACCGCCCTCGTCAACCGGCCGCTGGGACACAGGCTGGCCCAGGCCCTCGGCCTGCCCCAGCCCGCCATCCTGCGCCGCCACCGGCCCGGAGCCCCCCTCGTGGAGGGTCCGGTGCTGGTCCTCGGCGGCGGCCCCGCCGCCGACGAGGCGGCCGCCCACCTGCTGGACTGGGGCCAGGACGTGCGGCGCCACCCGGCCACGCAGGACCGCTACGGGGCCGTCGTCGCCGCCTTCGACGACGTGTCCACCCCGGCCGACCTGTCCGCCACCGCCCTGGAGCTGGGGTCCGTCCAGCGCCAGCTGGGCGGCTCGGGGCGGGTGGTCACGGTGTACCGGGATCCGGCCGGCATCCCGGATCCGGCCGTCCGCGCCGCCCGCAAGGGCGTGGAGGGGCTGACCCGGTCCCTCGCTCACGAGATGCGCCACGGGGGCACGGCCAACGGGATCATCCTCGGGGAGGGCGTCTCGCTGGGGGCCCCGGGTGCCGCCGGCGCGCTGCGCTTCCTGCTCTCCGGGCGCAGCGCCTTCGTCTCCGGCCAGTTCATCCCGGTCGCCACCGACGGCGGTGCGACCCCCCGGGACTGGGACCGGCCCCTGGCGGGTCGGGTCGCCGTCGTCACCGGTGCCGCCCGGGGGATCGGTGCCGCCATCGCGGAGACGCTCCACCGCGACGGTGCGACGATCGTCGGGGTGGACGTCCCGGCCGCCGGTCAGGGGCTGGCCGACGTCGTGAACGCACTGTCCGGCAGTGCACTGCAACTGGACATCACCGCGCCGGATGCCGGCGAGCGGATCCTGGCGCACTGCCGGGAGCGCCACGGGCGAATGGACGTCGTGGTCCACAACGCCGGCATCACCCGGGACCGCAAGCTGGCGAACATGGACGCGGCCCGGTGGGACTCCGTCATCGCCGTGAACATCGAGTCCCAGCTGGCCATGAACCGCGTCTTCCTGGCGGCGGCCGGCAAGGGCGTCGTCGCGGCCGGGTTGCGCATCGCCTCGCTGGCCTCCACCTCGGGGATCGCGGGCAACGCCGGACAGACGAACTACGCGGCCTCCAAGGCGGGGGTCATCGGCATGGTCTCGGCCACCGCGCCGCTGATGACCGGTGGCGGGACCATCAACGCGGTGGCCCCCGGGTTCATCGAGACGGAGATGACCGCGAAGATCCCCTTCCTCACCCGTGAGGTGGCCCGCCGGATGAACTCGCTCTCCCAGGGCGGCCGGCCGGTCGACGTGGCCGAGGCCGTCTCCTTCCTCGTCTCCGACGCCGCCGGCGGGACCTCCGGCGCCACCCTGCGGGTGTGCGGCCAGGGGATCATGGGGGCCTGAGATGGAGCGCGAGACGATGACCCCACTGGCCACCAGCTACCGGGTGGCCCTGTCCACGGCCGCCCGGGATGCCCTGCTCAGGCGCCGCCGGACGCAGTCCCTGCCGGCGCGCACCCTCCTGGTGCACGACCACGTCATCGGTGAGGACCTCGTGACGGCCTACGCCGGGCTGTTCCCCGGCACCGGGCCACTGGACCCGGCCGACCTGCCCTCGGTCCTGGTGCACATCGCGGGCTTCCCGGCCGCCATGGACCTCATGGCACAGGCGGACTTCCCGTTGCCCCTGCTGGGGATGGTGCACCTGGAGAACCGGGTCCGGCACCACCGCCCCGTTCCCGCCGGGGTGCCGCTGGAGGTCGCCGCCTCGGCGACCGGCCTGGCGCCCCATCCCGCCGGTACCACCGTGGACCTGGTCATCACCGTGCACGGACCGGACGGCGACCGCCCCGGGGAGGGCCCCGTCCTGCTCTGGGAGGGGACCTCGACCTACCTGGGCCGGGGTGTCCGCCTGGCCGGGCATCCCCGGGCGGACCGCCTCCCACGCGAGGAATTCGCGGCCCCGGAGCTGACGGCGCGCTGGCGCCTGCCCGAGTCCACCGGTCGGGACTACGCCGCGGTCTCCGGGGACTACAACCCCATCCACCTCCATCCGCTCGCGGCGCGCGCCCTGGGCCAGAAGGGCATGATCGCGCACGGCATGTACCTGGCCGGACGGATGCTCGCGGGCCGCGAACCGGCCGGCGCCGGGCACTCCTGGTCGATCTCGTTCGCCACCCCGGTGCTGCTGCCCGGATCGGTGTCCCTGGGTGTCACGCGCTCCGGTGCGGGTACCGCCCGGGTCACCGAGGTGACGGCGTGGAACGCCAGGAGCGGCAAGCCGCACTTCACCGGCCGGATCGAGCCAGGGGGAGCGGCCTACAGCGATTCGTAGGCCGCGATCATCCGGTCGGCCATGGCGTCCCAGCTGAAACCCCGGGCCCGCCGTGCCGCGGCGGGCCCGAGCCCCTGCCAGGCCGCCGGATCGGCGGCGATCCGTCCCAGCTCGTCCGCCCAGGCGCCCGGATCCAGCCCGTCGACGAGCCGGCCGGTCTCACCGTCCGCCACCGCGTGGACCAGGCCGCCCACCCGGTGGGCGAGCACGGGGGTCCCGCAGGCCTGGGCCTCGAGCGCGACCAGGCCGAAGGACTCGGAGTAGCTCGGCACCGCGACGACGTCCGCGGCCCGGTACATCGCCGCCAACGCGTCCGCCGTGACGGGGCCGGAGGTCGTGGCACAGTCCGCGAGCCCCTCCTCCTCGATGAGGGCGGCCAGGTCGAGGTCCCCCCGGCCGGACGTGGCACCGGTCAGGTGCAGGGCCACCGTGGGCCCCTCGGGATGCCGGCGGCGGAACCGGCCCAGGGCACGGACGATGACCTGCGGGCCCTTGTGGCCCTGGACGCGTCCGGCGAACAGGACCTTCAGCGCTGCCGTGCGCCCGGGCCAGTCGACCCGTCCGTGGGGCGTGAAGACCTCCGTGTCCACGCCGGGCGGGATGACCTCGATGCGGTCCGCGGGGGCCGCGTAGTGGTCGATCAGCTCCTGGCGTTCGGCGGGCGTGTTGGCGATGAGCCGTGCGGCGGCCGAGGCGATCTGCTGCTCGGCCGCCTCCCGCTCCTCCGGTTCGGCGGATCGCCGGTCCCGGGCGTTCTTCACGGCGGCCATCGTGTGCATGGTGTGCACCAGGGGGGCGTCGAGGGAGCCCGCGACGGCCAGCCCGGCCAACCCCGAGAGCCAGTAGTGCGAGTGCACGATCCAGCGGCAGTCATCACCCTGGCAGCCCCCGGCCGCGGCCAGGACCCCCGGGGCGGCCGCCGCGAAGTCCCCCACCCAGCGGGGCAGCTCCTCCTTCGGGATCCGGGCGGCGGGTCCCGCCGGCACCGGGAGGACGGTGGCCCGCGCCGCACCGGGGGAGTCCGGCACCGGCAGGTCCTCCCGTCCCTGCCCGGCCCGCTCCCGACGGGTCAGCACCCACACCGGGTGCCCGGCGGCCGCGAGCCGCGTGGACAGGTGACGGACGTAGACGTTCATCCCGCCGGCGTCGCCCTGGCCGGGCTGGGCGGACGGCGAGGTGTGCAGGGACACCATCACGATGCCGAAGGGCTCCGGCCCGGAGGACCCGCTCATGGGTGGCCGTGCCTCAGTTCCCCGTCCACGGCGTCCAGCAGGCGGGCGAAACCGGGGACCGCGTCGAGGTCGTCGATCAGCACGGGGCGACCGGCGGCGTCGGCGAGGGGGATCTCCCAGTTGGGGTACTGGTCCTGGGTGGTACCGGGCTGGTTCTGGATCCTCGTCTCGCCCACGGCGTCGACCAGGGCGACGCCGTGCAGCATGGACGGGGCCTGGGCGAGGTACCGGTGCAGTCCCACCACGACGTCGGCCACCTGCTGGGGGTCGGACAGGTCCGGTTCGTCCCCGGCCGGCAGGTACCCCGCCTCACGGACGGCGCACAGGTAGGCGTCGCGCTCGGCGGCCGCACGGGCCCGCTCGTCCTCCGCGTCTCCCGCCAGCAGTCCCAGGCGCTCCCGCAGGTCCAGGTGGAGGCCGGCCAGGTACCCGGCCGTCGGGGGCAGGTCGTGCGTGTTGACCGAGGTCAGGCACTGGACCCGGTACTCGTGGGGCGGGCGCGGCCGGCCGTCAGACTGCTCGAACCACAGGATCGAGGTGCCCAGCAGTCCCCGGCGGGCCAGGTAGTCCTGGACCCACGGTTCGAAGGTGCCGAGGTCCTCGCCCACGACGACGGCCCCGGCCCGCTGGGCCTCCAGGACGAGGATGCCGACCATCGCCTCATGGTCGTAGGTCACGTAGGCACCCTCGGTCGGCGGTCCGCCCACGGGCACCCACCACAGGCGGAACAGGCCGAGGATGTGGTCGACGCGGATGCCGCCGGCGTGACGCAGGATGGAGCGCAGCATGTCCCGGTAGGCGCGGTACCCCGTCTCCTGGAGGCGTTCGGGGTGCCAGGGCGACTGGGACCAGTCCTGGCCCAGCTGGTTGTACATGTCCGGCGGGGCACCCACGGACATGGAGCCGACCAGCAGGTCCTGCAGCATCCAGGCGTCGGCGTTGTTCCGGTCCGCGCCCACGGCGAGGTCCTGCATCAGGCCCAGTCGCATGCCGGCGTCCCGGGCTGCGGACTGGGCGGACTCCAGCTGCGCGTCGCAGAGCCACTGCATCCATCGGTGGAAGTCCACCTCGTCGGCGAGCTGCTCCCGGTACCGCTCCGCCAGGGGCCCGCCGGGGACGAGCCCGGGTTCGTCCCACACCGGGTCGTCGTGTGCGAACTCCGAGCGCAGTGCGCACCAGAGGGCGAAGTCGTCCAGGCCCCCACCCTCGGCGCTGCAGTAGGCCCGGTAGGCCGCCGCGCGCTCGGCAGTCGGGGTCACCTCGTGGATCCAGCGCAGCGCCGTGAGCTTGGCCCCATAGACGGCGTTGCGGTCCAGGGCATCGGCGTCCGCGTTGTCCCGGCGCCTCTGCGCCCCGAGGGCGTCCACCTCGGACCGGCGCCCGGGATCGAGATCTTGGTACTCGGGCAGGTCCTCGATGCGCAGGTACATCGGGTTCAGGAAGCGGCGGGTCGAGGGGGAGTAGGGGGAGGAGACCACCGGGGGCGCCGGTGCGGTGGCATGCAGCGGGTTGGACAGGACGTAGTCCCCGCCGTGCGCGGCGGTCTGGACGGCCAGGCCGGCCAGGTCGCGGAGGTCACCGAGTCCCCAGGAACGCGTGGAGCGGGTGGAGTAGAGCTGGACGGCCAGCCCCCACCCCCGGCGGACCCCGAAGGTCTCGGCCGTGTCCAGCCGGTCGGGGACGACGATGAGGACCCCCTCGACGTCGTTGCCGTCCTCGAGGCGGGCGACGAGGGTGTGCCAGCCCAGGGGCAGGTCGGCGGGCAGCCGGAACGTGGCGCGGCCGACCAGCGCGCCGTCGACCGGCTCGGGCTCGGTGAAGTCCTCGAGCTGTTCCAGGTCCCGGCTGCCGCCGTCCTCCAGGCGCGCCCGGAGGGTCACGGCGCTGCCGTGGGGGACGTGGACGGCCACGGAACCGCCGGAGCCGGCGTGGGCCACCGTGGTGGGCGGCAGCACCCTGGTCCAGGGCTCGAGCCGGCGTCGTTCGATGGCCTCCTCCAGGCTGGCCCGGCCGTCGGGATCGACGTGGCAGCCCAGGGCGTCCAGGACGGCGGCGAGTGTCCGGTCCGCCACGGGATGCTCCAGCCCGTCATGCCCCCGGTAGGACGTCTGGACGCCGTAGGCGTGCGCAAGACGCTTCAGCAGGTCGCGGGCATCCGTCATGGCAGGTGGGCCTCTTTCACGTCCGGGAGCATCGGGGACTGCAGACGAGCCGGTCCCACAGTCCCGATTATGGCAGGGTGCCCGCGTCCCGGGTCGCCGCACCCCGGGGGCGTGTCCGCACGCGGGGTGCCCGGCCCGGAGACGACCGTGGGGCCGGTCGATGACCGGCCCCACGGGGTGACCCGGTGGTGACCGGGGTGTTCAGTGCGCGAGGGGGGACTTGAACCCCCACGCCCTTTCGGGCACAGCGACCTCAACGCTGCGCGTCTGCCAATTCCGCCACTCGCGCGCACTGTCTGCCACCTCGAAAGGCAGCGTTGAATATCCTAGCACGTCCCAGGAGGTGCCGTTGACCACCGCCCGGGACGGCAGGGGGCGGCGGGCGTCGATAGGGTGGTTCCCATGACCTCCGCGCCCCTTCCCGGCCCCGGCCTCCCGCAGGACTCCGCCTACCACGACGAGGTGGTCCGCATCTGCCGGGACCTGATCCGGATCGACACCTCCAACCACGGCGGCAACGTCTCCCGCGGCGAGCCGGAGGCGGCCGAGTACTGTGCGGCGCTGATGCGCGACGCCGGCATGGAGCCCCGGGTCTTCGAGTCCGCCCCCGGCCGGGCCTCCGTCGTGGGGCGCGTGGCCGGCTGGGACCGCCAGGCCCCGGCCCTCGTACTCCACGGGCACCTGGACGTGGTCCCCGCCGAGGCCTCCGAGTGGAGCGTGGACCCGTTCGCCGCCGAGCTCAGGGACGGCATGATCTGGGGCCGGGGGGCCGTGGACATGAAGGGCATGGACGCGATGATCCTCACCGTCCTGGGTGAGCTGCACCGTTCCGGCCGCCGGCCCCGTCGTGACCTCGTGGTCGCGTTCTTCGCCGACGAGGAGGCCGGCGGCGTGTACGGTGCCCGCTGGCTGGTGGACCACCACCCGGAACTCTTCGCCGGTGCCACGGAGGCCGTCAGCGAGGTCGGCGGGTTCTCCACGGAGATCCGGGGCCAGCGCGCCTACCTGCTCCAGACCGCGGAGAAGGGACTGGCCTGGCTGAACCTCACCGCCAGCGGAGCCCCAGGACACGGGTCCGGGGTCCATCCGGACAACGCGGTCACCCGGCTCTCCGGGGCCGTGCACCGGATCGGGCACCACGAGTGGCCCCTGCAGTACACGAAGACCACGCGGGCCCTGCTCGAACAGGTCGCGGAGATCTGTGGCGTGGAGTTCGACGAGACCGACCCCACCGCGCAGCTGGACGCCCTGGGCACCGCGGCCCGGTTCGTGGGCTCGACCCTGCGGAACAGCTCCAATCCGACCGGACTCACGGCCGGGTACAAGCACAACGTGATCCCGGGACGCGCCGAGGCCACCCTGGACGTGCGCTTCCTGCCGGGCCAGGAGGAGGAGGTCATGGACGTGCTGCGCGAACTGGCCGGAGACGGCGTCGACTTCGCCCACGAGCACCGGGACATCTCGCTGGAGGTGCCCTTCTCCGGAGACCTCGTCGACCTGATGGTGCGGTGCATCCAGGCCGAGGACCCCGGTGCCCCGGTGCTGCCGTTCATGATGTCCGGGGGGACCGACAACAAGTCGCTGTCCCGGCTCGGGATCGCCGGTTACGGATTCGCCCCCTTGCAGCTGCCGGCCGACCTCGACTTCACCGGCCTGTTCCACGGCATCGACGAGCGTGTCCCCGTCCAGTCCCTGGTCTTCGGGTGCCGGGTCCTGGCCCGCATGCTCGAACCGCGCTGACCCGCCGTGTCCGCCGGCCGCCGCTGGGCGCCGCCCGGCTCCGGCCCCGGCGTGAACCCCACCCCCTGTCCCGACGGAAGGATCACCCATGCCCGCCCCCTCCCATCCCCAGCTCGCCGCCGTCGGGACGGTGCTGACCGCGGACCTGCTGGCCGGCATCCGTGACCGGGCCGCCGGTTTCGACGAGGCCAACGCCTTCCCGCACGAGGACCTCCGGGCACTGGCCGCCGCCGGATACCTCGGCGCGCTGGCGCCCACCGGCGCGGGCGGACTGGGCTGGGACCTCGCGACCGTCGTCGCCGCCCAGCGGGTCCTGGCCATGCACTCCCCGGCCACGGCGCTGGCCGTGAACATGCACCAGATCTGGAACGGCGTGGCGTCCGTCCTGGCCCGCCGGGGTGACGACTCGTTGTCGTTCGTCCATCGCGAGTCGGCCGCCGGGGAGGTCTTCGCCTTCGGCATCTCCGAGGCGGGCAACGACGCCGTGCTGTTCGACTCCGACACGGTCGCCGAGCCCGTGGGCGACGGGTCCTACCGCTTCACGGGGACCAAGATCTTCACCACCCTGTCCCCGGCCTGGACCCGGCTGGGGGTCTTCGGCAAGACCCCGGACGGCGAGCAGCTGGTCTTCGGCTTCCTCGACCGCACCGCACCGGGCTGGAGCGCCGACGCATCCGCCTGGGACATGCTCGGCATGCGGGCCACCCACTCGCACACCACTCGCCTCGAGGGGGCGCCGGTCCCGGCCGAGCGGATCGTGCGGCACATCCCCACCGGCCCGAACGCGGACCCGCTGACGTTCGGCATCTTCGCCTCCTTCCTCACCCTGGTGGCCGCCGTCTACACCGGGATCGGGGACCGGGCGGTCGAGCTGGCCGTGCAGAACCTGGGCCGGCGCACCTCGAAGGTCACGGGTCAGGCCCTGTCGCAGGATCCGGTGCTGCGCTACAAGACCGCGGAGGCGTCACTGCGCCAGCTCGCGGTGGACGCCCAGCTGCGCTCGGTCGCCGCTGACCTCGACGCCGGCGCGGACCTGGGCGCGGAGTGGTTCCCCCGCCTCGTGGCCGCCAAGACCCTGGCCGTCCGCACGGCGAAGGCCCAGGCGGACTTCGCCCTCGAGGCCTCCGGTGGGGCGTCCTATCATCGCGGCAACGAACTGTCCCGGATCTACCGTGATGTCATGGCCGGGGTCTTCCATCCCTCGGACGACGAGTCCGCGCACACCACGCTGGCGAACTTCATGCTCGGCCCGCTGGAGTAGGGGAGCAGGTCAGGCCGGCAGCGTGGACTGCACCCGGATGATCCGCCGCCGCATCCAGTACCGGCGGGTGCCGCCGCGGTAGAGGATCGTGCGCTGCAGTTCCCACTTGCCGTACTCGGCGTGCTCCACCACCCGGCGCCGGGCCTCGGCGAGCGAGTCCCGGGGGGCGACCGTCATCACGAGGTACTCCCAGTTGTTCCGCCGGCTGATCGAGTCCAGTCCGCTGGTCAGCTCGCGTTCCTGCATGGTTCTCCTCCCGGTTCCGACACATGGGGCCCCAGACGTGAAAACCCTATGCCAGACCTCGAGCGAGCGGCTACCGTGGGGGCCATGAGCATCGATCCGCGCGTGGCCCTGGAGGCCCTGGTTTCCGCATTCCAAGAGCATCTGGCGGCCGCGACCGGCAAGCGTGACGATGACGATCCCGCGGTCGAGGCGGCGTTCTTCAGTGTGGCGGACGCCTTCGAGGCGTACGAGGACGCGCTCTATGCGGCGACCGGTGAGTTCACGCCGCTGGACGTCTACGACGATGACGAAGACGACGACGACAGCGACGACGCGCTGGAGGACGAGGACGACCTCGAGCCCATCGACTGATCGACCGGACCGCCGGGCCCCTCGTCCCGGGGGATGATCTTCCCCACGCCGCGACGCCACGGCAGGGTCGCGGGCCCGGTCAGGACCCGGTGGTGCCGTAGGGTTCTCTGATGTGAACTGGTTAGAAGCGATCATCCTGGGGCTGGTCCAGGGACTGACGGAATTCCTCCCCATCTCCTCCTCCGCCCACCTGAGGATCGTCGGGGAGTTCCTGCCGGGGGCCGCAGACCCGGGCGCCGCGTTCACCGCCATCACGCAGATCGGCACCGAGCTGGCCGTGCTGATCTTCTTCTGGAAGGACATCGTCCGGATCATCTCCCGGTGGTTTCGCTCCCTCACCGGCTCCGTGCCCCGCAACGATCCCGACGCCCGCATGGGCTGGCTGATCATCATCGGCTCCATCCCGATCGGCCTCGCCGGACTGCTCTTCGAGGACTACATCGACACCTCGTTCCGCTCGCTGTGGATCGTGGCCACCACCCTGATCGTCTTCGGCCTGCTGCTGGCCGTGGCCGACTCCCTGGGCCGCCAGGTCAAGCCGCTGGAGAAGCTGACCGTGCGCGACGGCATCCTCTACGGACTCGCCCAGATGATGGCCCTGATCCCGGGGGTCTCCCGGTCGGGCGGGACCATCACCATGGGCCTGGCGCTGGGGTACACCCGCGAGGCCGCCACCCGTTACGCCTTCCTGCTGGCGGTGCCGGCGGTGTTCGCCTCCGGGTTCTACAAGCTGTTCAAGGCCCTCGCCGAACCGGGCCAGCAGGGCGCCTACGGAATGGGGGAGACGTTGGTTGCGACGGTCGTCGCCTTCGTGGTGGGCTACGTCGTCATCGGCTGGCTCATGCGCTTCATCTCCACCAACTCGTTCAAGCCCTTCGTCTGGTACCGCATCGGCCTGGGCGTGATGCTGTACATCCTGCTCGGCCTGGGTGTCATCAGCGCCTGACCGCCACCCACCGTCCGAAGAGCCTGTCCTGAACCCCGAGAAGCTGAGGAACACCGAGCCCCACATGGAATCCTGGAACACGCCGCTGCCGGCACTGCTGCCCGTCCAGCCCGACCGGTTGAAGATCCACGACACCGCCGCGCAGTCGCAGCGCCACCCCGGGAACCTCGCCGAGGCCTCCCTGTACGTCTGCGGCATCACCCCCTACGACGCCACCCACCTGGGCCACGCGAACACCTACGTGGCCTTCGACCTGCTGAACCGGTACTGGCGCGCCTGCGGCCTGCCGGTGACCTACGTGCAGAACGTCACCGACGTGGACGACCCGCTGCTGGAGCGTGCCGAGGCCACCGGCGTGGACTGGCGCGAGCTCGCCGCCAGCCAGACCGAGCTGTTCCGTTCGGACATGGAGGCGCTCAACGTGCTGGCCCCCGACCACTACGTGGGGGCCACCGAGACCGTGGACTGGGTGGTGGGCGCCGTCGAGGCGCTCGTGGCCAACGGGACCGCCTACACCGTGCCGGGCACGGGCCCAGACCCCGATGGTGACGTCTACTTCTCGATCGAGGCCGCCGAGAGTGCCACGCACTGGACGCTGGGCAGCGTGGGCCGGCTGGACGCCGCCGAGATGGAACGGGTGTTCCCGGAACGCGGCGGAGACCCCGACCGGCCCGGCAAGCGCCATCCGCTCGATCCGCTGCTCTGGCGGGTGGCCCGGCCAGGCGAACCGACCTGGGACGGCGGGTCCCTGGGATCCGGCCGGCCGGGCTGGCACATCGAGTGCTCGGCGATCGCCCGGCGCCTGCTGCCGGTCCCGTTCACGGTCCAGGGCGGAGGGTCTGACCTGCGCTTCCCCCATCACGAGTTCAGTGCCGCCCACGCCACGGCCGGAGACGGCAAGCCGCTGGCGCAGGCCTTCGTCCACGCCGGGATGGTCGGACTGGACGGGGAGAAGATGTCGAAGTCCCTCGGCAACCTCGTCCTGGTCTCCGAGCTGCTCCGTTACGGTGCGGAGGCGGCCGCCATCCGGACAGCCCTGCTGGCCAACCACTACCGCAGCGACTGGGAGTGGACCGATGACCAGCTGAGCCGCTCCACCGAACGCCTGTCCCAGTGGCGGCGGGCGCTGACCGCCGAGGAGTCCGGCGACGGGGTGTCCGTACTGACCGCGATGCACCGCTGCCTCTCGCAAGACCTCGACGCGCCCGCGGCCCTGGCGGAACTCGACGCCTGGGCCGACCGTGCCGCCGCCCGCGGCACGGTCGGTTCCGCCCCTGCCCCGGGGCCGGCGACCCCGGACGTGCGGACCGTCGTCACCTCCCTGCTCGGGATCCAGCTCTAGGCTCCCCCGCCGCCCGCAGCCGGGTCCGGGAACCTCAGTGTCACGCCCTGCTCCAGCGGGGTGTCCGCCGAGGACCCGCCCACATGGACCCGGTAGCGGCCGTCGGGCGTGGTCCATGCGCCGTCGGCCCAGTTCTCGAGGAACTCGGGGTCGGTGGGCGCGAAGTAGGAGAAGGGGTGGTTGGAGTCGGCCACGCCGATCCGCACCGAGACCTGCGTCCGCTCACCCGGCCGGAGGGTGACCTTCTCGAAGCCGACCAGGCGCTTCGCGGGCTGACCGGCCTCGTCCGGCAGGGTCAGGTAGACCTGGGCGGCCTCCGCGCCGGTCACCTCGCCGGTGTTCGTGACCGTGAAGGAGACGTCCAGGCCGCCGTTGCCGTTCACGGGGCCCACCCGGAGCCCGTCGTAGGCGAACGACGTGTAGGACAGCCCGTGGCCGAAGGCGAACACCGGTTCCTCGTCATGGGCCTCGTACCAGCGGTAGCCCATCTCCAGGCCCTCGGTGTACCGGGCGATCAACTGGTCGGAACCGTCACCGTAGGGACCCGGGCCGCCGGGCTTCCCGGTGTCCTGGCGGGTCCCGGGGTACTGTTCCCGCGTGGCGAAGGCCGCCTCCCGTTCGGTGGTCCCGAACGTCATCGGGAGCTTGCCGGAGGGGTTGACCTCGCCGTAGAGCAGGCCGGCCACCGCGTTGCCGTCCTCCATGCCCGGGAACCAGGCCTCCAGGACGGCGGGGACGTCGTCCAGCCAGGGCATGATGACCGTCCCGGAGGTCTTGAGCACCACGGCCGTGTTCTCGGCGTTGGCGTCCAGGACGGCCTCGATCAGCGGTTCCTGCTCCACCCAGTCCTCACCGTCCCGGGAGGGGTCGAGGTCGATCGGGGGGAAGCCGAGGGTCTGCCGGTCCACGGTCTCGTGGGGGTTGTCGCCGATCATCAGCAGCACCACGTCGGACGCCGCGGCCAGCTCGGCGGCCGCCTGCGGGTCCCGGCCGTCGTCGTAGGTGACGCGGGTGTCATGACCGAGGTCGGTGATGACGTTCTCCAGGCCCTCCTGGGGGGTCACCGTGTAGGCCGTCTCCACATTCTCGTTGTTGTCCCGGACGGACCGGGGGGACAGCTTCGCCTCACCGGCGAACCACTCCACCCCGATCAGGGCGATCGAGGTGGTCTCGCCGTCCAGCGGCAGGAACCCGTCCTCGTTCTTCAGCAGCACGGCACCGGACTCGGCCATCCGCCGGGCGCTGGCGCCGTTGGCGTCCAGGTCCACGATCTCCGGCCGGAAACGGTCATAGGGCTCGTCCATGTGGCCGTACCCGATCATCTCCACGTACCGCGGCCGGAGCAGCTCGTCGATGTCGGCCTCGGTGACCGCCCCGGCGTCGATGGCGGCCTTGACCCTCGCCGGGGTGTAGTACTGCGGCGCCCAGTCGAGTTCGACGCCCGTCCCGGCCGTGACCGCGGCGGCGGTGTCATGGATCGCCCTCCGGTCGCTCATGACCCAGCCGTCGAAGTCCCAGTCGTCCCGCAACGCGTCCTGGAGCAGCTCGGGACTGTCACAGGCGTAGGTGCCGTTGACGTCCGGGAACGAGCACATCACGGACGCCGGGTCGGCGTCCTGCACGGTCATCTCGAACGGCATCATGTAGAGCTCGTTCATGGCCTGTGCGGGGACCTGGACGCCCATGGTCCACCGCTCGGTCTCCTGCTCGTTGCCGGCCAGGTGCTTCACCTGGGCCTGGACGCCCTCGCCCTGGATGCCCCTGACCTGTTCGGTCGCGAGGCTGCCCGTGAGGTACGGGTCCTCGCTGAAGTACTCGTAGTTCCGGCCCCCGTAGGGGTGGCGCACCAGGTTCATGCCCGGGCCGAGCATGACCTGGTGGGCGAACGCCTTGGTCTCCTCGCCCAGGATGCGCCCGGCCTCGAGGTTGAGGCCGCGGTCGAAGGTCGCCGCCAGGGCGAGGGTGGAGGGAAGGCCCGTGGCCTGCGGGTCGTTGCCGCACGAGCCGCCCTTGACGCCCGTGCCGCCATTGGTCATCCGGACGGTCGGGATCCCCAGTTCGTCGATGCCGCGGATCTGCCGCCCCGTGTCCTGCCACTCACAGCCCGGCAGGGTGCCCTGGGGCGGGAAGACGCCGTTCTGGTAGGCATTGTTCCCGCTCCGGTTGATGACCACCGGATCACCCGTGTCGTTCTCGTTGAAGCGCGAGACGGCGATCTGCTGGATCTTCTGGTCCAGCGTCATCGCGTCCAGCAACGCCTCCGTGCGGTCCTGGGCCGTGCGCCGGGGGTCCAGCCAGGGCCTGTCCGTGATGGCGGGCGGGGCCGCCAGGCCGCCGCCGGTCGTCAGGACCGCCGCGCTGACGAGCGCCGTAGCGCCCAGGATCGTCCGTCGTGCCGTTGAGGTCTTCACTGTCATGCAGCTCCTTGACGACCACCGGTCGCCGGATGTGCCCTGGTCCGCTGCGGGTGTGACCGCGGGGCGGGACGAGGGCAGAAATGGAGGCCCGGGAGATGCCGGTGACGGGAGGGGGTGAGGCCGAGGTCCCGGGTCGGCTGGGGGATGGTTCTCGGTCTGGAGAGGTGTTCCGCCCTCGAGAACCGACAGCGCGTCAGCGCGCTGCGATGATGGGTGAGCCCTTCTCGTCGATGCACCTGGACGACTGCCCCTGAGACGGCATCGACACCGGCCTGCGCGAGGATCGGACCCGTGACCGGGAGGATGCCGATGGCGTGTTCCGGTCCTCGCCGGAACCCTACCGCCGGTGGCTGCCGACCCGCCAGCCCTGCGGCGGGATCAGTCCTGGCGCCGCCGGCGCAGGTACCGCTCGAACTCCCGGGCGATCGCCTCGCCCGTGGCCTCCGGAAGGTCCTCGGTGTCACGTGCCCGTTCGAGCTGCTCCACGTAGGCGGCCACGTCCGGGTCCTCACCGGCCAGCTCGTTGACCCCGCGTTCCCAGGCCTGGGCGTCCTCGGCGAGCGGCTTGAGGTCGATGGTGAGCTGGAGAATGTCCTCCAGCCGGCGCAGCAGCGCCAGCTCGGCCTTCGGCGAGGGGGCCTGCGAGACGTAGTGCGGGACGGTGGCCCACACCGAGACCGTCGGCAGGCCCGCCCGCGCGGCGGTGTCCGTGATGACCCCGACGATTCCGGTGGGTCCCTCGTACGTGGGGCGCCGCGCACCGAGCAGTTCACGCAATTCGGGATCGGCGCTGGACGGCGAGGCCGGCAGCGGCCGCGTGTGGGGCACGTCCGCCAGCAGTGCCCCGAGCATCACCACCGCGTCCACGTTCTGCTCGGCCGCGTGGGTCAGCAGCTCCGCGGTGAACGCCTGCCAGCGGTAGCTGGGCTCGGCCCCGCTGACCAGCAGCAGGTCGACGCCGTCCGGCCCGGTCGTGGCGCGGTACATGCGGGTCTGCGGCCAGGACAGCGTGCCGAGGCCGTCGGCGTCGCGCACCACGGTGGGACGAGTGAACTGGTAGTCGTAGTAGTCCCCGTCGGTCAGGGAGCCGGCGGACGAGGCGCCGAGCTGTCGCCGCAGCAACTCGATCGCGTCGGTGGCGGCCTCGCCGGCGTCGTTCCAGCCCTCGAAGGCGGCGACGAGGATCACCGGCCGACGCCCGGAGACGGACCCGGCCAGGTGGTCGGGAAGCCCGCGGGGGTGGTTCCTGTCGTCCTTCTTCTCGTCCTGCGCCATGACAGCCACCCTAGACCCGTGCGTCAGGGCCGTGCCAGACGTGAGCCTGCCGCCCCGCTGCCGTGCGCCCCCGTAGACTGGAGGCCATGTCCACCCCTGATGAGGCCGCAGGCCGGCGCCGTCCAGACGCGATGCCCGCCGCCGTGTTCTGGGACATGGACGGCACCATCGTGGACACCGAGCCCCTGTGGAACGAGAGCCAGCGGCGCCTCGTGAAGGACGCCGGCGGCACCTGGACGCACGCCCTCGCGCAGTCGCTGGTGGGCCAGGCACTCGACCACGGCGCCCGGTTGCTGCAGCAGGCCGGGGTGCGCCTCGGCGTGGAGGAGATCATCGGCCACACCATGGGCGATGTCATCGACGGCATCAAGCGCTCCGTCCCCTGGCGTCCGGGCGCCCGCGAGCTGCTCGCCGCACTGCGCGCGGCGGGCGTGCCCAGCGCCCTGGTGACCATGTCCCACGCGCCGCTGGCCGGCGTCGTCGCCGCGGCCATGCCCGCGGGGTCCTTCGAGTTCCTGGTCACCGGAGACATGGTGCTGCGCGGCAAGCCCCACCCGGAGCCGTACGCCACGGCCTTCGACGTCATGGCCCGCCGGGTGGACGGGCTGCAGCGACCGCGGTGCGTGGCGATCGAAGACTCGTTGCCCGGCCTGGAGTCCGCCGCCGCGGCGGGACTGCCGGTCGTGGCCGTGCCGCACGTGATGCCCCTGCCGGCCGATCCCCGCTGGGAGCACTGGACCTCGCTGGCCGGACGCCTCCCGGCGGACCTGGGACGCGTGGCCCGCCAGATGGCCGGCGGTCCGGACCGGCCCCTGGCACCCGTGGCCGGCGGCCCGCACGGAAGCACCCCGTGACCGGGCCCGCCCGGGCCGCCGGTGCGGACACCGGTCCGCAGCGCAGCGGCATGCTCCGGCTGGGACGACTGCTCGGCGTCCCGGTCTACCTGTCCTGGAGCTGGTCGCTCATCGCCCTGTTCGTCGTGCTGCTGTTCGGTCCGCAGGTCGCCCGGCTCTTCCCCGAGCTGGGCTGGGGAGCCTACGGGATCGCGTTCCTCTACGCCGTCCTGCTGCTGTTCTCCGTCCTGGCCCACGAGCTCGCCCACGCCGGCAGTGCCCGCCTGTTCCGCTGGCCCACCACGGAGATCGTGCTGAACCTGTGGGGCGGGCACACCCAGTTCGGGGCCTTCCAGGCCAGCCCGGGCAAGTCCCTCGTCACGGCCCTGGCCGGACCGGCGGCCAACGTGGTGCTGGCCCTGGCCGGCCAGCTCCTGATGGCCACGTGGCAGCCGGACGGCGTCGCGAGCCTGCTGCTGGGCATCTTCACCTACGCGAACTGGCTGGTGGCGATCTTCAACGCCCTGCCGGGGCTGCCGCTGGACGGCGGGCGCATCGTCGAGTCCGCCGTGTGGGCGATCACCGGCGACCAGGACCGCGGCACCATCGCCGCCGGCTGGGCCGGCCGGGTCATCGTGGCGGCCCTGGTGGTCGCCGTCGTGGTGGTGCCGTTGCTGCAGGGCAGGCAGGCGGACATCCCCCTGATCGTCATCCTCGTGATGGTCGGCTACTTCCTGTGGACCGGTGCCACGGAGGCGATCCGCGGGGCGCAGCTGAGACTGCGGGTTCCCACCCTGACCGCGGCCCAGCTCATGCACCCGGCCGTCGGCCTGCCGGCCACCGTCACCGTGGCCGAGGTCCTGGACCGTCCGGCCGGTGCCCGCGCGGTCCTCGTCTCGCCCGCGGGAGTGCCGGAGGCCGTCGTCGACGAGCCGGCCCTGGCCTCGGTCCGGGACACCGAGGCGCCCGTCGTACCCGCCGCGGCCGTGGCGCGGGCGCTGGCGCCGGGAGCCATCGTGCGCGCCACCGACGCCGGCCGTCCCCTCGTGGACCGGCTCGCCGCGGTGGACGGGGCCGAATACGCTGTACTGGCTCCCGACGGCACGGTGTGCGGCGTCCTGCGCCAGCCCGACGTCGTCGCGTGGCTGACCACGGGCCGCACGCGCTGAGACACCGGCCACACCCCTCCACCAGGAAGACCCGCAACGCATGACCGACTCCACCAGCCCGTCCACCGCCCGGCCCGGACCGACCGGCGCCTCCGAGCGCCGCGGCCCGCTCCGGCCCGGACAGCGGGTCCAGCTCAAGGACGCCAAGGGGCGGCTGAACACCATCACGCTCACCCCCGGCGGCCAGTTCCACAGCTACCAGGGGGTGCTGCGCCACGACGACCTGCTCGGCGGCCCCGACGGGGTGGTGGTGCAGAACTCCGCGGGCCACGACTACCAGGTGCTGCGGCCGCTGCTGAGCGACTTCGTGCTGTCCATGCCCCGCGGGGCCACGGTGGTGTACCCCAAGGACGCCGGCCAGATCGTCCAGATGGCCGACATCTTCCCCGGTGCGCGGGTGGTGGAGGCCGGCGTCGGTTCGGGCGGGCTGTCGATCTCCCTGCTGCGGGCCGTCGGTGACCTCGGCGAACTGCACTCCTACGAACGGCGCCCCGAGTTCGCGGACGTGGCCCGCGCCAACGTCCAGACGTTCTTCGGCGGCGAGCACCCGGCGTGGCAGATCCACCTGGGCGATGCCCAGGAGGAGATGACCCGCGTGCACGCCCCGGGCAGCGTGGACCGCGTGGTGCTGGACATGCTGGCCCCGTGGGAGTGCCTGGACGCGGTGGCCACCGTGCTGACCCCCGGCGGGGTGTGGCTCAACTACGTGGCCACCGCCACCCAGCTGTCCCGGGTCGCCGAGGCCATCCGGGCGGACGGCCGGTTCACCCAGACCGAGGCCTCCGAGACGATGGTGCGGGGCTGGCACCTGGACGGCCTGGCCGTGCGCCCCGACCACCGGATGGTGGCCCACACCGGGTTCCTGATCACCTGCCGGCGGCTGGCCTCGGGCGAGGAGGCCCTGCAGCTGAAGAAGCGGTCAAAGGTCTCCGAGTTCTCCGCCGAGGACATCGAGGCCTGGCAGCCGGCCGACGAGTCCCGCTGGACCCCCCAGGCCCTGGGGGAGCGACCGGTGACGGACAAGAAGGCCCGGAAGGCCGCCAAGGAGGCCGCCTCCATGGAACAGCGCGGAGCGCTGCGCCACCTCGAGGACCTCTGAGGGACGAGCCCGGCCCGTCGCGCCTAGGATGGACGGGCAAGGCCGACGGGGCACCCGCCCTAGCCCCTCGACCGGAAAGGCACTCGTGAGCGATTCCCTGCCCGGCACCGGCGCCGAGAGCGCGGTGGACCCCGCCCTGGCCAGCCAGCTGGACGCCGCCAAGCGCCGCTCGGCCACCCTGGTGGAGAAGAACCGGACGCTGGAGTACCAGCTGGAGACGGCCTCGCGGAACAACCGCCGCATGGTCGACCTGCTGGAGACCACCCGCGACGAGATCACCGTGCTGAAGAAGGCCCTGGAGATGGACGGGGAGGCGCCGTTCAGCTTCGCGACCGTCCTGCAGGTGCACCCGGCCCGTGAGGCCGTCGAGGGCGTCGAGATCGCCGCGACGGTCCAGGGCGGGGTGGACGTGCTGCACAACGGCCGCCGCATCCGGGTGGCGGTCTCGCCCCTGCTGGACGAGGCCAGGATCACCCAGGGCTGCGACGTGCTGCTCAACGACTCCCTCGTGATCGTGGCCGTCGTGGAGGGGGAGCGCACCGGCGAGCTCGTGCGGGTCAAGGAGACCCTGGACGGGGGGCTGCTGGTGGTCGTCGGCCGCGGCGACGAGGAACGCGTGGTCCGCCGGGCCGAACGCCTGGTCGCGGAGCGGGTCCGGGTCGGCGACGCCGTCACCCTGGACGCGCGCACCGGGTACGCCCTGGACCTGGTCCCGCTCACCGAGGTCCAGGACGTGGTCCTCGAGGAGGTGCCCGACGTCAGCTACGAGGACATCGGCGGTCTCGGCGAGCAGATCGAGCAGATCCGCGACTCGATCGAGCTGCCCTTCCTGCACCCGGGCCTGTACCGCGAGCACGGCCTCAAGGCGCCCAAGGGCATCCTGCTCTACGGCCCGCCCGGCACCGGCAAGACCCTGATCGCCAAGGCCGTCGCCTCCTCGCTGGCGGCGCGGTCCACGGAGGAGGCGCGGTCCTACTTCCTCAACATCAAGGGCCCCGAGCTGCTGAACAAGTACGTGGGCGAGACCGAACGGCACATCCGCACCATCTTCGCCCGCGCCCGGGAGAAGGCCTCCGACGGCTATCCGGTGGTGGTGTTCTTCGACGAGATGGAGTCCCTGTTCCGCACCCGCGGCTCCGGGATCTCCTCGGACGTGGAGACCACCATCGTCCCGCAGCTGCTGGCCGAGATCGACGGCGTCGAACGCCTCGACAACGTGATCGTCATCGGTGCCTCCAACCGCGAGGACATGCTGGACCCGGCGATCCTGCGGCCCGGCCGGCTGGACGTGAAGATCCACGTCTCCCGGCCCGACGCCACCGGTGCGGCGGACATCTTCAGCAAGTACCTCACCACCCGGCTGCCCCTGCACGCCAGCGAGATCCAGCGCACCGGGGGGCGCCAGGCCGCTGTCGACGCCATGATCGAGGCCGTCACGGCACACCTCTACGGCCGCGGACCGGAGACCGAGTACGTGGAGGTCACCTACGTGGACGGCAGCACCCGCACCCTGCACTTCGGCGACTTCGCCTCCGGGGCCGTGATCTCGTCGATCGTGGACCGTGCCAAGAAGCACGCCATCAAGGACTACCTCGCCGCCGGCCGGGACGAGACCGCCAAGGGCCTGACCACCGGTCACCTCCTGCAGGCCGTCCAGGAGGAGTTCGCCGAGCAGGAGGACCTGCCGAACAACGCCTCCCCGGAGGAGTGGGCCCGGATCGCCGGGCACCGCGGCGGCCGCGTGGCCTCCCTGCGGATGCTGGTGCGCGACCGGTTGCCCTCCGCCGAGGACCACGGTGACGGCCGGTCCCCGGGGGCGACGGAGTGAGCCACGTGCCGCCCGCACCCGGACGCCCGGGGGGACCGTCCGGCGTCGCGCCCGCGTGGCGCGGCCAGCGCGGGCTGGTCCCGGACGACGCCGTCCTGCCGGCCGGTCGGGACACCGCCGGCTGGGGCGTGCACCGGGTGATGGGCATGGAGACCGAGTTCGGCGTGCACGCCCCCGACAACCCCGGGGCGGGGCACACCGTGCTCTCCACCGAGGTGGTGAACGCCTACGCGGACGTGGTCACGGCCGAGGGGGGCGCCGTGGCCGGGACCGAATGGGACTACGGGGAGGAGTCCCCGCTGGTGGACGCCCGCGGCTGGCAGCTGCCCCGCTCGGCCGCCCACCCCACCCAGCTGACCGACCGGCCGCTGACGGACGACGACGGCAACCCCGTGCACCTGGTCATGAACCTCGTGCTGCCCAACGGCGCCCGGTTCTACGTGGACCACGCCCACCCCGAGTACTCCGCGCCGGAGACCACGAACCCGCTGGACGCCATGGTCTGGGACCAGGCGGGGGACCGGGTGGCCCTCGCGGCCTCCCGGCGGATCGCCCAGGCCCCGGGCGAGCCCCAGGTGCTGCTGTACAAGAACAACACGGACAACAAGTCCGTCTCCTACGGCGCGCACGAGAACTACCTCGTGACCCGCGCCCTGGACTTCGATGAACTCGCGGCCCGGCTCCTCCCGTTCTTCGCGGCCCGTCAGGTGGTCTGCGGGGCGGGCCGGGTGGGGATCGGGACGACCGGCCGCACGCCGGGCTTCCAGATCAGCCAGCGGGCGGACTTCTTCGAGGAACAGGTCGGCCTGGAGACCACGATCCGCCGGCCGATCGTCAACACCCGCGACGAACCCCACGCGGACCAGGAACGGTACCGGCGGCTGCACGTGATCATCGGGGACGCCAACCTGTCGCAGTACGCCACGTGGCTGCGGTGCGGGATGACCGCACTCGTGCTGTCCATGATCGAACTGGGCACGTGCCCGGTGCTCGAGCTGCGGGACCCCGTCGAGGCCCTGCAGTCGATCAGCCACGACCCCACCCTGGGCACCACGGTCGGGCTGGTCGACGGCCGCCGGCTCACGGGCGTGGACCTGATGGACCTGTACCGGGACGCCGCCGCCGCGCACGTGGAGCGGTTCGGAATGACCGACCCGGCCACGCTGGACGTCCTGCAGGCCTGGGGGGAGACCCTCGAGCTGCTCCGCTCGGATCCGGCCGCGCTGGCCGACCGGCTGGACTGGGTGGCCAAGTACCAGCTGCTCTCGGGCTACCGCCAGCGCCACGGGGTGGGCTGGGACGATCCGCGCATCGGCATGCTGGACCTGCAGTACGCCGACCTGCGGCCGGACAAGGGGCTGCACGCCGCCCTGGTCCGCCGGGGCTCGATGCGCACCCTGGTGCCGGAGGAGACGGTGCAGCGGGCCGTGCACACCCCGCCGGCGGACACCCGTGCGTGGGCGAGGGGCCGGACGGTGGGCGTCTTCGGCCAGCACGTCGTGGGCGCCAGCTGGGACACCCTGCTGCTGCGCCGGGACGGCGAGGGCCGCCTGTACCGCTTCCACCAGCGCGAGCCGCTCTCGGCCACGGCACAGCAGATGGCCGGGGTGTACGACGACGGCGCCGCACCCGGGTCCTTCGACCGCCTGCTGGCGGCCCTGTCCGGCGCCCAGGCGGACCCGCGGGCGTAGGCTGGGGGCACCCGACAGACGCAGGAGGCACGATGTCACAGCAGTACAGCGGATCGAGGTCCGAGCGCGAGGAGGACGTTCCGGCGCCGGAACCGGCCCCCGCGGGCGGCTCCGCACAGGCCGGCACCACCGACCTGGACAGCCTGCTGGACGAGATCGACTCGGTGCTGGAGACCAATGCCGAGGAGTTCGTCAAAGGCTTCGTCCAGAAGGGCGGGCAGTAACCGCCCATGGACCGCAGGATCTATGGCGTCGAGACCGAGTTCGGCGTGCACTACTCCCACCCGGGAGCCCGTCCGCTGACCCCGGAGGAGGTGGCCCGCTACCTCTTCCGCCCCGTCGTCGAGTGGGGACGGTCCTCGAACGTCTTCGTCTCCAACGGGTCCCGGCTCTACCTGGACGTGGGCTCCCACCCGGAGTACGCGACCGCCGAGTGCTCCACCCTGGACGAACTCGTCGCGGTGGACAAGGCCGGCGAGGTGATGATGCAGCAGCTCATCGACCAGGCCACGGAACGGATGGCCGCGGACGGATTCACGGGCACCATCTACCTGTACAAGAACAACGCCGACTCCGCCGGAAACTCCTACGGCTCCCATGAGAACTACCTGCTGAACCGGCGCACCGAGTTCCGCCGCCTGTCCGAGGCCCTGATCCCCTTCCTCATCACCCGGCAGCTGTACGCCGGGGCCGGGAAGGTGGTGGCGCCGCGGACCGGGGACACCGACCCGGGCACCCTGGACCGGGACCGGCCGGACGGCGCGCACTTCGCCTTCTCGCAGCGTGCCGACCACGTCATGGAGGGCATCTCCTCGGCCACCACCCGTTCGAGGCCGATCATCAACACGCGCGATGAACCGCACGCGGACGCCGCGGAGTACCGGCGCCTGCACGTGATCGTGGGGGACTCGAACATGTCCGAGACCACCCAACTGGTCCGGTTCGGCGCCACGGACCTGATGCTGCGGATGATCGAGGCCGGCACGCCCCTGGGCGACCACCAGCTGGAGAACCCCATCCTGGCGATCCGCCAGGTCTCGCACGACCTCACCGGCACCGCCGAGCTGTCCCTGCGCTCGGGACAGCGCCGGTCCGCGCTGCAGCTGCAACGGCACTACCTGGAGCAGGCCACCGCGTTCGTCGAGCGGCACGGGGCCCACCACGACCGCCTCGACGCCGTGCTCGACCTGTGGGAACGGGCCCTGGACGCCGTGGAACGCCAGGACCCCGCGGGCATCGACACCGAGATCGACTGGGCGATCAAGCAGCGGTTCCTGACCCGCTACGCCGACCGGCACGGGCTCGACTGGGACTCCGCCCGGCTGGCCCAGCTGGACCTGTCCTATCACGACATCACCCCCGGGCGGGGCCTGTTCACGCTGCTGCAGTCCCGCGGGGCGGCGGCCCGTTTCCTGGACGACGACGCCGTCCGGCAGGCGGTCGACACCCCACCGGCCACGACCCGCGCCGCACTGCGGGGGCGGTTCATCCAGGCGGCCCGCGAGTCCGGGCAGCCCTATGCGGTGGACTGGACGCACCTGAAACTCTCCGACCGGCCCCTGCTGACCGTCACCACCAAGGACCCGTTCCAGACCTCGTCCGAGCGGCTGGACGAACTGCTGCGGTCCATCCCGTCACCGGACCACGCCCCGGCCGAGGGACACCGGGACGGCGATGCGTCCAGCATCCATCCAGTGTGACGTGGCACAGTAGAGTGTCCGGGTCCCACCCCGGAGAGGGTTCCCCGGCGCCGACCGCGCCGCGGGCCCGCTGGCACTACCGAAGGATCCCATGACTGGTACCGCCCCCCGTTCCGCACCCCGCTCCCTGACCCGGTCCCCGCGCCGTCTCCGGGCGGCCGCGCCCCTGGGGATCGCCCTGGCCGGGGCGCTGCTGCTGGCCGGCTGCGCCGAACCGGAGGCGCGCGGCGCCGGAGACAAGGAGGCCCTCAAGCCGGTCTCGCTCTCGGTCGCCGAGGACGGGAGCCCGGAGGTCACCGTGGACGGGGAGATCGAGACCGACCAGGTCTCCTCCCGCGTCCTGAAGGACGGGGACGGCGAGGAGATCGAGCCGGGGGACGTCGCCATGGTCCAGACCGCCGTGGTGGACCCTGCCACGGGCGAGGTCACCGCGGACAACTTCACCCAGGGCTCGGAGGCGGTCCACCTCACGGAGGGGCTGAAGCAGGCGAACGAGGTCCTGTACAACATGATCGACCAGAACCGGGTCGGTGCGCAGGTCGCCTTCTTCATGCCCGCGGGGCAGCAGGGCCAGGGCGCCAGTGACCAGCTCATGGTCTTCCAGATCGCCGGGGCGAGCCCGGCCCGCGCCACCGGGGAGTCCGTCGGGGACGTCGACCCGAAGCTGCCCGCGGTGACGCTGGACGAGGAGTCCGGTGAGCCCACCATCGCCAAGCCCGAGGGCAAGGCTCCCCAGGACCTGGTGGTCCAGCCGCTCATCCAGGGAGATGGTGCCGAGGTGGGAGCCCAGGACTACGTCACCGTCCAGTACAAGGGCATCAAGTGGTCCGACGGTGAGGAGTTCGACTCCTCCTGGTCCCGGGACGAGCTCTCCGGCTTCCAGCTGACGGGCGTGATCGAGGGATGGACCGAGGGCCTGCAGGGCCAGAAGGTCGGTTCCCAGGTCCTGCTCGTCGTGCCGCCGGCGAAGGGTTACGGCGGCTCCGAGCACGAGCTGTCCAAGGAGACCCTGGTCTTCGTCGTCGACATCATCCACGCCATGCCCCCGGCCCAGCCGGCCGAACAGCCCCAGGGCGGTACCGGCGAGTCCACGGAGGGGGCCTCCGCCGAGCCCTCCCCGTCCGCCTCGGAGTAGTCCCGGGTCCGGCCGGCCCCCTGCCGAGTCTTCAGTAGGATGGGCTGGCGCACCTCCCCCTCACCTGGAAGGAACCCCACCCATGTCCTTCGGACAGCGCAACTATGACCGTTCCCGCCCCGAGATCGAATTCCCGGGGGAGACCCCACCGGAGGACCTCGTCATCGAGGACCTGATCGAGGGCTCCGGTCCCGCCGTGCAGGCCGGGGACAACGTCGAGTGCCACTACGTCGGGGTCGCCTGGTCCACCGGCGCCGAGTTCGACGCCTCCTGGAACCGCGGACAGCCGCTGCCCTTCACGGTGGGCGTCGGCCAGGTCATCAAGGGCTGGGACGACGGGCTGCTGGGCATGAAGCCCGGGGGACGCCGCCGGCTGGAGATCCCGCCGCACCTGGCCTACGGGGACAACGGCGCCGGTGCGGAGATCGGCCCCGGGGAGACCCTCATCTTCGTCGTGGACCTCGTCGACGTCCGCTGATCCCCGGCGTGAGCGCACCCTCGTCCCCGGATCCGGCCTTCCAGCCCCCGGCCACGGAGCGCATCGTCTCCGTGCTGTGGCTGCTGCTCGCCCATGAACGCCGCGGTGTCACGAAGGACGCCCTGCGCCGCTACGTGGACGGTTATGCCGCCGCGACCTCGGAGCAGGCCTTCGAGAAGATGTTCACCCGGGACAAGGAGGTCCTGAAGGACATCGGGGTGCCCCTCAGGGCCCACGAGGTCCAGGAGACCGGGAACTGGGAGGGTGCGGAACGTGCCGACGAGGTGCGCTACCGCATCGACCCCGGGCAGATGTACCTGCCGCACGTCGACTTCACCAACGCCGAGCGCCTCGCCCTGGTCAGGGCCCGCTCGGCGTGGCAGGGCTCCGACGTCGACCGCGCCGTGGTCCGCGCGCTCGGCAGGCTCGATGCGGGGGAGGACTGGGTGGCGGCCACCTCCACCTCCGACCACGAGGCCTTCGGGGCCCGGCTGGCCGGTGCCGACCGCACCCTCACTGCCCTGGCCGATGCGGTCCGGGGCCAGTCCGTCATCGCCTTCGACTACCGCACCGCCGGTGCGCCGGAGGCGCACCGGCGTACCGTGCGGGCCTGGGCCCTGACCAACCCCACGGGCGTCTGGTACCTCGTCGGCTGGGACCTCGACCGTCAGGCCCAGCGGACGTTCCGGCTCACGCGCATGGAGTCCGAACCCCGCCCGGCCACGGACGGCGGACGCCCGGCTCCCGGGCGCCCCGCGGGCTTCGACCTGCAGGCCGTGCGCGACCTCGTCTCCGGTGAACGGGAACCGGCCACGGTGGACCTGGAGCTGCGCCCCGGCCGGGCGGTCGGGCTGCGCCTGGGCGCCGAGCCCCGGGGGACCACCCCTGACGGCTGGGACCGGGTGACCCTGGGATACACCCGCCCGGCCGAACTGGCCGGCTCCGTCGCCGCGGCCGGACCCACCGCGCGGGTGCCGGCAACCTCGGCCACGGTGCGCGACGCCGTCGTGCGCCTGCTGGACGGTGCCCTGGCGGCCCACCGGCTGCCCGTCCCGCCCTATGAGCTGGCCGAACCGCGACGCCGCCGCAACCGCCGCAGTGACCGGGACAGGGTCGCGACCATGGTGGACGTCATCGGGCTGATCAACCAGCGTGGGGCCATGCCCCGCACCGAGCTGGCGGAGCGGCTCGACGTCACCGACGCGGAACTGGAGAGGATCCTCCAGGAGCTCCAGTTCTGCGGGATGCCCGAGCGGTACTTCGCCGGCGAGCAATTCGAGGTCGAGGACCAGGACGGGCGGATACGCATCAGCCAGGCGGAGGACCTGTCCGGTCCGCTGCGGCTGAGCATCCCGGAGGCCGCTGCCCTGCTCGTCGGGCTGCGCGCCTCCGCGGGCATCCCCGGACTGTCCGAGGAGGAGCGTGACGCCGCGCGGACGGCGCTGGCCAAGATCGTGGCCGCGTCCGGCCCCGAGGTGGAGCGCGCGGCGGACGGCATCAACGCCCGGTTCGACTTCGGCCCCTACGCCGAGGTGGCGGGGCGACTGCACGCCGCGGTGCGGGAGCGCCGGGTGCTGACCATCACGTACCACGCCGCCGGGCGGGACGAGCAGAGCCGGCGCGAGGTCGAGCCCCTGCGGATCACCACCGAGGGCGGGCACGGCTACCTCCAGGCGTGGTGCCGGCACCAGGAGGGGCTGCGCAACTTCCGGCTCGACCGGATCGGGGAGATCGAGGAGACCGGGGAGATCCACGCCGGGCGGCAGGTGGCCCTGGACGGGCCGCTGTTCTCCCCGCACGGCGCCGAGAGCACCGCCCACGTGCTCTTCGCCCACCGGATCCGGGACCTGGCCGACGGGTTCCGCCCCGAGCGCACGGCCACGCTGGCGGACGGGTCCGTGGTGGCCGAGGTTCGTCTCACCTCCGCGGACTACGCGCGCGCCCAGGCCGCCCGGCACGGGGGTGAATTCCGCGTGCTGTCACCGGCATCACTCGTCGACGCGGTGACCGGCTGGCTCGCGGAGGCCAGGGCCGGTTATGACGTGCCCGAGGCGTCCCCGCCCAGCCCCGTGCCGTAGACTCGAACCGTTCAATCGAAAGGACGTCCTCATGTTCGCCGGACTCCAGGGATGGCAGCTCGTCATCATCATCGCCCTGGTGCTGCTGTTGTTCGCAGCACCCAAGCTGCCCGCAATGGCCCGCAACCTCGGGCAGTCCATGCGGATCTTCAAGTCCGAGGTCAAGCAGATGAAGGACGACGACGGACACGGCAGGAGCACGGGCCAGGACGGCTCCGCCCCGGTCGAGGGCCGCATCGTCGACGGTGGCCAGGCCGACGCCCCGCGCGCCGGCGACCGCCGCACCACCGGTTCCGACGACCAGAAGTAGGCGGGCGGTCCGCACTCCATGTCGACCGCTTCCGAGGCCGGCCGCTCCCGGCGCGTCCGCGTGTCCCGGAGGAAGAACCCCGACGGGCAGATGCCCCTCAAGGACCACCTGAGGGAACTGCGCAACCGGCTGATCATCGCCGGCATCGGGCTCTTGCTCGGCGCCATCGTCGGGTTCATCATCTACCAGCCGTTCTTCTCGGCCCTGATCGACCCGGTCCACCGGCTCTCGGACGAGGGGCGGATCGTGACCGTGGCCTTCAGCGCCGTGGGCCAGCCCTTCGACATCATGCTGCAGGTCGCGCTCTTCGTGGGCGTGGTCATCTCCAGCCCCGTCTGGCTCTACCAGCTCTGGGCCTTCGTGGTCCCCGGGCTGAAGAAGAAGGAGAAGCGCTACGCGCTGGGCTTCATCGCCGCGGCCGTCCCGCTGTTCGTCCTCGGCGTCGGGCTGGGCTGGCTCGTGCTCCCGGAGGCCGTCCAGTTCTTCGTGGGCCTGTCCCCGGAGGGCACGGCGAACGTCATCACCGCGGACGTGTACATCCCGTTCGTGCTGCGGCTGTTCCTCGCCTTCGGGGTGGCCCTGGTGCTGCCCGTCGTGCTGGTCGGCCTGAACATGCTCGGGGTGCTGCCCGGGCGGCAGATCCTCAAGCACTGGCGCATCACGGTCTTCGTCATCGCCCTGATCGCCGCCCTGGCCGCGCCGGGGTCCGACGCGATGACCATGTTCTACCTGGCCATCCCCCTGGTGCTGCTCTTCGGCGTGGCCATCGTCATCTGCCTGATCAACGACCGGCGCCGGGCCCGGCGCACGGCGCGGCTCGAGCAGGCCAACGAGGACTACCTCGGCACCGGGCCCACGCCGCTGCGCGACCTCTGACCCCGCACGCCCCGGGGGGACCGCAGGAGGGGCATGTCCTAGGCTGGGTGCATGGCACCTTCCGCGGATGACACCACCGGCCGGCTGAGCCCCGCGGAGCGGTACGCCGCAGCCCGCCGCCGTACCGCCGAGGCGAAGACCGAGCTGGGCCGGTTCACCGCCACCCTGGACTTCCCGCTGGACCCCTTCCAGGACCAGGCCTGCCGAGAGCTCGAGGCCGGCAACGGCGTGCTCGTGGCCGCCCCCACCGGGGCCGGCAAGACCGTGGTGGGCGAGTTCGCGATCCACCTGGCCCTCGCCGCCGGCCAGAAGGCGTTCTACACCACCCCGATCAAGGCCCTGAGCAACCAGAAGTACCAGGACCTCGTCGCCACCTACGGCACGGAACGGGTGGGCCTGCTCACCGGTGACACCGCCATCAACTCGCACGCCGACGTGGTGGTGATGACCACCGAGGTGCTGCGCAACATGCTCTACGCGGACTCCGACACCCTCGTCAACCTGGGTTTCGTGGTCATGGACGAGGTGCACTACCTGGCCGACCGGTTCCGCGGCGCGGTGTGGGAGGAGGTCATCATCCACCTGCCCGAGCACGTGCAGCTGGTCTCGCTCTCCGCCACGGTCTCCAACGCCGAGGAGTTCGGGGCCTGGCTGGACACCGTCCGCGGGTCCACGGCCGTGGTCGTCTCCGAGCACCGGCCCGTGCCCCTGTGGCAGTACGTGATGGCCGGGACCCAGCTGTACGACCTGTTCGCCACGGAGGTCGCCTTCGACGAGATCGGCCCGGACACCCCGGTGCGGGACCCCGCCGATCCCGACGCCGGCCCCACGGGAACCCCGCAGCCCACCGGTCAGCTCGTGCTCAACCCCGAGCTGGCCCGGTTGGCCGAGGACCAGCGACGGCGGGAGGAACGCAGCGACTGGGGTCGGCCGAACCGTCAGCAGTACGGCGGCGGCCGGGGCGGCCGCGGGAGCGGGCCCCGGGGGCGCGGCAGGGGCGGGGGAAAGCCCGCCCGAGGACAGCGGAACACGGCGTCCCCGGGTTACGGACGCCGTGAGGACGTCACCACCACGCGGTACGACGGCGGTGGCTCCGGTGGGCCGGGACCGGCCGGAGGCCGTCACGAGGCTCCGCAGCGCGCCCGCAGCGACCTGCGCGTGTCCCGTCCCGGCATGGTCCGCACCCTGGAACGCGAGGGCCTGCTGCCCTGCATCACCTTCGTCTTCTCGCGCGCCGGCTGTGACGGTGCCGTGGAGCAGTGCCTGTGGGCCGGACTGGACCTGACCACTCCGGGAGAGAAGCAGCAGATCCAGTCCGTGGTGGACGAGGCCGCCGGATCGCTGCCGCCCGAGGACCTGGACGTGTTGGGGTTCTGGGGCTGGCGGGACGGGTTGTCCCGGGGCTTCGCCGCCCACCACGCCGGTATGCTCCCGCCGTTCAAGGAGGTCGTGGAGAAGCTGTTCGGCGCCGGCCTGGTCAAGGTCGTCTTCGCCACCGAGACCCTGGCCCTCGGCGTGAACATGCCGGCCCGCACCGTGGTGATCGAGAAGCTGGAGAAGTTCAACGGCGAGGCCCACGTCAACATCACCGCGGGGGAGTACACCCAGCTGACCGGGCGGGCGGGACGCCGGGGGATCGACGTCGAGGGCCACGCCGTGGTGCTCTGGCGGCCCGGACTGGATCCGGCCGCCGTGGCCGGGCTGGCCTCGCGCCGGACCTACCCGCTAAACTCCTCGTTCCGGCCCACCTACAACATGTCCGTGAACCTCATCGCCCAGTTCGGCCTCGAGCGCTCCCGCACCATCCTGGAGTCCTCGTTCGCGCAGTTCCAGGCGGACCGCTCGGTCGTGGGCCTGGCCCGCGAGGTCCGCAGCCGCGAGGAGTCGCTGGCCGGTTACGAGAAGTCCATGACCTGCCACCTGGGGGACTTCACCGAGTACGCCCGGCTGCGCAAGGAACTCTCGGAGGCGGAGAAGGACTCCTCCAAGGGCCGCCACCGCGCCCGCCAGCGGGCGGTCAAGGAGTCCCTGGCCAACCTGCTGCCCGGGGACGTCGTCGAGGTGCCCGGGCCACGCCGGCTGGGCACCGTCGTCGTGGTGTTCCCCGCCGGCAACCCGGCGAACCCGCGGGTCGGCGTGATCACCCAGCAGGCCCAGCTGCGCCGCATCTCCACCGAGGACCTCGATGCCCCCGTGGACCCGGTGGCCGGGGCCAGGCTGCCGCAGAACATCCAGGTGAAGACCCCCAGCCAGCGCAAGGACATCGCCTCCGCCATGCGGTCGGCCCTGCGCGAGCACCGCCCGGCGCCCGGTGGCCGGTCCACCGCGGGCTTCCGGTTCCGGGACGAGGGAGCCGGGGAACGGGTCGAGGACCTGAGACGGCAATTGGAGCGGCACCCCTGCCACGGGTGCCGGGACCGCGAGGAGCACGCCCGCTGGGCCGAGCGCTGGTGGAAGCTGCGCAAGGAGGTGGACCAGCTCTCCGCCCGCATCGCCGGGCGCACGAACACGATCGCCCGCGCGTTCGACCGATTGACCGGCCTGCTCACCACCTACGGTTACGTGGACGCCGAGGCCGCGGTGGCCGGGGCCGTGGCCGGGACCACGGCGTCCCCGGGGGTGACCGCCTCCGGCCAGACGCTGCGCCGGATCTACGGTGAGCGGGACCTGCTGACCTCCCTGTTGCTCGAGGACGGCCTGGCGCGCGAACTCGACCCGGAGGAACTGGCGGGCTTCGCGGCCCTGCTGGTCTACCAGGCCAAGGGCGACGAGACCGTGGGCATCCCGCAGATGCCCACCGCCCGGCTCCAGGAGGTCCTGGACCGCACCGGTGAGCACTGGTACGAGCTCCAGCTGGCCGAACGGGGTGCCCAGCTCGAACCGACGCCCGAGCCGGACGCCGGACTGGTCTGGCCCATCCACCGGTGGGCCCGGGGACGGAACCTGCGCGACGCCCTCAAGGGCACGGACCTCGCCGCGGGGGACTTCGTGCGGTGGGCCCGCCAGGTGATCGACCTGCTGGACCAGCTCTCCAAGGTGCCGGGCCACCCCGGGTTGCCGCGCCAGTGCCAGCGTGCCGTGGATCTCATCCGCCGCGGCGTGGTCGCGTACTCGAGTGTGGATACGCTGGACGGATGACCACTCTCTACGTCAACGGCACCATCCACTCCGCGTCCGACCCCTACGCCACGGCCGTGCTCGTGGACGGCGGGTCCGTCGCCTGGGTCGGAACCGATGACACCGCCGACCAGATGCGGTTGCGCGCCGGGGCGGACTGGGAGGTCGTGGACCTTGATGAGGCCCTCGTGGTCCCCGCCTTCGTGGACTCGCTCGGCCCGGCCACCGGTGCCGACCCCGCGTCGTCGGGGGTGTTCCTCTCGGTGGCCATCGGCACCGTCGGCACCGCCGGCACTGCGGGTTCCGTCAGGGGCGACGGCGCCGCCACCGTGACCTACCGGCCGGTCGAGGCAGACCGGGTGCCCCGGTCCCTCCAGGAGGCCCGCGTCGCGGCGGGGGAGGGCGACGCCGGGGGTACGGCCGTGGCCGGACTGGCCGCCGGCGTGGGGCCGGAGGGGCTGGATGCCGGGGCCGCGGCCCATCTGGCCGGCGTGGCCACCGAGGCCGGCGTCCAGGTGTACTTCCTGCCGGAGGACGCCGAGGGCCTGGAGGCCGTGATCGCCGCCGTCGCCGGGGCCGCCGATGCCCAGGGGCAGGCCGCCACCGGGCGGGCCCGGCACCGCGTCGCGTGGAACGGCCCCGTTGCGGAGTCCACGATCGAGCACCTGGCCCGCCTGGGCGTGTCCGTGACCGTGGTCCCGGACGCCACCGGTGCCATCCTCGCGCCCGTCGCCTCGCTGCTCGCCCGGGGGGTTCCGGTCTGCCTCGGCACCGGGGCCGGGCCCGGGGACCTCTGGTCGGCCATCCGGGCCTGCCTCGAGCACGGGGACCCGGACCAGCGGATCTCCGCCCGGGCCGGTTTCACCGCCGCCCCCCGGGCCGGGCTGCGCGCGCTGCCCGCCGCCGTCGCCGACCGGTTCGGGACGGCCGGCCGGATCGCACCGTCCGCTCCGGCCACGTTCGGCATCTGGGCCACGGAGGCGCTCAGCGTGCAGGCACCGGATGGACGCGTGGCCGCCTGGAGCACCGACACCCGCGCCGGGACCCCGCTGCTTCCGGTCCTCGAGGAGGGCACCGCGGCCCCGCGGTGCGTGGCCACGGTCGTGGACGGCGCCCTCGCCCACCGGTCCTGAGCCCCCCCGGCCGTCCCCTCCCCGACGGCCACCCCTATACTTGACTGCCAATGCCCCCGGACGACCCGAAGGACTTCTCCAGCATGCGCGTGCTCACCATCATCCCCACGTACAACGAGATCGAGTCACTGCCCCGCACCCTCGATCGACTGCGCGTGGCCGTCCCGGAGTCGGACGTGCTGGTGGTGGACGACGCCTCGCCGGACGGCACGGGCCAGTGGGCCGATGATGCAGCCTCCTCGGACGCGCAGGTCCACGTCCTGCACCGGACCCAGAAGAACGGGCTGGGCGGGGCGTACATCGCCGGCTTCCGCTGGGGCCTGGAGCGCGGGTACGACGTGCTGGTGGAGATGGACGCCGACGGCTCCCACCAGCCGGAACAGCTGCCCCGGCTGCTCGAGGCCGTCGACGGCGCGGACCTGGTGATCGGCTCCCGTCGCGTCCCGGGCGGCAAGATGGTGAACTGGCCGGCCCACCGCAAGCTCATCTCGGCCTGCGGCTCGCTGTACCCCCGGATCATGCTCGGCCTGAAGCTCACCGACGTCACCGCCGGCTACCGCGCCTACCGTGCGGACACGCTGCGCGCGATCGACCTGGACGACGTCCAGTCCAAGGGCTACGGCTTCCAGGTCGACATGACCTTCCGCACGGCGCTGCTGGGCAAGCGGATCACCGAGGTGCCGATCACCTTCGTGGAACGCGAGTACGGCGAGTCCAAGATGAGCGGGAACATCATCACCGAGGCCGTCGTCTCGGTGACCCAGTGGGGCCTGCAGGCCCGGTGGAACGTCCTCAAGGCCCGGTTCGGCGGCTGAGCCCCGGAAGGCGCCCGGCGCCGGACCCGGCGCAGGGAACAGCAGAGGCCCGCATCGATCGCGATGCGGGCCTCTGCTGCCGGGCGGTCCGGGACGTCCCGGCGCTCAGCAACCGGTCAGGAGCTGGTCTTCTCGCCCCGGCGTTCGCGGAGCTTGTTCAGCTGGCCCTCCAGGGCCTCCTCGAGCTCCTCGATGCTGCGCCGCTCCAGGAGCATGTCCCAGTGGGTGCGGACCGGCTTGGCGTCGGTCTGGTCCGGCTTCTCGCCGTCGACCAGGAGCGCCTCCTTGCCGGTCTTCGAGGTCCAGGTGGCGGGGATCTCCGCGTCCGTGGCGAACACCACGAACACCTGCTCACCGTCCTCGGTGCGGTACTCGACCCGCTGACGCGGGGCTGGCTCCACTCCGGACTCGGACTCCATGGACTGGGCGCCCAGGCGCATGCCGCGCAGGCTGCGGTCGCTCATTCGGTCTCCTTCCGGCCCCCATCGGGGCGGTACGACGTCGACCCACCAGTCTACCGTGCACCGTCGGGTACCTCGGCCGGTCCGGCGGGGGGATCTGAGGGTGCCAACGCCTCAGGACCCATCTTTGTTCCCGCCCTCGCCGATCCGGCCCTCCGGGCTGACCGCGTCCGTCCCCCCGGGGGCACGCCGCGGCATGGTGGGCGCGTCCGCAGGGGAGGTCGAGGCCTGCAGGGCGCGCTCGGCGGTCGCCGAGTGCTCGTCCTCCAGGATCGCCGGCGGCGCCAGCGCCTCCTCCAGTGGGGTGTCCGTGATGGCGCCCAGGCCCTGGCCGGCCTCGCTCAGCTCGGCGGCGGTGGTCGGTCGCGGTTCCCGCCGGCGGCCCCGGGGCCGGGCGTCGGCCTCGCCGTCATCGTCTCCGCTCGACGATCCGCCGTCCAGGTCCTGCACGGCGGACTCCGCCGAGCCGGAGCCGCCGAAGGCCGAACCCATCCGGCCCAGGGCGTCCGTGAGCTCCGCGGGGATGACCCACACCTTGTTCGACTCGCCCTCGGCGATCTTCGGCAGCGTCTCGAGGTACTTGTAGGCGAGCAGGTCCGGGTCCGGGCGGCCCTCATGGATGGCCTCGAACACCACGTGGATGGCCTCCGCCTCGGCGTTGGCACGCAGGATGCGGGCCTGGGCGTCACCCTCGGCCTCGAGGATCGCGGCCTGGCGCTCACCCTCGGCGGTGAGGATCTCGGCCTGCTTGGTGCCCTCGGCGGTCAGGATGGCGGCACGGCGGTCCCGCTCGGCGCGCATCTGCTTCTCCATCGAGTCCTGGATGGAGTGCGGCGGGTCGATGGCCTTGAGTTCCACGCGCGAGACCCGCAGTCCCCACTTGCCGGTGGCCTCGTCCAGCACCCCGCGCAGCTGGTTGTTGATCGAGTCACGGCTCGTCAGCGCGACCTCGAGGTTCATGCCGCCGACCACGTTGCGCAGCGTGGTGGTGGTGAGCTGTTCCACCGCGTGGATGTAGTTGTTGATCTCGTAGGTGGCCGCCTTGGCGTCGGTCACCTGGAAGTACACCACCGTGTCGATGGACACCACGAGGTTGTCCTCCGTGATCACCGGCTGGGGCGGGAAGGACACCACCTGTTCCCGCATGTCCATCAGGGGCCGCATCCGGTCGATGAACGGGATCATCAGCGTCAGCCCGGCCCCCCGGGTGCTCTGGTACTTGCCCAGGCGCTCGACGATGCCGGCCCGCGCCTGGGGCACGATCCGCACCGCCCGGATCAGGATGATGGCCACCAGGACCGCTACGACGATGAGCACGATAAGGACTTCCACGCCCTTGCTCCCTCCTGCGGTCCGCGGACCGCCTGCTGTTCATGCTGGGTAGGTTGTGCGCCGGGTCAGGGTCCGTCGGTCTGGTCGGCCTGGCCGGACTCCCAGTCGATGCTCGGACGGGGGTGGATGATGAGCGTGGCCCCCTGGACCCTGTCGATCTCCACCTCGGAACCGGCCGGGATGAGGACCCCGGTGGCCGAGCGCGCCGTCCACGTCTCGCCGTCCACCTTCGCCAGCCCGGAGTCACCCGTGGTGTCCTCCAGGACCACGGCCGTCCGGCCGGGCAGGGTGTCCACGTTGGTCAGCTGGTCCGCCGGCCCCTTCTTCAGGTGCCGCAGGGCCGTCGGCCGCACGGCCGCCAGCATCAGCAGGGACGTCCCGGAGAACATGACGATCTGCAGCCAGGCCTCACCACCGGCCAGTGCCGTGGCGAGCGCGGCCGCCGCACCGGCGGCGAGCATGAGGAACACGAGGTCCAGGATGAAGACCTCCACCACGGCGAACACGACGGCCACGGTCAGCCAGAACGCCCAGAGGTTGTCACCGACCCATTCGACCATCGTGGCCTCCTGCCCGCGCGATGTGCGCCCTTCCCCCCATCCTGCCTGCTCACCACGGCATCCGACAACGTAGGTTATGCACATGCGACCAGAGCAGCTCGACCTCATCACCTCCACCGGGACGCCCTCGCTCACCCCGGACGGCCGGCACCTCGTGGTCGCCACCTCCCGCGCGGACTTCGGGACGGACGGTTACACCGGTCAGCTGTGGCTCATCTCGACGGACGGTGCGGCCCCGCCGCGGCGCCTGACGCGTGGCTACCGGGATGCCGGCCCGCGCGTGGCCCCGGACGGGAGGAGCGTTGCCTTCCTGCGCACGCCAGCCCCGGGAACCGGCCACGGCGCCGGGATCGACCGGGACACCCCGGCCGACTCCGCGCCGCAGCTGGTGCTGCTGCCCCTGGACGGCGGCGAGGCGCGGTTCCTCACCGACCGGCCCCTGGGGGTCACCCAGTTCAACTGGTCCCCGGACTCCTCCCGGATCGTGTTCAGCGCCGCGGTGCCCGAGGCCGGTCGCTACGGCACGCTGCCCGACGTCGGCCCGGCGCAGGAGGACCCGCGACTGTTCACCGGGCCGGACCACCGCGAGAACGGACGGGGCTACACCACCGACCAGCGGGCCCAGTTGTTCGAGATCGAGCTCCCCGACCCGGACGGGGAACCCGTGTTCGCCCCGCGGGGACGGGCGAAGGCCGCCGCCGCGCCGGGCCCGGCCGTGCCACCGGCCCGTCAGCTCACCGGTGGGGAGCGCGAGGCCACCGATCCGGTCTACGCCGCCGACGGCCGGCACGTGTTCTTCACCACCACGCCCGGGGCGGGCGCCGGGCTGGACCTGCGGACCGCCGTCGCCGTGGTCGACACCCGCGCCGTGGAGCCGGCGGGTCCCCACGACGGCTCCGTCCGGCTCGTGGCGGGCGGACGCGAGGTACGGACGTCCTTCTCCGGGCCGTGCGTCTCCCGCAACGGGGAATGGCTCTACCT